>OLPN01003119.1_pt1 | contig 11903 bp, 9 predicted proteins | sample 1672601 | NCBI WGS metagenome assembly OLPN01 (sample SAMEA3136704, study PRJEB25190) | human gut metagenome | reverse complement strand
CCATTGCCAAGAAGATCGAGGACACGCTGGATTACCCCGGCCAGATCAAGGTCAACGTCATCCGCGAGAGCCGTGCCGTCGAATACGCAAAGTAAAATCTCATCGTTTCAGAGCCGCTGCGTTTGCAGCGGCTCTTTTTGTTTCCGGTGTAAAAACAGATGACGGTTGTTCAAGTTGCGTGAAAGAAAAATGAGCCGTTTTCTTTCAAAAACAAAGCAGCCCGCAAGATTCGTCCTTGTGCAAAATACAAGTATTACTTATTTCACGTAAGTTGTCCTTGTATCAGATACAGAGCAAGAGCAAAACTATACAAAAATTAGCAAGTAGATTTTTTGCATCATTGGGCATTTCACAGAAATCACCCACTTTCCCGTCAAAACAGCGAAAAAGCACTTTTCTTTTTGTGCAACGGGGAGTATAATGCAGCCATAGCACAAAGGTGTGTGAAGCTCCAGAGGGGGAGCAGACCGCCCTGTGCATTTTTTAGAAGATATCGCTTTATAGCTTTAAAGCGGTGAAGAGAGGGGAAAAGATATTATGAGATTCGATCGTCGTATTTCGCGCCGCAGCTTCCTGGCTGCTGCAGGTGTCTCCGCTGCTGCTCTGGCCCTGACGGCCTGCGGCGGTTCTTCCAGCTCCACGGCTGCTGCTTCTACCGCAGCTTCCGGTGCAAGTTCCGCAGCTGCTGGCACGGCTGCCGGCGGCACCCTGAACGTCATGCTGGAGACCGAGGTCCAGTCTCTGGACCCGCAGGTCGCAACCGACGGCACCTCCTTTGAGGTCATCGCCGATTACACCGACGGCCTGATGCAGATGGATACAGACGGTGCTGCCGTGCCCGCCATTGCAGAGACCTATGACATCAGCGAGGACGGCAAGACCTACACGTTCCACCTGCGCGATGCAAAGTGGTCCAACGGCGATGCCGTGACGGCTGCGGACTTCGTGTTCGGCTGGCAGCGCGCCGTCGATCCCGCCACCGCTTCCGAGTACTCTTACATGCTGTCCGACATTGGTCAGGTGGTCAACGCCGCTGAGATCATTGCTGGCGAGAAGCCCGTCACCGACCTGGGCGTGACCGCTGTGGACGACAAGACCCTGGAGGTCCAGCTGAATGTTCCTGTCAGCTACTTCCTGAGCCTGATGTACTTCCCCACGTTCTACCCCGTCAACGAGGCATTCTATAACACCTGCGCCGACACCTTTGGCACCAGTCCCGACACCGTGCTGTCCAACGGCGCGTTCATCCTGACCGATTATCAGCCCGCTGCTACCGCATTTGAGCTGGCCAAGAACCCCGATTACTACGACGCTGACTCCATTTCTCTGGATGGTCTGGCTTATCAGGTCATCAAGGACAGCCAGCAGGCCCTGATGAGCTACCAGACCGGTGCTCTGGACATGACCCTGCTGAACGGCGAGCAGGTCGATCAGGTCAAGGACGACCCCGAGTTCACCAGCGTGGGTGCCGGCTACCTGTGGTACATCAGCCCCAACGTGGACGGTGTGCCGGATCTGGCCAACCTGAACCTGCGCAAGGCCATGACCTTTGCGCTGGACCGCGACGCCATTACCGGCGACGTGCTGAAAGATGGTTCCACCCCTGCTTACACCGCTGTGCCTGCACAGTTTGCAACCGGCCCCGACGGCAGCGATTTCAGCGCCGACCAGACCAAGTTTGCAGATTCCTGCGCATACGATCCGGACAAGGCCAAGGAGTTCTATGAGGCTGCCAAGGCCGAGCTGGGCAAGGATTCGTTCACCTTTGATATGATCGTTGATGCCGACGATGCTCCCCAGAAAGTGGCTCAGGTCGTCAAGGAGCAGCTGGAGACCACGCTGGAGGGCCTGACCGTCAACCTGACCGTGGAGCCCAAGAAGCAGCGTGTGCAGGATCTGCAGGACGGCAACTTCCAGCTGGGCCTGACCCGCTGGGGCCCCGACTACGCTGACCCGATGACCTATCTGGGCATGTGGGTCACCGGCAACTCCAACAACTACGGTCTGTGGAGCGACGCCGACTACGATGCCATCATCGCCGAGTGCACCACCGGTGACCTGTGCACCGACCCCGAGGGCCGCTGGGCTGCCATGTACGACGCGGAAGCCATCGTGCTGGATCAGGTCGTCATCTTCCCGCTGTACGGCCAGTGCAACGCCGAGATGATCTCCTCCGCCGTCAAGGGTGTGGAGCATCACCCCTGCGCTCTGAACCGCGTGTACAAGCGCACCACCAAGAGCGTCTAATCTTAACATCCATTGCTGAACAAGGCCGCACAGTGGCCCGCAAAAGCCACTGTGCGCCTTTTTGGCATCGTACCTGTCCGCAGCTCGCGCACGGTTGACCGCAGCTGCAAAAGAAAAGGGGGTTCACCCGTCGTGAAAAAATATACGCTCAAGCGGCTTCTGACCTCATTGTTTACGCTGCTGGCCATCCTGCTGGTGCTGTTCATCCTCATGCAGCTGATGCCCGGCTCCCCGTTCAACGATGAAAAGCTGACCGCTGACATGCGGGCTGCGCTGTACACCAAGTACGGTCTGGATCAGCCCATCTACATCCAGTTCTTCCGCTATGTGGGCAACATGCTCCGGGGCGACCTGGGCGTGAGCTACAACATCTCCAAGAACACGCCCATCTCCCAGCTGGTGCAGGCCCGCCTGCCCATCTCCATCCAGATCGGCGGCATGGCCGTCACGCTGGGCGCGCTGGTGGGCCTGGTGCTGGGCATCATCGCCGCCCTCAAGCGGGACACCATTTTTGATACCGTCGCCACCATCATCTCGGTCATCGGCGTTTCGGTGCCGTCCTACGTCTTTGCACTGGCACTGAGCTATACCTTCGGCTTCAAGCTCCGCTGGTTCCCCATGCTGTTCTCCGCAAAAGACATCTTTGGTTCCAGCGTGCTGCCCAGCGTGTCGCTCTCCATGTTCACCATGGCGTCCATTGCCCGTTTTACCCGCAGTGAGATGATCGAGGTGCTGGACTCCGACTACATGCTGCTGGCCGAGAGCAAGGGTATCTCCGGCCCGGCGCTGATCTTCCGTCACGCGCTGCGCAACGCCCTCATCCCCATCATCACCGTGCTGGCCCCTCTGATCGTGGATCTGATGACCGGCTCTCTGGTGGTCGAAAAGATCTTCGCCATCCCCGGCGTGGGCAGCCTGCTGGTGACGGCCATCCAGTCCAACGATTACAACGTTGTCATTGGTCTGAGCTTTATCTACAGTGCCATGTACATTGGCATCATGCTGGTCGTTGACCTGCTGTACGGCATCATTGACCCGCGCATCCGTTTGGCAAAGGGGGACGACTGATATGGCAGAAAAAGCGATCCGGCTGGGCGGCGAATCCACCGCCGCCGCCATCACCCAGACCGTGGATGGTCTGTACCCCGAGCACAAGTTCAACGAGGCGGATTTCACCCTCAAGCACAACGACGATGAGATCGCCGTGGACTCCAACTTTGCAGCCCAGAGCTTCTGGAAAGATGCCCGCATCCGCTTCTTCCGCAAGAAGAGCGCCGTGCTGGGCCTCATCCTCATCGTGTTCATCGTGCTGCTGGCCATCTTTGGCCCGGGCATGAACAGCTACACCTACTCCGGCCAGGAGCTGAGCCAGAAAAACTTTGCCCCCCGTGTGCCGGGCATCGAGAGCTTCGGCATTCTGGATGGCAGCGAGAAGATGAGCACCACCACCGGCACCAAGATCGTCAACAATTACGTCGAAAAAGGCAAGGACGATGTGTACTACTGGTTCGGCAGCGACCTGTATGGCCGTGACATCTGGACCCGCACCTGGGAGGGTGCCCGCGTCTCCCTCATCATCGCCGTGGCTGCCGCCATCATCGACATGGTCATTGGCATGAGTTACGGCCTGATCTCAGGCTACTTTGGCGGAAAAGTGGATATGCTGATGCAGCGCTTCCTCGAAGTGGCCAACGGCATCCCCCGTCTGGTCATCGTGACCCTGCTGCTGCTGATCTTGCAGCCCGGCATGATCACCATTATCTTTGCCCTGATGCTGACCGAGTGGGTAGGCATGAGCCGCATTGCCCGTGCCGAGATGCTCAAACTGAAAGATCAGGAGTTCGTGCTGGCGTCCCGCACGCTGGGTGCAGGCAGCTTCTTCATCATCTTTAAGGAAGTCCTGCCCAACATCATCGGACCCATCATCACCCAGGTCATGTTCAGCATCCCCACCGCTATTTTTACCGAGGCTTTCCTTTCGTTCGTGGGTCTGGGCATCCCGGTGCCCCAGTGCTCGCTGGGTTCGCTCATCAGTGAGCTGTACAACAGCTTTACCACCCACCCCTACCAGATCATCCCGCCCATCGTGGTCATGAGCCTGCTGATGCTCAGTTTCAACCTGGTGGCCGATGGTCTGCGCGAGGCACTGGACCCCAAGATGAAGAGCATGTAAGGAGGAACACACCATGCCTGAAAACAAAAAAGAACAGGTGCTGTCGGTGCGTGACCTCGACATCACCTTTAAGACCACCGCAGGCAAGGTCCACGCCATCCGCGGCGTGAACATCGACCTGTACAAGGGCGAGACGGTGGCTCTGGTCGGCGAGTCCGGCTCGGGCAAGTCCGTCACCATGAAAGCCGCCATGGGCATCCTGGCCCAGAACGCCATCGTCAACAGCGGCTCCATCCAGTTCAGCTACCACCACGCCGACGGCTCCCCTGAGACCGTGGACCTGCTGCAGAAAGACAAAAAGTGGATCCGCCGCCACATCAACGGCAAGCGGATCGCCATGGTGTTCCAGGACCCCATGACCAGCCTGGACCCCACCATGCAGATCGGCAAGCAGATCATGGAGGGAATGCTCTGGCACTTCAAAATGCCCAAGGATCAGGCCTACAAAAAGGCTGTGGAGCTGCTGGAAGAGGTGGGCATCACCGATGCGGAAAAGCGGATGAAGAACTACCCCCATCAGCTGTCCGGCGGTATGCGGCAGCGCGTGGTCATCGCCATCGCGCTGGCCTGCGACCCCGACCTGCTCATCTGTGATGAGCCCACCACCGCTCTGGACGTGACCATTCAGGCCAAAATCCTGGAGCTGATCCGCTCCATCCAGAAAGAGCGCGGCATCTCGGTCATCTACATCACCCACGACCTGGGCGTTGTGGCCAAAGTCGCCGATTATGTGGACGTCATGTACGCCGGCAAGATCGTGGAGACGGGCACCATCGACGAGATCTTCTACGAGCCCCGCCACCCCTACACCTGGGGCCTGCTGTCCGCCATGCCCGATCTGGACACCGCCGACGACCGCCTGTACACCATCCCCGGCTCGCCGCCCAACCTGCTGCATGAGAAGCCGGGCGACGCCTTTGCCCCCCGCAACCATTTTGCGCTGAACATTGATGACGAGGTAGACCCGCCCATGTTCAAGATCACCGATACCCACTATGCGGCCACCTGGCTGCTGGACCCCCGCGCTCCCAAGGTGGACATGCCGCCGGAGCTGGCCCAGCGCATTGCCCGCATGAAAGCGGAAGCAAAAAAGATCGAGGAGGCGGAGTAACATGGCAGCTCAAAGTGCTACCCCTCTGCTGAAAGTCGAGGGCTTGAAGCAATATTTCAAGGTAAACAAAAACTTTACCGTCAAGGCTGTGGACGATGTCAGCTTTGAAATTTATCCCGGTGAAACGTATGGTCTGGTGGGCGAGTCCGGCTCGGGCAAGTCCACCATCGGCCGCAGCATCATCCGGCTGTACGACCCCACCGCAGGCAAGATCACCTTTGACGGGCAGGATATCAGCGGCAAGCTGAACCACAGCCAGAACAGCACCCTGCGCACTCAGATGCAGATGATCTTCCAGGACCCCATGGCCTCCCTGAACCCCCGCAAAAAGGTGGAGGACATCATCGGCGAGGGACTGGACATCCACCACATGTATCAGAACCAGGAGGAGCGCCGCGCCAAGGTCGAGGCCATTCTGGCCAAGGTTGGTCTGGCCCCGGAGCACGCCGAGCGCTACCCCCATCAGTTCTCGGGCGGCCAGCGCCAGCGTGTGGGCATCGCCCGTGCCCTCATCATGAACCCCAAGCTCATCATTGCCGATGAGTGCATCTCGGCACTGGACGTGTCCATCCAGGCCCAGGTGGTCAACCTGATGAAAGACATCCAGCAGGAGACCGGCACGGCCTACCTGTTCATTGCCCACGACCTGTCCATGGTCAAGTACATCTCGGACCGCATCGGTGTGCTCCATCTGGGCCATCTGCTGGAGACGGGCACCACGGAAGAGATTTTTGAAAATCCCATCCACCCCTACACCCGCAGCCTGCTGTCCGCCATCCCGCTGCCCAACCCCGTGGTCGAGAAGCGCCGCGTGGCAGAGACGTACGACTACGCCACTTCCGGCATCGACTACACCCAGGGCACCAACCACCATGTCAGCGGCAGCCACTACGTCAAGTGCACCGACGACGAGTTCCGCAAGTGGACGAAGTAACCGTCCCGCAAAAGTTTACCGAACCTCTCCCCGCGCAGGGTCTGACCGTGTCCCCCGCGGGGAATTTTTATATGATATGCAAAAAACAGCGCCGCGTCCGGTTGGATGCAGCGCTGTTTTTCTTTCAGGGCGTCAGCCCATGTAGCTGATGTTCACATCGATCTGGCCGTTATAGCCGGGGATGCGGGCCGTGCAGGTGCCCTGCCACATCTGGCAGGGGATGGGGCTGCTGGCCACATTATAATGGGCGTTCCAGATGGGGTACTGGCTCAGCTGGCTTAGATCCAGCCGGTTGCGGAACCACCGGGTGGAGGCGTACACGCCCGGCTGGTAGCCCAGCGCCTTGACCTCCTCACAGAACGCAATGGCGCACTTGGTGCGGTCGGTGACGCCCAGGCCATCGGCACGGCCATTGGAGCCGCCGGAAGCCTCGGAATCAAAGTAGATGGGGTAATCCAGCTTGCGGCTGTTCAGGACATACCAGCAGCCCTGGGCTTCCTCTCGTGCCTCGTTCTCATTGACGGCCTGGCTGAAGAAGTAGACGCCCACTTTCAGGCCCGCGTTCCGGGCGTTGGTGAAATGCTGCTCGAACATCGGGTCCAGCACCAGCGTGCCGGAGCCATAGCCACGGTAGCCGATGCGGATGATGACGAACTCCACGCCCGCCTTTTTGGCCTTTTCAAAATCAATGTTGGACTGGTATTTGGAGACATCAATGCCGAACTTTGCGCTCTGCTGCACACCATCGGCATCAAAATAATAGAGCTTGTTGTCAATGGACTGGATGCCCGTGACCGGCTTGTTGGTGTTCTGGTCATAATAATAGGTCTTGCCGTTCACGGTCCGCCAGCCGGAGTAGACCGGGGCAGGGGTGTTATCCTCTTTTTTGCCAAACAGCCACTTCCACAGCCAGCTCAACAGGCCGTTCTCGTCGGCCAGACACTGGGCGTCGATGCTGTCTTCATCCAGCGTGCCGGCATCCAGCGCGGCCCGGATCTCCTCCGGCGTCAGCAGGATGGTGCCGTTTTCATCTTTGATCTGAGCCTCGGCCAGCGCGTCTTCCACCGAGTTGACCCCGGCGGTGCTCACGGCCGTGTCTGCGGCCCCATCCATGGCGGTATTCTCCACCCGGGGGCTCAGGGGGTCTTCCGCGGCCAGTTCATCGGTTTCCTGCTGGAAGACGGGGAACGCGTTCTCCTGTTCCAGCCCGGTGCCATCGCCCGCCATGGGGTCTGCGGGAGCGGGCTCCTGCGCAGACTCACTGGGCGCGGCCTCGGAAGATGCCGCCTCGCTCACGCTGGGCGCTGCGGAACCCGCTTTTTCTTCCACAGAAGCTGCCGTGCTCTCGGCTTTGGACTCTGCGGGCTGCTCCGTTGCAGCCTCGCTCTCCGCCTTGACCGCGGGCTTTTTCTGCTCCTGTTTTTTCTGGTTCTTATGGGTGCTGGTCTGGGTGGAGTCGTCCTCCCACTGGATGGTGGAGGGCTCCACGGTCAGGCCCACCGGCTGGGCTGCCAGCAGGGCCGTAGTGCCCACGCCGCCCACAGCAACCGCAAGCGCCATGACCATGGCTGCCACGGCCTGGCCCGCGCCGCGCCGCGCGCCTTTCTTTGCCGAGTTTGAAGTGTTCTGTTTCATGTCGCCTGCTTGCCTCCAGCCTGATCGGGCCTGCATCGCCCGTTTATTTTCACAGGGCCGCCCTGCAGCCCCCGGAGCATTCCGATAACGCTATTTTGACCTCTCTAGTATACACCCAAACCCAAGCTCCCGTCAATGTTCCGCGCCACAGAAGCAGCACTGCAAATTAGGTTTTTGGTCCAAGAGAAAACGCTCCATTCAGAATACGAACCAGAACACGCAAAAATTGCACCTGCCGCGCAAAAAAGATGCAATTTCTTCTCTTTTTTCAATTTTCCTCTTGCTGTCTTGACAGGTGTATGGTATCATGATGGACATGCAGCTTTGCTGCACTGTGAACACACCGTACGGAAAGGCGGAAGCGATATGTCAAATGTAAAAGATTTCTTAAGACGAAAAGACATCGTCATTACCCCGCAGCGCTACCTCATCGAGGCGCTGGGTGCCATGGCGCAGGGCCTGTTTGCCAGCCTGCTCATCGGCACCATCATCAAAACACTGGGCCAGCAGACCGGGCTGGACGTGCTGGTGGACCTGGGCAGCTATGCCACGGCCATGAGCGGCCCGGCCATGGCCGTCGCCATCGGCTGGGCACTCCACTGCCCGCCGCTGGTGCTGTTCAGCCTGGTCACGGTAGGCTACTCCTCCAACGCGCTGGGCGGAGCCGGCGGCCCGCTGGCCGTCCTCCTCATCGCCATTGTGGCGGCAGAGCTGGGCAAGGCCGTGAGCAAGGAGACCAAGATCGACATTCTTGTCACCCCGCTGGTCACGATCTTTGCGGGCGTCGGCCTCTCCATGCTGATCGCCGCCCCCATCGGTGCGGCGGCCAGCCAGGTGGGCACCCTCATCATGTGGGCCACCGAGCAGGCTCCGTTCGTCATGGGCATCCTCGTCTCGGTCATCGTGGGCGTGGCGCTGACCCTGCCCATCTCCTCCGCCGCCATCTGCGCGGCCCTGGGCCTGACGGGTCTGGCCGGAGGTGCCGCCGTGGCGGGCTGCTGCGCCCAGATGGTGGGCTTTGCCGTGATGAGCTTTCAGGAAAACGGCGTGGGCGGCCTCATCAGCCAGGGCCTGGGCACCAGTATGCTCCAGATGGGCAACATCGTCAAGAACCCCCGCATCTGGATCGCCCCCACGCTGGCCAGCGCCATCACCGGCCCTCTGGCCACCTGCGTGTTCCACATGGAGATGAACGGTGCCGCCGTCTCCTCCGGTATGGGCACCTGCGGTCTGGTGGGCCAGATCGGCGTTTACACCGGCTGGATCAACGACATTGCCGCCGGCACCAAGGCCGCCATCACCCCGATGGACTGGGCCGCTCTGGTCCTCGTCTGCTTCGTTCTCCCCGCTGTCCTGAGCGTGATCTTCTGTGAGATCGAGCGCAAGCTGGGCTGGATCAAAGAGAACGACCTGAAACTGAACTAAAACCCAAAAAGCCAAAAATGAGGCAGGATATCCCTTTTTCCGGGAATCCTGCCTCATTTTTTAACGATCTTTCTCAGCCGCACAGGCCGCAGGCCGCGCAGGCTGCGGGGGTGGTGGCGCAGCCGCCCTGTGCTGTTTCGCGCAGCTCGGCGGGCAGACGCTTGCCCACGGCATACATGGTATCCAGCATCTGATCAAAGGGGATCAGCTGGCGGATCCCGCTCAGGGACATTTCCGCTGCAACGAGGGCATTGGCCACACCGGCAGCGTTGCGATTCTGGCAGGGGTACTCCACCAGGCCGCCCACGGGGTCGCACACAAGGCCCAGCATGTTCATGAGCACAGTGGAAGCAGCATCCAGGCACTGCTGCGGCGTGCCGCCCATAAGCTCCACGGCAGCGGACGCGGCCATAGCGGATGCAACGCCCACCTCTGCCTGGCAGCCGCCCACGGCTCCGGCCACGGTTGCATTGCGCATGGCCAGATAGCCCACGGCTCCGGCGTTAAACAATGCATCCACAATGCGCTGGTCAGAGATCCGGTAGCACTCCTGCAGGGCCAGCATCATACCTGGCACCACACCGGCAGAACCTGCAGTAGGCGCGGCCACGATCAGGCCCATGGAAGCGTTTACTTCCAGCACTGCCATGGCATAGGTAATGGCTTTTTCCAGCACGTCGCCGCAGATGCTCTTCTTTTTTGCATCGTGTGCTTCCAGCTTCTTCGCCTCCCCGCCGATGAGCCCGCCCATGGATTTGGTGGGCTTTTTCAGCGGCTGGGTGGCGGAAGAGCGCATGATCTCCCATGCTTTTCCCATGCGGTGATTGACAGAATCCCGGGGTACTTCGCCCAGCAGACACTCGCGCTGGCGCATCACCTCAGAAATCGGCAGCTGGTTTTCTTCGCACAGATTCAGCAGCTCTTCTGCAGATTTGAAATCCATGTTCATCCTGTGTTCCCTCCTTACTGCTGTACGACCATCACATCACGGATGTTCGGGTTTTCCAGCAGTAATCGATCCACGCCCTCGGGCAGGCGTTCATCCGACTCCACGATGGTGTAGGCGGTATGACCTTTTTCCTCGCGGAACAGGCGCATAAATGCAATGTTCACACCGCGGTCACTGAGAATTTTCGTGATATGAGCCACCACGCCGGGCTTGTCCTGCTGTACCACAATGAGGGCGTTATACTCGCCGGTAAAGTCCACTTCCACGCCGTTGATCCGCACAATACGCACCTTGCCGCCGCCCAGCGACTCTCCCCGCACAGTCATCACCCGACCGGCGGCGTTTTCCATACGGATATCTACCGTATTGGGGTAGATGTCTGTCTCCGCTTCATTGGGGGTGAAGCTGTAGGCCAGACCCCGCTCGGTGGCAATCGCAAAGGAATCCCGGATGCGGGTATCATCGGCGGAAAAGCCCATGATGCCGCCCAGCAGGGCGCGATCCGTGCCATGGCCGTGGTAGGTCTTGGCAAAGGAACCGTAGAGGGTAAAGTCCACCCGCTTCAGCGGCGGGGCGATCATCTTCTGTGCCAGAAAGGCGATGATCTCCGCGCCTGCGGTGTGGGAGCTGGAGGGGCCGATCATGTTCGGGCCCAGAACATCAAAAACACTGATAAATGCCATGGGGTGTCACTCCTGTCAGGTCAAGAGCCGCGCCGCGCATCAGACGCTTGCGCTGCTCTTGTTGATGAACTTCTGGTAAATGGTCTCCACGATCACGCCGATGGCGTTGTCACCGGAGACGTTGCAGGCAGTGCCGAAGGAATCCTGGGTGATGTACAGTGCCACCATGATGGCGCAGATGGGGCCGTTGGGGTCGCCTGCCTCTGCACCGAAGATCATGTACAGGAAGGGCAGAGCCGTCATGATGGAGCCGCCGGGAGCACCGGGAGAAGCCACCATGGCAACGCCCAGAGTCATGATGAACGGTACCACGGTACCCAGGCTGATGGGCAGCTGATTCATCAGGCAGACAGCGGTAGCACACGCGGTAATGGTGATCATGGAACCTGCCATGTGGATGTTGGCACACAGAGGCACGACAAAGTTACGGATCTGTGCGCTCACGCCGTCCGCCGCGGCACACTGCAGGTTGACCGGGATGGTAGCTGCAGAGGACTGGGTGCCCAGTGCGGTGGTGTAGCCGGGGATCTGGTTCTTGATGAGCTGCAGGGGGTTCTTGTGGCTCACAGCGCCTGCGACACAGAACTGGATGAAGATGCAGATCAGGTGCATGATGATGACCACCAGGAACACCTTCCACAGGATGCCCAGAATGGCAAAGGTCTTGCCGGACTTGGTCATGTCGATGAAAGTACCGCAGACGTACAGGGGCAGCAGCGGGATGATGACGCTGTGCAGCACCTGAT
>OLPN01003115.1_pt1 | contig 11907 bp, 10 predicted proteins | sample 1672601 | NCBI WGS metagenome assembly OLPN01 (sample SAMEA3136704, study PRJEB25190) | human gut metagenome | reverse complement strand
CGGAGACGGAAACCCGGCGTCCAGCCTTTTTGGCAGCTTCCGTCTTCTCAGACACTTCGAGATAAATGGCTTCCGTCATTTTCCCAGAATGTTGATTGCTTTTTTTAACACATCAAGTGCATCTTGGGCATCACGTAATTCACGTCTGAGACGGGCAATTTCCTTCTGCTCATCAGATGCATAATTACCAGAACCACGAACAGGAATATCACCTGATTCCCGGAAGTCTTTCAGCCACTTTGTTAATGTACTGTAGCCGATGCCAAGATTTTCTGCACATCCACGTACTCCGAGATCTTTGTGATCCTGATAGTACTGGATTGCATCAAGTTTAAATTGTTTGTCATGTTGCTTTGCCATATGAGATCCTCCTTCAGCATGTTTCTATTGTATCATGCTTATGTGTATTTGGAATTTCTCATTTTGGCTTGTACTATTTATATTCTAGCACCATGATGCTCAATAAAAGGCTCCAGAAACCCATCCATCTTCGCCAGCTCCCAGCTCCGGAGCATCTCCTCCTGTGCCTCCTGCTTATGCTTTCGGTTGATCGCACACACCGCCATCATACAGTGGATATACGTCATACTGATCGGATACGACCTCTCCGCCATAAACAAAGCAGCCTTCCCCATCCCATAAGCACTCCATATCTCCCCGTTAAGATAAGTATGGTGCGCCATCACATACGTGGCAAAAAGCCTCAGCCCCTCAGGAAGCATCCTGCTGTACTCCCCAAAAGCAGGCATCCCATCCGTAGGCAAATGAAGCAAAACCGTCCCCACATACCCCGCCAGAAGACAGGACGCATAAACATCCTTAGGAACCTTCTTCTTCATAGCAATCTTCACACAGGACTGGATCCCCTCCATCCCCCGCTTAGCCGCCGCCACATTCCCCAGCGACAGATTAGAATACCCATACAAAATACACGCCGAAAGCTTCAGCTCAATAACCCTGCTGGACAGATACCCCCTCGTGATCTCACAACACTCCTCCGCCTGCCCCGTAAAATAAAAAAGCTCAGCCCGCGCAATATTCCTCAAATCCACATCCACAAACCCCTCAACAACCTCCCGAGCCCTCCCAGGCTCAAAAGACGAATTCAAAAGCGGCAAAACCACATAATCACACATACAACCCACTCTCCTCCAAAAACCAGGCAGCCCCCATAAGACCACCCTCAAAACCAAACCAACAAACCTCCGAAGCCCTCACACATGCCACATCCACACACATCCGAAGCCCATCACACACCCCTCATCAACACACATCCGAAGCTCATCTCTCAAGCCACATCAGCACACATCCGAAGCTCATCTCTCAAGTCCCACAAAACAGTCACCAAAACTCCGGATATCAATCAACCAGTCAACCAATCAGGCCAACCATCTTTTTCCATAATTATAATCCAAAATCCTCCAAAAATAAATTTAAATATTACACAAAAACACTACAATATATCCAAACCAACCTCTATTCCCCAATCCCCTCACGACAAACCGCAAAAAAACTCACCTCACCCACATCCAGCGCAGCGCCGATGCCACACCATCTCCCAACACACCACAAAGAAACTCAGCCCCTGCAGCCATCCAGCGCAGCGTTGATGGCCCACCACCTCCCGGCAAACCACCACACCTCACACCCCCAAAAACCAGAACGGACAGACTGCCAGCGGGACGGCTGCATGGTCGGGACCCGGTGCGTCGGAGTAAGCCGCTGGTCATACTTGGCGCCTGGGGCTTCTGACGGGAAGGTACTCTGCGGCCACAAGCCGCAGAGTAAGCCCCATCTGTCTGAGCCAGGTACGCATCAGCGTACATGGCGAGTTATGGGGCGCCCTGCACGGCAGAAGACTCAGACGCTTAGTATGACCCGGCGAAACGACCGCACCAGGCACGACCATGCAGCCGCCCCTCCGGCAGTCCGTCCGTCCCTTCCTCCATCCATCCCCACCCACAAAAAAAAGAGCCCAAAAAAGGCCCAAAAACGAGGAGTGCCCCGGTAGTGGCTTACCGGGGCGATTATTATGAAAAAAATTGTATGTGTAATGATACAGATACACACCATTACAGCGTCTTTCGTAACGTTCTTTCGAACTATCCCTATACTACCAGACAAATATGAACAAACAATGAACATCTCGTAAACAATTAGCGCATTTGCACAATTTTTTCCAAAACACCCTCCCCCAATTTATAAAAACACCACATTCACAAACAAAACCAAAGCCCTAAACATTGTACATATTGTACATCTCAACCAAACAAACCAACAACAACCCCAACAAAAGAGCCACAACCCTCACCCTCTAACTCAAACTCCATCTAAAACATCATCAAAAACACCAGCCATCACAAACCATCACCGCCGTGAAAGCATCCCCTTAATAAACTCAATCGCCTTCTCAAAAATATTCTTCACATCAGACTTCGTAACACCCATATCCTTCAAAGTACTATAAGCATCACTCACATACCCCTTGATCTGATCATCACTCATCTCAATCCCACGGAACTTACTGATAATATTAACCAGCGAACTCTTATCATCCTCATTAAGACTCACCCCAAAATGATCCGCAGCCTCATCGATCCCCTGAGAAATCTCATCATCCGTGATCTGGTTAGAATCAAAAAGCCCCTTCACATAAACAATGATATCCCCAACCTTATCCGGATCAGAAGCAAGAGACCCAACCTCATTATCCTTCAGGATCTCCTCCGCCTGACTCATAACAGAACCGGAATCAGACGCCATAACCATCATCGGAGATGTACATGAAATAACACCCGCAATAACCAAAGCTGTAACCTTGTTCAATCTTCTCATAATATTCAACCTCCATACGGGCACCAGCCCTTATTAAAAATTGCCTTTTACTATTTTTAATTATCTTTTACTGCCTTTTTATTACCTCATCATTACCTTTTCGACGCCCCTCAGTATACCACACACCCCCACCCCTCTGTAAACCTCAATTTTCCCCATTCCCACCCACATCATTCAGACTTTATGTATATCGCCAAAAATATATTCACAATATTTTCATATTTTAAACAAACTTTCCTAACATCTCATCAGTAAAATAAAAAATGTAAATTTTTCATTACTTACTTATGTCTGACACCTCAGACATAACCTCCTTTCTATGACAAATATATAGGTCCGGACAGGAAACCTCTCCAACATTCCCGTCCGGAAACGCAAAAAGAACCCGGAACAGCTGCCCGGGCTCTTTTTGCATTTATCATATATTAATTTTTCTCATCATAAATACAGTTGGCAAGCATCGCAAACTGCTCCAGTGTCAGCGCCTCACCCCTGATATTCAGCGGAAGATCACACCTGTTGAACACATCCTCGATCTCCTCCTTACTCAGGGAAAAATCTCCGGAATTTCTGATCCCGTTCACAAGCGTCTTTCTCCTCTGGTTAAAAGATGCACGGATCAGACGGAACATAAGCCCCTCATCCTTCACATCCACCGGCGGCTTCTCATAACGCGTCAGCTTGATCACCGCACTTCCAACCTTCGGCCGCGGCATAAAACAGTTCGGCGGTACATTCGCAACGATCTCCGGCTTCGCATAATACTGCACAGCCAGGGAAAGCGCACCGTAATCCTTGGTACCGGGACCAACCTGCATACGGTCTGCAACCTCCTTCTGCACCATGACAGTGATCGAATCCACAGGAACATTCTTCTCAAAAAGCCCCATGATGATTGGAGTCGTAATATAATACGGCAGATTCGCAACCACCTTCACAGGCTTGCCGCCGTTTTTCTCATCTGCGATCTTTTTGATATCCGTTTTCAGGATATCGTTATTGATCACGGAAACATTATCCCAGTCCTTCAACGTATCCTTAAGGATCGGGATCAGCGAACTGTCGATCTCCACAGCAGCCACCTCTCTGGCAGCCTCCGCAAGATACTGGGTCATAGTTCCGATACCCGGACCGATCTCCAGTATAAAATCATCCTTCGTGATACCCGAAGACTCAATGATCTTTTCCAGAACATGCTCGTCGATCAGAAAATTCTGACCAAACCTTTTCTGGAAAACAAAATGATACTTTTGAAGGACTTCAATGGTATATTTCGGGTTACCAAGATAAGGTCTGGCCATATTTTTTACCTCTGCTTTTTCTTATTTTCAGCTGAAATCCTTTTCAAAAAGTACCGTGTAGCCATCACGGTCCACACGCTTCTTGGAATGCTTGAACAATCCGCTCTGAGCTCTCTCCATAGCCTTATCCAGCATGGTCTTCACAGTACCGATGCACATCGGCTGATCCTCCTTCTGGTTGATTCCGATCAGATTATACAGAGCAAGCATGCCCATCTGGTCGATACGGAATCCATTCTCCATGGTATAGACCTTAGCGAAATTAACAAGTTCATCGTTTGTAAATACAGGAATGTTGATCATGGATGTAAACTTCTTCGCAAGCTTCGGATATCTTGCGATCAGCTTACGCATACCGATCTTTTCATCCTCCAGGATCACGATCATTCCCTTTGTGTTTCCGGTCATAGCTTCCTCAAGCTCATCTGCTGTTTCCTGGGAAAGCTGGTTTGCATCCTCGATAACAAGGAAACCGCCGGCAAGCTTGGATACGATCTCCGGAATATCCTTTCCGTTGAGATCATCCGCAAATATATAGGCAACCTTGGAAGCCTCGATGTTCAGCTCTTTACAGATTGCCGGGATCAGACTTGAGATCAGTCTCGTCTTACCTGTTTCTCTGCCGCCCATAACGATCACATTTCCGGTCTGGGAAGTCTTGTCTGCTGCGCCCATCTGCACATCGCAGAGTACATCAAGCAGCTGTTCCTTCATTCCGGGAACTGTAACAAAATAGGTGAAAAGCTGTTTCTCTTCATCTGTGAGCTCTTTCTTTCTGGAAACGATCTTTGTAGGATCCTTTTCCGGATGGATCGTAGCGATAAATTTCTCAAGCTGCTCTTCCTCGCTGAGCTCCTCTTCCTCATCGTCCTCTTCCATGGCTTCATCAGAATCATCACCGATGAGACTGCTGATAAAATCATCCTCATCCTCATCCTGGAAGTCGAAGGCGTCATCACTGTATTCTTCTTCCTCATCAAGAAGATTTTCCTCTTCCGCTGCAGCCACCGGTTCCTCATGATGAAGCTTCGTTGAAGGCTCTGCTGCCGCCTTCTGCACCTGCTCCTCAGATTCCAGTGAAGGAATCTCCGGAAGCACATCCTCTTCTTCCACCGGCTTCTGTACTCCTGACGGACCATTCAGAAACTCTGCTTCTGCAGCCTGAAGATCCTCCTCAGTAACCGGCTCCTCATCTTCATCAAATACGATATCCGGAAGTCTGGTATCGGAAGTCTCCGTTACCTCTTCCTCCTGCTGAGCGGAGATCTGCGCCATGATATCCTCGATATCTGCCGCATCCGGCTCCTCCGGAACAAATTCATCAGCCGCAATATCCAGATCCTCAATACCTTCCGGCTCTTCCGTTACGTCGGACTGCTGGACATCCGGAGATTTCTCTTCCTCCGGGATATCGATTCCCTGCTGTGTAGCTGCTGCCAGAATAGTATCCTCCAGGTTGAAGTCCTTATCTTTATCCTTCTCGGACCTGTCACCTACAGATGCCGCAATATCCTCGATATTTCCGAAAATTCCGGACGCATCCGGGATCTCCGCGGAACTGCTTGCATTCTCCGGGTCCACATTGATCATGGACTTCGGGATCTTCAGCTCCGGCATACGGATCGTTGCGGAAAAATCAGGCTTGCCTTCCTCATTGAGCGGAACCCCTGCAGGCTTCTCCTCACTTTCCTCATTTCCGGCAGCCTTCTCCTTCATGATCTCTGCAACACTCTGGGACAAAGACATCTCTGTAGCTTTCTCAGCCTCAGCTTCTTCCGCTTCCTGATAAGTCTCTTCTTCCTCTTTATCCTGCTGTTCCTGAGCCTGCAGCTTCATACTTCCGGATGACAGGTTCTCAACACCGGATGCCAGCGGAATCTCATCCGCTTCCTGTCCGGAAAACTCTTCCTGCTCTTCAGAAGGCTCATCCGAAGCTTCCTCACTTCCTTCTGCTGCTTCGATCTCCTCAGAATCTGTAAACTCCTCTGACGGTTCTGCTGCCGCAGCAGTCTCAGCCTCCGCCTGTTCCGTCACATCCTCAGAGCCTGTGGAAACCTCATCCTGCTCTTCATCCTGCGCAGCTTCTTTTTCCTCCATATCCTCTTCCGCAGATTTCTTATGTCCGCCAAAGATATCACGGAATCCCTTGGAAAGCTTCTCCTGGAATGTCTCCGCACTGTTCAGATCCCGCTCATCATCTACCTGGATAGTATCTGTGACCGGTTTTGCCTCCTCATACTCGCCGGATGCTTCCTTGCTCTCCCTGATCTCCTGCGCCTTTTCCGGCGGGATCAGCTTCGGGATAAAACGCTGTTCGTATTTCTCTTTCTCTTCGCCAGTGAGAACACCCATCCGCTGTTTCAGGTCAAGGGCCTTCATCACATAAGTTCCGTCATTGAACCAAAGGATCATCTCATTGCAGAGATCCAGGCACTTCTGCTTGTCTCCTGCCTTGTAATAGAGCTTGGCCAGCTCATAGGACCAGCGCTCCGTAAATTCCTTCTCCTTATATTCCTCAAGAATACGGATCTGTTCATTCAGAGATGCATTCTTCGCTCTGGCGATCTTATATTTCAGTATATACTGGCTGTTATCATTACCTGCCACTTCTCTGTATTCATCAAAGAATTCTGTGGCTTCACTGATCTGTCCCATTTTCAGGGAAACCTCGATCAGACGGTAAAGTATGTTCTTGCCGATCGGCGCTCTGTGGTAGGCAAGAAGAAAAATTTCCTTGCTCTCTTCATAGCGCTTGTTGGCCGCGTAGATCTCGCCCACTACACAAAGGGTACGGACGTTTTTCACACGACGCCAGTCAATGCTGTCAACAATTTGCATGGCGCCTTTGTAATCCTGGGTCTCGACCAGCTTATTGATCTGTCCCAGCTTAACGCGAAACTCCTCTTTATCCAAAATATTCACCAACTTTCCATAATCAGAATCAGTTTACCATATGCATACGGGCTTGTCAAAACCCTTTAGGCATATAAACATGCCCCTTTACCACCTGAAAAACCCTGTTGATCTTGAACTGATGGCTGACAAAATCATCCAGTCCTGTACAGGTGATCAGAGTCTGTATATCGTGGATACTTTCCAGCAGATATGTCTGCCTGCTGCTATCCAGCTCCGAAAGAACATCATCCAGCAGAAGCACCGGTGTATCCCGGATTTTTTTCTTCACCAGATAGATCTCCGAAAGCTTCAGGGAAAGGGCCGCAGTCCTCTGCTGCCCCTGGGAACCATACCTCCGGATGTCGATCCCGTTGACCTTTACGCAGAAATCATCTCTGTGCGGTCCCACGGAGGTCAGCTTCATCCGAAGATCCCGCTCCCGGTTCCTGGAAAGCTTATCCTCAAACTCGGCCGCCGTCACACTTGGCTCGTACAGGATCTCCAGCTCCTCGATCCCGCCGGTAAGCCCCTTATGAAGCCCCCTTGCGATCTCGTTAAGCTCCTCCACAAAGGCTTCCCGCTTCCCGATGATCTTCTTTCCGTAATCAACCATCTGCATATCCCAGACATCCAGGGTACCTTTCAGCCCGGGGTTCATATAACAGTCTTTGAGAAGACGGTTTCTCTGGTTCACGATGTGATTGTAGCCGGCCAGCTCCGTGATATAAACACCATCCAGCTGACAAAGCTCCGAATCCAGAAAACGTCTTCTCTCTCCCGGTCCATTCTTGATAATATTAAGATCCTCCGGAGAAAAAAACACCAGATTCACCACCCCCAGCAGCTCCCTTGCCTTGCGGATCGGCAGCCCGTTGATGGCAACTCCCTTTGCTTTGTTTTTCCGGAGGTGCATGTCTATTTTGTATGAAAGATCGCCCTTCTTCACCATCATTCGGATATGGGATTCCTCATTCTCAAAGCGGATCATCTCCCGGTCCTTGCTTCCCTTGTGGGATTTGCTGGTACCTGCCAGATAAACCGCCTCCAGGATATTGGTCTTTCCCTGGGCATTGTCACCGTAGAGAATATTGGTGCCCTGATCAAAATTCATCTCCAGCGACTCATAATTCCTGAAATTATTCAGTCTGATGGATTCAATGTACATTCCTTCACCCGATCACATAAATATCTTTTCCATCGTAGGAAATGGTATCTCCAGGATGGATCTTGCGGCCACGGCGGTTCTCCACCTCGCCGTTCACCAGTACCAGACCATCATTGATGGCATATTTCGCCTCAACGCCGTCCTCCACAACACCGGCCAGCTTCAGCGCCTGACCAAGCTTGATAAATTCGTCTTTAATTCTGATCTCCAATTTTTTCTCCTCTTATCTCCGGGGTATTTTCTCCGTCAGATCGATCTTTTCTGATCTCCTGGCGATATTTAAAATCCCCCAAAATACAAATTTCACCGGAAGGTGGTAATTTAAATACCCCCTTCCAGCAGTTTACGCATAAAACAATTTTCAGAACACGATCGCATTCCCATGCACAATCGGTCAAAAACGGTCACATTACCCCAGGTCTTATCTGGCCTGATTCTGGTTGATGTTTACAGGAAGGATCAGGTAAGTATAGTTCTCCTCATCGTCACGGATAAAGCATGGTGCCTTCGGATTTACAAGATAGATCGTCACGATTTCATCATCAATAACACGAAGCGCATCGATCAGGAATTTCGGGTTGAAGCCGATCATGATATCCTTACCCTCTTTTTCAATATCGATCTCTTCATTCATGGAACCCATTGCAGAATCAATGCGCAGCTCCATATCATCGTCTGTGATATTGATGATGATCGGTTTTTTATCAACCTCACGTACCAGAAGTGTGGCACGGTCGATACAATCCAGGAACTCTTTTTTGTTGATCTTCAGTTTTGTCTCATAATCACTGGAAAGCATCTGGTCAATTCTGAAATATTCTCCCTCGATCAGTCTGGAAACTACCATAGTCTGATCAAATTCAAATAAAATATGGTTTTTTGTAAAGTAAATGCTGACCTGATCATCCACTTCTCCGGAAAGGATCTTGCTGACCTCGCTTAAAGTTTTGCCCGGAACTACCACCTTACGGTCAGAATAATCTTTCTTAAGGGACATTTTACGGATAGAGATACGATGTCCGTCCAGAGAAACTACCTTCAGACAGTTATTTTTGATCTCAAAAAGTTCACCGGTCATAAGCTTATTGTTTTCATTTACAGCAATCGAAAAAATAGTCTGGCGGATCATTTCTTTCAGTGTGTACTGAGAGATTGTCAGCGGTTCATCCTTCTCGATTATCGGTAAATAAGCAAAATCTTCTCCTGATTTTCCAGGGATATTGAATTTTGCTTTTTCACAGGTAATGGTTGCTGCATATTTATCATCGGTCTTAATGGTAACATCATTATCCGGAAGTCGTCTGATGATTTCATAGAAGATTTTTGCATCAAGAGCAACTTTACCTTTTTCTTCAATAGTACCCTCAACGATGGTTTCAATTCCCAGCTCCATATCGTTGGTGGTAAATTTGATCTGGTTTGTGGATGCATCCATGAGAATACATTCCAGGATTGGCATTGTGGTTTTTGATGGAACTGCTTTGAGTGCGATACTTACACTTTTTAACAGACTTGATTTGGAGCAGATGATTTTCATAGTGTGTATAACTCCCTTTCTGAACAATTTGTGGTTTTTATAAATATATTTATAGAAAAAATCCGCAGTAACCGCCGTAGGGGGCCAGATTTTGTGAAAAACTCCCGCAGGCCTGATGTTTTCAGGGGTTTTCCGTTGGGATAACTTTGTGTAAAAGTGGTATTTTCGCATGTGAATAACCCGGGGATAAAATTACCGCCGCGTTTTGGCAAAAAAGTTGTACACATCTCTCCACATACAATCAACACGTTATACACCAGTAATGTGGAAAACTTCCCTAACCTTGTGGATTAATCTTCTTTTTTAATATATCAATGGTATTTTTTAAGTTATCGTCGTTCTGCAATTCGTTTTCGATCTTTTCAATACCGTGCATAACGGTGGTATGGTCACGGTTTCCGAGCGCTTTTCCGATATTTTTCAAAGGTGTGGATATGATCTCACGGCAGAGATACATGGAAACCTGGCGGGGCATGACGATCTTGGAGTTTCGTTTGTTTCCGCTTAAGTCCGCAGGTGTGACTCCGTAATGCTCTGCAACAACGGAGATGATGTATTCCGGTGTGATCACTTTTTTCTCATCCGGAGAAATAATATCCTTCAGTGCCTGCTCTGCCAGCTCCAGAGTTACTTCCTTTTTCTCAAGCTTGGCTCCGGCCATGACCTTGTTGAAGGCACCTTCCAGCTCACGGATATTGGATTTGATATTGGTAGCGATATATTTGATAACATCTTCACTGATGTTGTAGCCGTTCATTTCTTCATTTTTATGAAGGATCGCCATTCGGGTTTCGTAATCAGGCAGCGTGATATCTGCGATCAGACCCCACTCGAACCGGGAACGGAAGCGCTCTTCCAGGATTTCCATATCCTTCGGTGGTTTATCAGAGGATATGATGATCTGCTTTTTGGCACTGTGAAGACTGTTAAATGTATGGAAAAATTCCTCCTGTGTGGATTCTTTTCCTATAATAAACTGAATATCATCGACAAGAAGAACGTCGATATTTCTGTATTTTTCACGGAATTTGCTCATTGCCGTGTTATTTCCGTTTCGGATGGTTTCGATCAGCTCGTTGGTAAATTCCTCACTGGTTACATACAAAACACGGCTGTTTTCGTCGTGTTCCAGAATGAAATGAGCGATGGAATGCATAAGATGCGTCTTACCAAGACCGGCTCCGCCATAGATAAACAGTGGATTGTAGGTATCTCCCGGTGATTCGGCAACTGCAAGAGCTGCGGCCTGGGCGAATTTGTTATTACTTCCTACAACGAAGGTGTCGAAGGTGTATTTTGGATTTAAATGCGCCTCTTCGTAACGTGTATCTTGAACCTGTTTATCATAAGAAGTGTTTTTTTCTGTTTTTTTGGGGAGATCTTTTTCCAGAACGAAGCGAACCTCGCATTCTTCCATGCCTGTCAGTACACAGATAGTAACCTGGAGGGGTATTTTGTAGCGTTTACTGATGTAATTGACTCCGATCGCTGCCTGTTCAGAGGGAACAACCACTGTTATCAGCTTTCCGTCAACCTCATAAACTTTCAGCGGCTTGAGCCAGGTATTAAAAGGGACATCAGTCACCTCATATTCAGATTTGACAGTTTGCAGGATCTCCTCCCATTTTTCAATAACAGCGTCCATTTTTTCCTCCCATGAGTATTATAATAACCCCAGTCTGCGACTGGAGATAGATATCCTTTTATATATTACAATGAAAATGGGGTTTTCGCAATGGAAAATCCTTGAGATTTTGGGGAAAAGAATGTGGATAATGTGGGGAAATTACTGTGGATTAGGGTGGATTATTGTGGATAAGAGTCCTGGAGGTTTCCATAAGTCGAGAATTGGTGGAAAATGTGGAAGAATTATGTGTATAAAAAAATCCACCTTAAAAATACCGCAAATAAAGGGTTTTTTTGAAAACGATGTGAACAAACCCTCCGAAAAAGTGGATAGATTTCCGGTCAATCCACAAGTTATCCACAAGTTATCCACAAAATGTGGATAATGTTACGTAAACCATAAGCGCTTTCCACATAAGAGAAAAAAATAAATACCGTAAGGTGGGGGTATTTTATAGAACCCTTGATTTTATCGGGTTTTTTGCAATTTTTACTTGACGAAAAGGAGGTTTATTTATATAATTGAAACGATGTTCTGAATGATAAGT
>OLPN01003112.1_pt1 | contig 11921 bp, 10 predicted proteins | sample 1672601 | NCBI WGS metagenome assembly OLPN01 (sample SAMEA3136704, study PRJEB25190) | human gut metagenome | reverse complement strand
TTTCCCCGTTGGCACTTTCCGATGGCGGAAACGGCCCGGCGAATGATATTCTGGAGCAGCTTTTCTGGCTGGACGAGGAACAGCCCGGCGTTATCAAGCTGGTTCCCACAGAGCGCGGCACAGCACGGTACAATGCCAACCCAAACTTTGCACTGCGCTACGATGACAACGATAACTGGCCGCCGCGCTCCCCGGTGGCCATGTGGTTTGATGATACGATTCTGGATGATTTTCTGAAGGATTGGTCTGCGGTTCAGAAGAAGTTGTATGCTGGGGAGATTACGCAGGCAGAGTACTTTGAGTGGAAGATTATGTGGCCGTCTACCCTCTGATGCAGCTAACAAATGCAAGATTTACAAGCAATGGGGAAAAGCAAAATGAAGAATCGCGGCAAAAACGGTAGAGAAACAAATTCTTCACGCTCGGCAGAGTATATCACCGTAAATATAGATTATGACAAATTATCAAATGCAATAGTTTCTGCACACAATCGTATAGAAAGTAAAAAGCGTCTTGCAGAAGAAGAATCCGCGAAAGCGTGGCGAAAAAATCTCGGCTGGGCAGACTATTCGCACGAGCGTAATATCTTCAAGCGAAAGTTTCTTGAAACTATAAATTGGATTGTAGTGTTTTGTCGGATTTTATCAACCAAAAATAAATATACGTCAGACACGCACGTAACGAATGTATTTCTGCAATTTCTTCTCGAATTGATTTTTTCTGCACTATCCGTTAGTTCTTTCATCCTTTCGATTGCGCTTGTTGCATACTGGATTTTCCATTTTCTCGATAGTTTCCTCGGAAACTTATTCTTTGTGATTTTTATTAGTGCTTTAATCTTATTAGGCTTTATTGCACGAAAAGTTGCGGCAGAAATCGAAAACATACGCGATATACAACTGGTGATTTCTATTTTGTCTGCGGTTACATCTTTTATTGCCATGATTATTGCCCTTATTGCTTTAGTGCTATAATCGGAGAATGTGCTTAACCACTTCACTCTGGCGGAATATTTTGCTATAATACAATTAAATATGGTTGCAATATGCAAACTGAGAAACGGAGAAAGTGCCATGCCAACTTTGGAATGGATTGGGAAAGATAAAGTTATTAACCATCATCAAGATGTACCTTACCGTGTGTTGGAACGACAATATAGTTACGATGAGCAGGGACAGCACGCCGAGGACAATGGCAGCGAAAACATGATTATCCATGGGGATAATTTGGAAGCATTGAAATCGCTGCTGCCGCGTTACGAGGGTAAAGTAAAGTGTATCTATATTGATCCACCTTATAACACCGGCAATGAGGGATGGGTTTATAACGATAATGTCAATGATCCCAAGATTAGAAAGTGGTTGGGCGAGGTCGTAGGCAAAGAGGGCGAGGATTTGTCCCGCCACGACAAGTGGCTGTGTATGATGTACCCGCGCCTGAAGCTGTTACATAAGTTGTTGGCGGATAATGGTGTTATTTTTATTAGTATAGATGATAACGAGATAAAGTACTTACGCCTAATCCTCGATGAGATATTTGGTCCAAATTGTTTTGTTCATGAAATAATTTGGAAAAACAAATATGGTCCGGGAGCATTTACACGCGGTATAGGAAATGTTCATGAATACATTGTTTGCTATTCTAAATCCCCCTTATTATCTGTAGCGGCGCCCTTATCCGATGAAGAAATAAAAAAGTACAAACTTAAAGACGACAAATACTCGAAAAGAGGAGGCTATATTACACAGCCCCTTGCCACTCGAAGTAAAGATGACCGTCCAAATCTAGTTTATCCAGTTTATTATAAAGGAGAAGAAATTTACCCCGATAAACAATGGATATGGGAGAAAAGTCGATTATACGAAGCTATTGAAAATGACGAGGTCGTATTTAATGAGAATAAAGGAAAATGGAGCGTTCGCTTCAAGCAATACCTAAAGGACGCGAATGGCGTTATTCGACTTGGAAAACCCATCTCCATACTTACAGGTCCATATAACCAAGATGGGACAAAGGAGATTGAAACAATTTTCGGTGAAAAAATCTTCAACAATCCAAAACCAAAAGAACTTGTAAAATACCTATTGTCCTTTGTATTTGATGGTGCTGAAGATACTGATGGTATATATTTAGATTCATTTGCCGGCTCGGGTACAACAGCTCATGCAATTCTGGATTTAAATAAGGCTGGTGGAAATCGGAAATTCATACTTATTGAAATGGGCGATTACGCCGACAGTATCACCGCCGAACGTGTCAAGCGCGTTATAAAAGGCTATGGTGAGGACAAAAAGACTGTCCCCGGTACAGGCGGCAACTTCAGTTACTATGAGTTGGGCGAACCTCTCATGATTGGGGACAATCTGAACGAGGCCGTTGGCACCAACAAAATCCGTGAGTACATTTGGTTTACCGAAACAAAAGAAAACTTCCAGAATCCTAACGCAGATAAACCGTATTATCTTGGCTCTACAGCTCAAACAGGATATTACTTCTTTTATGAGCCTAACAGGGCTTGCGTATTGGATTATAAGTTTCTTTCCACTATCACAGTCAAGGCCGGCAACTATGTGATTTATGCTGACCGCTGTGCTATCAATGCAGACGACCTACAAAAGCTCAAGGTCATTTTCAAGAAAATTCCACGAGACATCACAAAACTGTAAGAAGGGCGAACGGATATGGAACTAAAAAATTATCAACGAAAAGTAATTGATGATTTGACCCGTTACCTTGATTTGATGCAAGAAACGAACGACATTGTCAAAGCCTACAATATGTTTTGGAAAGGGCAAAATGTACCCGTAGGCATAAATGGTATGCAGCCCTACCAAAATTTGATCCCCGGTGTGCCGGATTTGTGCTTGAAAGTTCCTACCGGCGGTGGCAAGACTTTTCTTGCTTGTAATGCCATTGCGCCTATTTTTGACGCGATGCCCATGTTGAAAATGAAAGCGGTTGTTTGGCTGGTTCCGTCCGAGGCAATTCTAACGCAGACATTGGCCGCCCTGCGCAATGTGAATCACCCATATCGTCAAGCCATTAACCTACAGTTTCAGCACAATGTGGAGGTTTACACCAAAGACCAACTTCTAAGCGGACAAAATTTCAATATTACTGCCGTGCGTGAACAGCTTTCCATTATGGTACTGTCTTATGACTCGTTCCGTGGGCGCAAAGAACTGTTGAAAGCCAAACAGGAAAATAGCGCCCTTGCGCCAATGGCAAAGGCTCTTGGCGCGCCGGATATGCCATTGGAAGATACCGATGAAACCGCCTTAATGCAGATTATCAACCAGTTGAATCCGCTCGTCATTGTAGATGAAAGCCACCATGCCCGCAGTAAGCTGAGTAAAAAAATGCTGCAAGACTTCAATCCTTGCTTTATACTGGATCTGACGGCAACTCCCACCAAGGAAAGCAATATCATTTCCTATGTCGATTCTATCCAGCTGAAAAAGGAAAACATGGTCAAATTGCCGGTGGTAGTCTATAACCGCCAACGTCAGAGTGATGTGGTTTTTGATGCCATCGACCTGCGCAATAATTTGGAGCAGAAAGCCATTGAAAGCAAGGATGGATATATCCGCCCCATTGTTCTGTTTCAAGCACAGCCGAAAGGAAAAGAAGATAGCACCACCTTTGAAAAGCTGCGCAAACAGCTTGTTGATACAGGTATTCCCGCAGATCAAATTGCCATTAAAACAGCCGATGTAAATGAACTAAAGGGCGTAGACTTGATGAGCGAAAGCTGTCCTATTCGGTACATCATCACGGTCAACGCATTGAAAGAAGGCTGGGATTGTCCCTTTGCTTATATTCTTGCCACGCTAGCCAACCGCACCAGTAAGATTGATGTAGAGCAGATTGTGGGGCGAATTTTGCGCCAGCCGTATACGCGTCCTCATAGTGTAAAAGCGCTGAATATGTCGTATGTGCTGACTTCTTCTAACGATTTTCAGAGCACTTTGCGTGGTATTGTTGCAGGTCTGAATAGTGCAGGATTCAGCAACCGGGATTGCCGCGTTGTGGAAGAGCAGGAAGAACCTAATACACCCACGCCTGTGCAGCAGGACTTTGACACTGTTCCCGCTCAACCGGCAGATGAAAGCGTTGGATTTGCGCCCGCAGATCATATCGAGGCGGTAGAACCCAATAATGAGCAGCCGGAGTTTTTAAACTTTGATCCCGCAGCGGTTGCAGTAGCTTTGCAGCAGAACAAGGGGCGACCTTCCTCTGCAACGCAAGATATGTTGGACAAGGCCGAACAACAACAAAACGACTTTACTGCTGCTATGCAGGAAAACGAGGAAAATGGGCTTTCTGATTTGCCGCAGGAGGTGCAGGAAAAAGTGACGAGTTTTGCAATTGCAAATGAATACAAAGATGAAATTGCTGACCTGCGCTTACCGCAATTCTTTGTGAAAGTTCCTGAAAGTTTGTTTACGAGCGGTATGACGGAGTTCTTGAGCAAAGAAAATTTGCTGGCAGAGTTTAGCCTTGAGGGGCAGCCGTACAAAATCAACTTTGAAACTACTGATGATGAAATTGCAGAAGTTGACATCGTAACGAGTGGAAGCAATGTTCCCAAAGTGTCTGCAATGGATAGCGCTGCACAGAAATATTTTCGCGAGCAGTTCAGCAAGCGTTCTTCGGAGGAGCGCATCCGTGTCTGCAAAGATCTAATTCACCACCAGTTAAACAAGATGGATTCCATTGATTCGGCTGAATTGAAGCGGTATATTGACCGTGTTGTCAGATGCATGAACCGAGAGACCCTAGATGCTCTGGAGAAGTCGCCCAATGCGTTTGCAAGAAAAATCAAAGAATACATTATTTCGCTGCAATCCGAGTATGCGGAGCAGGTATTCTCTGACTGGTTAGAATGTGGAAACATTGTTGTGGAGAATTGCTACAAATTTCCACCGCGCATTACACTATTGAGTAGCACAGATCGTTACAAAAAGAGTTTGTACACCGCTGAGGCCGATGATATGGATCGCTTAGAGGCTGATATGGTGCTAAAGCTGACAGGGCTGCCCAACATAAAATGGTGGCACCGTAACGATGGGAGAAAAGGATTTTGCCTAAACGGGTTTATCAACCATTACCCGGATTTTATCGTTATGACGAACAGCGGCAAGATTCTGCTGATTGAAACTAAGGGTGATCATCTGGAAAATACCGAAACGAAACAGAAGCTGCATCTTGGTCGCAAGTGGCAAGATGCAGCAGGGAGAGAGTATCGGTATTATATGGTGTTTCAAGATAAGGATCTCAATTTGGAGGGCGCATATAGCTTCGAAAGGTTCATGGAACTGCTACCAAAATTGTAAATATAAAAGGCATTGTGGAGTTTTTACTGCAATGCCTTTTATGCTGTAAAAGAGCCAAAAGCCGGTCATTTTGCTTTCATTGCTAGAAAATTTCGCATTTGGAACCAAAATCATTGACTTTTGGTTCTGTGCGTGATAAAATAAGCTCTAGAAAGGTGGTTGGACCCATGAGTGGTGCTTATGCGGCAAACTTACTTCCCCTTGAGCCTGCCTTAATCGATCAAAGCTACTTTTTGGATGAATTAATTGACGCAACTGCCAAATTAGAGGTGTATAAAGAAAAAATCAAGGACAGCAAGCTAGATAGTGCATGGTTTATGCCAACCTTACAACAGAAGGAAGCTTTGGCCTCATCAATGCTTGAGGGGACACAGGCGACCTTGGATGGTGTTTTTACCAATCAAGTCGCTCCCAATGATAAGGATCGTAATCTAAATGAAGTTCGAAACTACTATCTTGCTACTATCAGCGGTTATCGATATTTACAAGGGAATGAATTTTCTGACGATTTCTTTCTCCATATGCATGAGTTGTTAATGCAAGGCAATGTACGAAAGCCCGCATTAATTGGAAAGTATCGAACAACGCAAAATTACATCGGAAAAAACGATGCTTCTCATGCGATCACGTTCATTCCACCGGCACCAGATGAAGTGCCATCATTGATGAAAAATCTGATCGCTTATATTAACCAGCCTAAAGATAAGTACAGACCACTTATTAGAGCTGCAATTATCCACGCCCAATTTGAAACGATACACCCATTTATAGACGGCAACGGTCGTGTAGGGCGAATGCTAATACCGATGTACTTATATGCACAAAAGCAAATCGAACTTCCGTGTTTTTTCATTAGTGAAGCACTAGAACGTGATAAAATTCGGTATTATACGCTACTCAATGACATTCGATATAAAAACGACTGGAATGAATGGATCCGCTTTTTCTTGGCAACAGTAGCTAAGCAATGCGATAAATATATTAGCACTATCACAGCCATCAATGCCCTTTATGAAAAGCATCTCGGAATTGCAAAGGATTTGGCACGTTCCGCCAGCATTGTAGATATAATAAATATTCTTTACCAATATCCGGTAGTTACAGCAAAACAAATTGCGGATCGGACTAATATCCCTGTCACCAGTATCAATCGATATTTAGCCTTATTAACGGAACATCGTATTTTGTATTCCGATAACAAAAAACGTAATCGGACATACTTCTATTACGATTTGCTAGATATTCTTAGGTGAGATGAAAGCCGCAGTACGAATTCCGCATTGGTTCGGACTTCAAAAAACGTTTTCAATGTTTTTTGCGCAGAAGAAACGTGGCATTTCCGTGCTTCACGTGCACACGGAATGAAGCGAGTAAAAGCTGCACTTCCGAAGATTTTGACACACAAAATAAGCAACGAAAAAACTTTTTCTACGCAAATTCATTGACATTTATAACTTCGACAGCTATGCTATTTATAAGGAGAAAGGAGATCTAAAATGGATTTAAGTGGCTTTACTCCTTTTGATTTCACAGAAGGTGTTCCGTATTTTTCGATTACCCAGAATGGTCTTACGTTCAACAAGGCGGTTACCTTGAAGATGGGATCTCCGTCCTACGTGCGCCTTCTTATCAACGAAAGCTCTCGTCAAATCATATTACAGGCCTGCCCAGAGAATGCGCCTAAAGCGGTTGCTTTTTATCGGATGAAGAAAAACGGGGTTCTTTCTGTTCGTTGGAACTCTCAAGATTTGATATCAACATTCAAGAGGTTGCTGAATTCCGATCTGTCTCATGGATATCGTGTAGATGGCGAACTTATCGAGGGTGGTCTCATGCTGTTTGATTTGAACAGCGCTAAACCTTTGGTTTAACAGCTAATTTTAGTTGTTAAATATATAAAAAATACCCGCCAGAACGGTGTCACCCAATCTGACAGGTATTGCTTGAAGAGCTGGAATAAAATCTCCAACTAGGATTGTTAGCACTTTCTAGTTTACCCGATTATTCCGACTTTTTCAAGCAAATTCCGGATTTGCCTTAAACTTGCTTTAACCTTGTTTAATACTTTTCCGAGATTTGTGTAAAGGAGGAATTTGCATGGGATTTGTTCAACAAAACGGCGATGCCGATTTTGTGTATACTGCTTACATCACTTTGCGTAATGGTCGTAGGCTTTATGCGCGGGAGTGCGGTAAAAAGGCGTTTATAATTCCTGTTGACCGTAGTGATTTAAAGCGTAAATAAGAATCACTTACTTATTAGGAGCGTTGGGTGGAGATTCGCTTCTTTCTATTTTAGAAAGGACAATCATTATGAATTCAAAAAAGTCATCTTCTTCCATGGCCTCTCTTGCATCCGCATCCCTACGGAACAAGAATACTTCCAAAATTCAAAAACAGCTCGCCGCGAGCGTTCTTTCCCAAGTGAATACTTCTCATCAAACGGGCAAAGCAATGGAGACGATTGCTTCATCGGTTCTCAATAGTGAAAAGTATTCGAATGCAACAAAAAGCTTCGCAGGTAGTGTTTTAGCTCAGTCAGATAAGCAGCGTTAATGCCAATCAAAGACACAAATCGCAGTGCGGTTTGTGTCTTTTTGCTTTTTATCAAATAGGAATGCACGTTTCATTTGGCTGCTCTTTCTCGCTTCTTTTCCGCTCCGCTCATGTGCTAAGCTTGCTCTTCTCCATACAAATTTGGTTTAGCTCACATGTTTGTTTAATAATCTGGATCCACTGATGATCCCCAGCCATACGTCCATTTGTTTTTTCGATAATCAGCAGTGGGTCAAAGAAAGGAACATCCATTTCCCGAAGAATGCCTTTCAGACCAGCTCGGCTGGCAGGCAGGCATCTTTCTTTTAAGAACTCCCCGAAATCTGCCCAAGACGGATTTTCTACAACGCCAAAGGCTCGTAGCGGAATGCGGTCAGTATGGGCCTTGCTGTATTTTCAAATAATGCCAAATCAAATTTTAGAGTTCAAATACTCCACGAGTTCCCAAACTGTTGTCAGAGGGTTGCTCTGTCGTGAAATCGGCTCGATACCTTGGTCCTGGATTTGACTATCACGAGTTTTCGCTCTCTGAATTGCAGCGGCCTGCAAAGGCTTCAAAACGTCAAAGTAATCCTTGTTCTTCTCATAGTCGGGGATTCTGTTCGGCTGTTTCAGCAAGCGAATCAATGCCTGGCAATCTTCGACCTCTGCCTGCTGATTTACAAAGTGTAACAAGAACCATAGTTCGAAGGATGGATTGGAGTAGGCCAGATGGTAGCCCTCCTTTTGGGCGGATTGTTTGGCGTGTAGAAGAACCTCATTGGAATTATCGTCACGGTCAAATACGCACCAGATGGAATCGCCATCTTCCGGGTAATACGGATTATTGCCCATCGTTGCCTTGGCCTTCTGCACAAGCCTGTCAGCGGACTTATACTGCGAAGAAATCGGGATAATGTCAATATTGCATCCTCGGCTGCGGAAACGCTTGAAATAGCGAATCTCGGTTTCACTGCCCTCGCAGATGAGATACACCACTGGGTTGCGCTTTCTGGTGTGGGCAGACTTGCGGCTGATCTCTTTTATTCTGCCCATGCTGCATTCCCTCCAATGAACGGAATCGCGCCGTAGCGGCCTTGCAGATACCCTTTGGAGATGTTCTCACCTTTCCGGGGAGAAAACTCAGTCAGAGCGTAAATATCGGTCTGCATGGTCTTTTCATCTTTCTCTGCAAACCAGATCTGATCACGCCGAAGCAAAGTCAAGTCGAGAAGCCCGGTGTCGTGGGTCGTGAAGATGAGTTGTGTATGGTTCGTATTGATGGCGGCATCCTGCATCATTTCGATCAAGTGCCGGGTCAGGAGTGGGTGCATACTGGATTCAATCTCGTCTACCACCAGAACAGCCCCAGATTCCAGAGCAGCGAGCCACATACCGATGCGAGAAAAAAATCGCTGTGTTCCAACGGATTCCTGCCCCAACGGAAGCCAGAAGCCCTTGGATGTGCCATCTTCAGTGTCGAGAGTGTGTAGTGCAGAAATGATAGGTTCTTCCTTGGAACCAGTGATGCGGATGTCTTTGATGCCTAGATCGGCATACAGCATTTCATGCAGGATACGGCTCTTTTCAGCGCCGCCCTGCCGGATGGCAGACAGAGCGACATCCAGCCGCATTTCTGTTCCCACGAAACCTATCAGCTTTTCAAAGAACCACAAATACGCTTTTTCAGTTTGCGGACAGTTCCACTCGTTCGAGCTGGACAGATACAGACGATTTTCGGCAGTTCGTCCAGCAAGCGTGAACTGCTCTTGAATGTTCTCGCGGAACTGATAGCTATTGTTCTCTCTGGAAAAAATCAGTGCTTCCCGGCCATTAGGCCAGTGATAGAGATATTCGGTCAGGATTCTGGACTTGTCGAACGAGAACCCATAGGCATACTTGATGCCGCCATAGAAATAGATAGCTTCAAAACTGGTCGGCTGTGTAGGTTGGTCTGTGAAAGCAAACGGCTCCTGCGGAAGCGGTTCGCCCTTCAGCAGCTTGGCATATCGACCACAGACCATTTCCCGCATGAGCAGGAGTGCATGGAGGACATTGCTCTTTCCGGCTGCATTTGCACCGTACAGTGCCAGCACTGGAACAAGCTGTTTCTTCTCGTCCGGTGAAATCAGGCAGTCCACCAGACTTTTATCTGTAGATGCTTTCAAGCTGATGATGGCTGTATCCTTGATGGAACGGTGGTTGGTGACTGAAAATTGAAGCAGCATCGCAATTCCTCCCAGATGATTTTCTGAACCCAGTGTACTCTATTCTAGGCGGAAAGTCAAATCTTAATTTCAATATTTGCAGATGCTTTTCAAAAATCGAGAATAAAATTTAAAATATCAACTTTTTATACTATTCTAGTATTATTAGAGTTTATTCTGCATACACAATCTCCCTCACCACCACTTCCTCCGCCATTCCAGTTTAAGAACATTCTTGAATTCCGTCCGACAAAAACGCATTTCCTAGTTCGAAAGACGATTATTTACTATTTTGACGTTCGATAGCCACATTATATCCACCGCATTTCCATTTTAACTGATTTCCCTTGGATGTATGGTTCAGCGTTTCTTGTGGCTCAAGCCTGCTTAAATCAATCATTTCCATAGAGCCCTCCTTACGCAGCGATGTTACGGATCATCTGCACCCATTGGTGGTCCCCGGCCATGCGCCCATTGGTCTTTTCAATAATCAGCAGCGGGTCAAAAAAGGGAACCTCCATCTCCCGGAGAGTGTCCTTCAAACCAGCTCGGCTGGCGGGCAGGCATCTTTCTTTCAAAAATTCCTCGAAATCCGCCCAAGACGGATTTTCTACAACGCCAAAAGCCCGCAAAGGGATTCGGTCGGTGTAGTTTTTCATGCGGACGACCTCGTGCTTGAAATCAATGTCGATGACCGTACATAGCTGCTTACCGTTCATGAAATTCATCCGCATGGTGAAATCCGGGTTCGCGCTGAAATGCTCGGCGTTATAGATATACTTGTATATGGTCTGGCGCGACACGCCGAACTGCTTTGCAATTTCGGTGTTGCCGATGCCTTTTCTATGCAGCTCCAAGATTTCTACGGTCTGGTCGGGGGTAAGCTGCGCTTTGCGGCCTGCATTGCGCGGATTTGGATGATTGATTTTCAGCGTCTTTGCAAGTTCTCGCAGTTCATCCAAATCAGCTGTGCCAAAAATCTCTTTTATTTGCTGCTGGTAATCGCTCGGCATACAGTATCCCTCCTAAGCCTTTTTCTACTATTACTATATCGTGATTTCGGGGAAATGTCAACAAATTAAAATGTTGACATTTCCCCGAATGTTAGTCTTGCACAAATTATATTCTATTTCAACTATTTCTGTTCTGTTTGCGCCCAACTTTGGGTCTTTCTCTTTTGAATGTGGATACCCCTGTTTGACAGCTTTGACCATAATATGCTGATTTATAAAATATAAGCCTGTTGTATTTTGCTATCTAATTTACCAGACAGTGTCTGGCAAATTGGGTCCTGCGTAAAAGCTGAATATGCCTTGAGAGATTTGTCTAACTAGATTTTTGGGGCTTGCATATCTCAGATATCCAATTTTCCAGTCAGTGACTGGAAAATTGAAACGGGAACCGTATCAGACCGATGGAAGCAGCCTTAAAGTGTTAGCGTTCACATGAGGTCGAATAGTCATCTTATCTGGCTTTGCGTGAGCGACTAATTTCCTTGATAGCGGCATAGTGTTTTCCACATTTTCGGCTGATCTCGTTGAAAAAGTCGGACGTCACAAATTCCAGCAGCCATACCTTGGGGATCCTATACTTGGGTGTCTGCAAGATTGTTTTCAGCAAGCCCTTGCTGCACCATTTCAGGATTGTGTGGCGTTGGTAGCCTGTCACCTCGCAGACTTGCGCAGCGGTCAGTACATCCGGGTAATTTGCTAACTGCTGCTCGTACCATTCCTTGGCCAGCAGCCGTTCCTCGCCCTTATAGTTCAGCTTGCGCTCTAACGATGCGGCAGGTTTCTTGTGTTTGGGGTAGTTGTAATACCACCCGCTGGGCGGGGTGTAGCGCA
>OLPN01003103.1_pt1 | contig 11942 bp, 9 predicted proteins | sample 1672601 | NCBI WGS metagenome assembly OLPN01 (sample SAMEA3136704, study PRJEB25190) | human gut metagenome | reverse complement strand
CAAACTTCCGTGAAGGTCTTGACGTACTGGAATACTTCATGTCTGCACATGGAGCCCGTAAAGGTCTGTCCGATACCGCTCTTCGTACCGCAGACTCCGGTTACCTGACCAGACGAATGGTTGATGTATCTCAGGATCTGATCATCCGCGAGATGGACTGTGCTGTAGACCGTGATGAGATCCCGGGTATGTATGTGAAGTCCTTCACCGACGGAAAAGAGGAGATCGAGAACCTGCAGGAGCGTATCACAGGCCGTTTCTCCTGCGAAACTATCTGCAACAAAGACGGTGAGGTTCTGGTAAAAGCCAACCACATGATTACTCCGAAGAGAGCTGCAAGAATCATGAAGGAAGGCGTAGATGAGAACGGAAATCCCCTGGAGCAGGTGAAAATCCGTACCATCCTGACCTGTCGTTCCCATATCGGTATCTGTGCAAAATGTTACGGTTCCAACATGGCTACCGGTGAGCCGGTACAGGTTGGTGAGGCTGTCGGAATCATCGCTGCACAGTCCATCGGTGAGCCGGGTACCCAGCTGACCATGCGTACCTTCCATACCGGTGGTGTGGCAGGTGGAGATATCACACAGGGTCTTCCCCGTGTCGAGGAGCTTTTCGAAGCCCGTAAGCCGAAAGGACTTGCTATCATCACGGAGATCGCCGGTGTGGCCACCATCAAAGATACCAAGAAGAAACGTGAGATCATCGTTACCAATCCGGAAGACGGTGATTCCAAGACTTACCTGATCCCCTACGGTTCCCGTATCAAGATCATGGACGGCGCTGTTCTGGAGGCCGGTGATGAGCTGACCGAAGGTAGCGTGAATCCCCATGATATCCTGAGAATCAAAGGCGTTCGTGCCGTTCAGGATTACATGCTCCGTGAGGTACAGCGTGTATACCGTCTGCAGGGTGTAGAAATCAGTGATAAGCATATCGAGGTTCTGGTTCGCCAGATGCTGAAGAAGATCCGTATCGAGAACAACGGAGACACCGAGTTCCTGCCGGGTACCCTGGTAGACTCTCTGGAGTTCGAGGATGTCAACGAGGCTATGATCAAAGAAGGCAAAGAGCCGGCAGAAGGAAAACAGGTTATGCTTGGTATCACCAAGGCATCCCTGGCTACCAATTCCTTCATGTCCGCCGCTTCCTTCCAGGAGACCACCAAGGTTCTGACCGAAGCTGCCATCAAGGGTAAGATCGACCCGCTGATCGGTCTGAAAGAGAACGTTATCATTGGTAAACTGATTCCGGCTGGTACCGGTATGAAGCGTTACCGCAACATCAAGATTAACACCGAGGTCGAGGAATACGACGACGATGATGATCTGCTGCTGGATGACGACGATCTCTACGAGGATGACATTCAGGATGAAGCAGAGGAGACTGCAGAGGAGGCAGAAACTTCCGAAGCAGAGGAAGCTGCAGATGACCTTTCCGAGGACGATGCAGAAGAGACTGCAGAAACTGAGGAGAAGACTGAAGAGTAATCCAACTGAAAATACAAAAGCTGCCGCCGAGAGGCTGACCCGAGAGGGCCGCTTCCGGCGGCTTTTTTGCGTACAAGAGTCACCGCTTAAATCTTTGGGTAGTTTCTAAAATTACCATAACTTCTATTGCAAGAAAATTTTTTATGAGTATAATAATTAAAAATCGGAAAATGGACGAAAGAGAGGAACGGTGGAAATGGAGTGGATTGCATATAAACTGAAGATAAAGATACAGTACGAAAAGCCGGTGGCAGATGAATATTTCCAGCTGAAGTGCCTGCCGAGAATCGATGAGACCCAGAGAATCACAGAACTGAAGGAAGAGATCCTGCCGGAGGACTGCATGGTCAAAAAACGGATGGACGATGCAAAAAATCAGTATGTTCTGGGCTACATGGCAAAGCCTCACAGGGAGTTTTCCTATGAAGCAGAGGGCACCGTTCAGGTCCAGAAATATAACCGGAAGCCGGAAAATCATGAGATGCTTTACCGGATCTCATCCCCCTACACGGAGGTGGGGCAGAATCTCGGTGAGTGGTACGGAGAGCTGAATCTGCCGGAGGGCGAGGTACGGGACCGTGCGCTCTGGATTGCCGGTTTTGTGAAACGGAAACTGAAAAAAAGAGAAGAGGCGGAAAAAGAAGGTCTTCTGACTGCAGATCAGGTGGCCGGCCGTGGCTACGGAAGCAACCGCGATTTTGCCCAGATCATGCTGGCCCTCTGCCATATGGACGGCATCACGGCGAGATATGTGACGGGTATCCTTCCGGGGAAGACAAGCCTCCACTCCTGGGTGGAAGTCCAGGGAGAGGACGGGATCTTCTACGGCATGGATCCGGAGTTTGGCATTCCTGTGACGGAGAGTTATGTAGTATTCTGCCAGGGGCGGGACGCGAAAGAGTGCAGTCTTCTCGTGAGTGGCAGCGCTGGAGAGACGGGCAGAACCATGGAGGTTTCCGTGGAAGCGGCTCCCGCCGAGAAAAAAGAGTACGCCCTGATGCCGGAGTCCGGAAACATTCACTGGCTGGCGAGAAAAATGGCCGTCCGGAACAGTTCCTTCCAGAGCATCCCTCTGGACCGCCTGAACCGTGTCATGAACAGCCTGGAGTTTACGATTCTCTCTGTCTTGAAAGATCGTTCCGCCCTGGAAGGGGCAGAAAACCGTCTCTATGTGAAGGACATTTCCCAGTGGCTCAATGTTCCGGCGGCAAGACTTTCCCCGATCTTTACAAAACTTGAGGAGGAAGGCTACATTCGCTGGGAGAGCGACGAACGGCTCGGCGCTTCCTATGTGGCCCTGACGGATTACGGAAAGAAAAAGCTGGAAGAACAGCAGGATATCACGGTGCGCTTTTACGAGCATGTCATCGACCGTTTCGGCAGAGAGAAGGCGAGAGAGCTGGATCGGCTCATGCTGGAGCTGGAGAGCGTCCTTCGGGATGAACTGAATCTTATGAACAATCAGGAAAAAGGAGGAGAAGCGAATGAATGATGCATATTTTAAGGAAAAAGCAGCCTGCTGTATGACGGAGGACAAGATTGAAAGGAATCTTTTCGATGAGTTCGGCGTCAAGAGAGGACTCCGTGATTTCAACGGAAAAGGTGTCCTCACGGGTCTGACCAATATCTCAAAGATCGAATCCAGCAAGGTGATGGACGGAAAGTCCGTTCCCTGCGACGGAAAACTCTGGTTCCGGGGCTATGAGATCAATGATCTGGTAAATGGCATCGGAGACAGGGGCTTTGAGGAGGTGGCCTACCTTCTTCTCATGGGAGAGCTTCCGGACCGGGAGGAACTCGATACCTTCTGCAAAGAGCTTAACGAGCTTCGGAGACTTCCGCAGAACTTCACCCGGGACGTCATCATGAAAGCGCCGGGCCAGGATATCATGAACTCCATGACGAAAAGTGTGCTGACGCTGGCCTCCTACGACGACAGGGTTTCCGATAACTCGGTGGAAAATGTGCTCCGCCAGTCCATGAGCCTCATCAGCGTCTTCCCGATGCTGGCCGTTTACGGTTATCATGCCTACAATCACTACGATCTGGGGGGCAGCATGTACATCCACCGCCCCGACCCGAACCGCTCCACAGCAGAAAACATCCTCTATATGCTTCGTCCGGATCAGAAATATACGGAGCTGGAGGCTAGGGTTCTTGATACGGCCCTGATCCTCCATATGGAGCACGGCGGCGGAAACAACTCCACCTTTACGACACGCGTGGTCACCTCCTCCGGCTCCGATACCTATTCCGTCATCGCGGCGGCTCTCTCTTCCCTGAAAGGCCCGAAGCACGGCGGCGCCAACATCAAGGTCGTTCGGATGATGAACGACATACGGGAGCATGTGGGTGATACGGCGGACGAGGGTGAGATCCGTTCCTACCTCGAAAAAATAGTGGATAAGGAAGCCTTTGACCGGAGCGGCCTCATCTACGGCATGGGGCATGCGGTTTATTCTCTTTCCGATCCCAGAGCCCAGATCTTTAAGACTTTCGTGGAAAAGCTTGCCCATGAAAAAGGCCGGGAAGCCGACTATCAGCTCTATTCCGCCGTTGAGCGACTGGCTCCCCAGATTATCGGCGAGAAGCGGAAGATCTACAAAGGCGTCAGCGCCAACGTGGATTTCTACAGCGGCTTCGTCTACAGCATGCTGGACATCCCCCTTGAGCTCTACACCCCGATGTTTGCCATGGCCAGAATCGTGGGCTGGAGTGCCCACCGCATCGAAGAACTCATCAACATGGACAAGATCATCCGACCGGCTTATAAGAGCATCATGAAAGAGCGGGAGTATGTGCCGATGGAGGAGAGGTAAAAGTGGTTCTTCAGGATACCTGGGGCCAGGATTTTGCCGGACTGTTTGATGTCCGGCTGTATGGAGGAGAAGAAGAATGAAAGCATTTTGGATAACGGATGAAAAAGAAAAGCCACTGGATACATTGGTAAAAGACGGAGGCTTCTGCGGGATTTTCCGCCGGATCGGCTGCGTGGGAGATTCCCTTTCTTCCGGAGAATATGAGATTGTCAATGAGGATGGAACAAAAAGTTATTATGATCTCTATGAGTATTCCTGGGGACAGTTTATTTCTTATACCACGGGAAGCAAGGTCTACAATTTTTCAAGGGGCGGAATGACAGCAAGCTGGTACAATGAGAGCTTTGCAGAGGAAAATGATTTCTGGAATCCGGAGAAAGCCTGCCAGGCTTATATCATTGCGCTGGGGGATAATGATCTTTTCGGAAAAGAGGAAGAAGTTGGCTCCATAGCAGATATCTGCCTGGAAGACAGGACGAAAAACAAAGATACCTTTGCGGGGGACTATGCAAAGATTATCCAGCGTTTGAAGACGATTCAGCCGGAGGCAAAATTTTTCCTGGTGACGATGCCAAGAGATACAGAGAATCCGGAAGATGAAAAAGAGCGGAAAAAAGCATCTCATGCGGCTCTGCTGCATGAGATGGCAAAGCTGTTTGACAATACCTATGTGATTGATCTGAATCAGTATGGTCCTGTTCAGGATGCAGAGTTCAGAAAACTGTTTTTCCATAATGGGCATATGACGGCCTGCGGTTATAAGCTGGCAGCGGATGTGATTATGTCTTACATTGACTATCTGATCCGCCATCATATGGAAGATTTTAAGCTTGCAGGAATGATCGGATACAAAAAATAAAATATGTGCCGATGGAGGAAGGATGATTTTCTTGTAAATTGAAAAAGGCTGTGCTATGATTTTTTCAAAAGCGCCGCTGCAGACGCGAAAAATCATAAGAGAGGGGAAAAGACCTGTATGACAGCAAAAACTTTAAAAACAGGATGGAAGATGCATAGCCTCCAGGAAAACGACTGGGTTCCGGCGAAGGTTCCGGGAAGCGTTTACCAGGCTTATCTTGACGCGGGGAAGATGGAAGATCCGTTTTACAGGGACAACGAGGAAAAAGCGCTGAACCTGATGAAGCAGGATTTTGAGTTTGCCACCACCTTTGATGCGGAAGAAACGCTTCGGGAGGCAGACCGTACGGTGCTTCACTTTGACGGCATCGACACGCTGGGAGAAATTTATCTCAATGGAACCCATCTCGGCGACACGGAAAACATGCACCGGGAGTGGGAGTTTGATGTGAAGGAGCTTCTGAAAGCCGAGGGAAACGAGCTTCGCGTGATTCTTCGGTCTCCGGTGAACTATATTTATGATTCCTACGAAAAAGATCCTCTTTCCGTGGACTGCTCCGATGCGATGAAGGGCTGCTCCAGACTCCGGAAAGCCCACTGCATGTTCGGCTGGGACTGGGGTCCCCGTCTTCCGGATGCAGGAATCTTTCGTGAGGTGAAGCTTCTCGGTATCACGAAGGCCAGATTTGATAATGTGCGGATTTCTCAGAAACATGTGGATGGGCAGGTAGATTTAGCCCTTTTTGTGGGGACAGAGACGGTAACGGAGAGCCCGGAGCCCTTTGCTTACCGCGTGACCCTGACTACACCGGAGGGAAAGAGCGAGGTTTACGGGAACAGCCCGGCCTCCATTCATGTGGAGAAGCCCGAGCTCTGGTGGCCGAATGGCTGCGGAAAACAGAATCTTTACGGCGTGAAGATCGAGCTTCTGGACGGGGAAAAAGTTCTGGATGTCTGGGAGAAACGGATCGGCCTTCGGACCATGACAGTGGCACGGGAAAAAGACCAGTGGGGCGAGTGTTTCTGCCATGAGGTCAATGGCGTCCGGATCTTTGCTATGGGAGCCGACTATATCCCCGAGGACAACGTGCTTCCGAGAGTGACGCCGGAACGGACCCGTCAGCTTCTCACCGATGCCCGGGACTGCCATTTCAACTGCATCCGTGTCTGGGGTGGCGGCTATTATCCCGACGATTTCTTCTATGATATCTGCGATGAGCTTGGTCTGATTGTATGGCAGGACTTCATGTTTGCCTGCTGTTCCTATGATCTCACGAAAGAATTTGAAGCGACCATCACCCAGGAGTTCATCGACAATGTGAAGCGTATCCGTCATCACGCATCTCTGGGCCTCTGGTGCGGAAACAACGAGATGGAGATGTTTATCGCAGGCGATACCGCGGGCTGGTGCAAGAAGCCCTCCCAGCTCAGCGATTACTTCAAAATGTACGAGTACATCATTCCGAAGGTGCTGGAGGTCTACGATCCCGATACCTTCTACTGGCCCGCCAGCCCCTCCTCAGGCGGCGGTTTCGATGCACCCAATGATGAGAACCGCGGTGATGTTCATTACTGGGATGTATGGCATGGAAACAAGCCGATCACAGAGTTCCGGAAATTCTATTTCCGCTATCTCTCCGAGTTTGGTTTCCAGTCCTTCCCGTCCTTAAAGACCGTCGAGACCTTCACCGAGCCCGGGGACCGGAACATTTTCTCCTATGTCATGGAGAAACACCAGAGAAATCAGTCTGCAAACGGAAAGATCATGAACTACCTGGGCCAGACCTTCCTCTATCCCAACGATTTTGACACCCTTCTCTATGCGTCCCAGCTTCTTCAGGCAGAGGCCATGCGCTACGGCGTGGAGCATTTCCGGAGAAACCGGGGCCGCTGCATGGGAACCGTGATCTGGCAGCTCAACGACTGCTGGCCGGTGGCAAGCTGGGCCATGATCGACTATGAAGGCCGCTGGAAAGCCGTCCAGTATTATGCGAAACGTTTCTTTGCCCCCCTCATGATCTCCTGCCAGGAGGAGGGTATCTTAAGCCAGAATACGAACGTCAATGCAGAACCCTTCGAGCTGAAAAAATCAGCAACCTTCTGTGTGGTCAACGAGACCATGGAAGAAAAAGAGGTTCAGGTGATCTGGAGACTCTGCCGGGCAGACGGAACCGTGGAAAAAGAAGGCCGCGAGGAGCTGACCGTTCCGGCCCTTTCCTCCGTCTGGATCGGGAAGAATGAGTTTCCGGAGGCAGATATTCACGAGGAATACGTTTCCTATGAGCTTCTGGAAAAGGGAGAGACCGTGTCTTACGGCAGTGTTCTCTTCTGTGCACCGAAGCATTTTCATTTCCGCAATCCGCAGCTGACTGTGAAGACAGAGGGAGAGTACCTTATCGTCACCTCTGACGCTTACGCGAGAAGCGTGGAAATCAAAAATGAGGAAGACCGGCTGCTGCTGGAGGACAATTACTTCGATATGCAGCCCGGCACACGGAAGATCCGTGTGCTTTCCGGAAATACGGAAGGCTTAAAGATCCGGAGCGTCTACGATATCCGGTAAGCATAACGTTTTAAAGAAGCTGCGTGCGTATCTGCCTGGATCTTACCATAGATCAGGAAGAAGATGCGAAGATGAAACCTTTAAAGCTCCTGTTCTTATCGAAAGATGAGAACCGCTGGAGACAGACCGATGTCAGCGGAAAGCTTTCCCGGCCGTTTTTCTTCAAGGATCTGGAAAAAGAAGTCAATCGGATCCGGAGCAGCGCGGCTGATCCGAAGCGGAGAGAACGAGCTGGGCAGGGAAATCCCGATCATTGCCATGACGGCCAATGCCTTTGTGGAGGATGTGAACAACAGCCTTGCGGCGGGAATGAACGCCAATATCTCCAAACCGCTGGATATGGTGGTGCTGGAGAGCACGATGCGGAGACTGAAAAACACATAGAACGGATAAGTTCTGTAAAACAACAAGAAACGGAGGGATGGTTTGAGAGAGTATACAGAAAAACTTCTGGAGAAACTGAGAGAATCAACGGCGGCGGTGCTGCCGATTGCGGGGATTGTCCTGGTGCTGTGCTTTGCGCTGGTGCCGGTGCCCTCGGGAATCCTGCTCTGCTTCCTTGCCGGAGCGGTGCTTCTGACGGTAGGAATGATGTTCTTTAATCTGGGAGCGGAGATGGCCATGTCGCCCATCGGTGAACGGGTGGGCCCGGCTATGACAAAAAGCCGGAAGCTCTGGGTCGTTCTGGTGCTGGCTTTCCTCCTGGGGGTGATCATCACAGTCTCGGAGCCGGATCTTCAGGTTCTGGCGGAGTTGGTGCCCTCGGTGCCAAATGAGGTGCTGATCCTCTTTGTGGCGGCGGGAGTCGGCGTTTTCCTGGCGATCGCGATTTTGCGAATGCTCTTTGGTATCGCCCTTCCGGTGATGCTGGTGGGCTTTTACGCCCTGGTCTTTTTTCTGGCCTTTCTGGTGCCGGAGGGCTTCCGGGCGGTGGCCTTTGACTCCGGCGGCGTGACGACGGGACCGATGACGGTACCTTTTATTATGGCTCTGGGTGTCGGTATCTCAGCAGTGCGAAACGACCGGCATGCGGCGGACGACAGCTTCGGTCTCGTCGGTCTTTGCTCCATCGGTCCGATTATTGCGGTGATGGTCCTCGGCATGATCTACCATCCGGCAGAGGGAAACTATGAGCTGGAGGCCATGAAAAACATCGAGGATTCCATGGAGCTGGCAAAGCAGTTTCTGGGAGGCTTTCCTGTATACTTAAAGGAGATGATGATTTCCCTCCTTCCGATTGTGCTTGCCTTCGGTCTCTTTCAGTTCTTTTCTGAGCGGCTTCCGGGGAAAGAACTGAAGCGGATCGGCATTGGTATGGTGTATACATACGTCGGGCTGGTACTTTTCATGACGGGAGCCAACATGGGCTTTATGCCGGCAGGACGGTATCTCGGTCAGGCCATGGCGGGCCTTTCGGCCAACTGGCTTATCGTTCCCGTGGGAGCTCTCATGGGCTATTTCATTGTAAAAGCGGAGCCTGCAGTCTATGTGCTGAACCATCAGGTGGAGGAAATCACCGACGGCGCGATCCCGGCGAAAGCCATGGGAATCAGCCTTTCCCTTGGCGTGGCGGCCTCTGTGGCCCTCTCTATGGTGCGCGTCCTCACCGGCCTTCCGATTCTTTATTTCCTGGTTCCGGGTTATGGCATTGCCATCGGCCTTTCCTTCTTTGTGCCGAAAATCTTTACAGCGATCGCCTTTGACTCCGGTGGAGTGGCCTCCGGTCCGATGACGGCGACCTTCCTGCTTCCTTTTGCCCAGGGAGCCTGCATGGCAGTGGGCGGAAATATGGTGACGGATGCCTTTGGTGTGGTGGCCATGGTAGCCATGACGCCGCTTATCACAATCCAGATCCTGGGTCTTGTATACAGGCTCAAGAAGCAGAAGAATCCTGTATCCAGCACGACCGGAAACGGCCTTGAGTATCTCGAAGACGACGCAATCATTGAACTGTAACGACGGAGGTGAGGAATGGATACTTTATATCTGATGGTGACGATCACAGACAGAAAGCTGGAAAAGAAATTTCTGAATTTTTACCGGGAACAGGGGCTTGAGGTTTCCCTTACGACCCTCGGCCACGGAACAGCCTCCAGCGAGATCCGGGATTTCTTCGGCCTGGGCGGAAGAGAGCGAAGCCTTCTGTTTCATACGGTTACAGGGAAAAATTATGAGCGGTTCCTGCCCGCTCTGAAGCGGCAGTTCCGCATCGATCTTCCGGGTTCCGGCATCGTGTTTCTGATTCCCTTCAGCAGCGTGGGAGGCAGAAAGACACTGGAGTTTTTTACTGAGGGACAGGAATTTGTCAAAGGGGAGGAAAGTGCCTTGAAGGAAACGAAATATGAGCTTTTGGTGGCGATCACCAATCAGGGATACACGGAGCTGGTCATGGATGCGGCGAGAAAGGTCCATGCGGCCGGCGGCACCATTATTCACGCCAAGGGGACCGGCACGGACAAAGCGGAGAAATTCCTGGGAGTCAGCCTGGTGGCGGAAAAAGAGATGGTTCTCATCGTGGCCCGTCAGGAGAAAAAGAATGAAATTATGCGCTCTATCATGGATCATGCCGGCCTTCAGACAAAGGCTCGGGCGGTGGTATTTTCACTGCCGGTGACGGATATCGCAGGAATGTACCTCATGAATGAGATGCTGGAAGAAGCTTAAAACTGTCTTATATACACGGTATAAAGCGTGTATACAAAGAAATCCCGCATGCAGGGAAGGAAAAAACTCTGCATGTGGGATTTTTTAAGGGCGATCATTTTCCTAGTTTGTTTAACTGCCTGAAAGTAAGGAAGAAGGCCAGGACGGCAGCCATGAAGTCTGCGATGGGAGCAGAATAGAGGACACCGTCGATGCCGAAGAACCGCGGAAGAATCAGGATCAGCGGCAGCAGGAAGAGAATCTGTCTCGTCAGGGAGATGAAGATTCCGTAAACCGGTTTGCCGATGGCGGTGAAGAAGTTTCCGGCCACGGGCTGGATGCCGTTCAGGAAGGTGAAGAACAGGAAAATCCGGAAATACCGGCTGGCGAAGATGAAATATTCCTCGCTTCCGGAACCGAAGATGCCGGTGATCTGTCTGGGGAACAGCTGGAACAGAATGAAGGCCACGGTACAGATCAGCGTGGATGCGGTCATGGTCTTGATGACGGCTTCTCGGACACGGCCGTAATTCTCCGCCCCGTAGTTGAAGCTCGCGATGGGCTGCATACCCTGGGAGAGACCGATGGAGATGGAGAAGAAGATCATGTTTACCTTGCTGATGATACCGGCGCAGGCCAGCGGAATCTCACTTCCGTAGACGGACTGGCCGCCGTAGAATACCAGGACATTGTTCATGACCACCTGTACGATCATGATAGCCAGCTGATTCAGGAAGGGTGACATTCCAAGGGAAAGAATCCGGCGGCAGGCGAAGGCTCTGGGACGGAGTTCTTTTAAGGTAAGCTTCACGGTCTTAAAGCGGGTCAGGTACCAGATTACCATGGAAGCCGAGATGATCTGACCGATGATTGTGGCCCAGGCCGCTCCTGCCATTCCCATATGGAAGACAAAGATAAAGAGCGGATCCAGAACCAGATTGATGAGGCAGCCGATGAGGGTGCAGGCCATGGAAAAATTAGGGCTTCCATCGGCCCGGACCAGGTTGGAACCGCCGGTGGCCAGGATTACAAAGGGGAAACCGAAGGCCGTGATGGAAGTGTAGGTCCGGGAGTAAGTCAGGATATCTGCCGTGGCTCCGAAAAGCTTCAGAAGCGGGTCCAGAAAAAGGAAGACCAGAAGGCAGAGAGTGATCCCGAAAGAGAGCATGAGGAAAATGGCATTTCCGATAAAGTGCTTTGCCTCCTCGGGCTTTTTCCGGCCCATGGAAAGATTGAAGTTGGCCGCGCCGCCGATGCCGAAGAGCAGGGAGACCGCGGTGCAGGTGATGGTCAGGGGGAAAGCGACGTTGGTGGCAGCGTTTCCCTGCATACCGACGCTGTGGCCGATGAAGAACTGGTCTACCATATTGTAGAGGGCGCTCACGAGCATGGCGATGATGCTTGGAACGGCAAATTTGATGAGCAGTTTCCCCGGCTTTTCTACACCGAGCGGGTTACTGGACGTTTGCTCCATCATCGCGCCTCCTTTTCCGGTGAGAGAGCGTTTTCTACCATTTTTGCGAGTTGCCCGCGCAGACTGGAAAGCTCTTCCGGCCGAAAATCCCTGAG
>OLPN01003102.1_pt1 | contig 11943 bp, 9 predicted proteins | sample 1672601 | NCBI WGS metagenome assembly OLPN01 (sample SAMEA3136704, study PRJEB25190) | human gut metagenome | reverse complement strand
GAGTGCTCCGCCAGAGCGCGGTGCAGGCTGCGGGGCAGGCGGAGCTTGAACTGCCGCTGCGTTACGCCAAAGAAGAGCATCTCTGGATGGTAGTTCCAAAAGCCGTTGCCTTTAAGTATGTCAAGGATCCTGCTCTGAAGGCAAAGATGAAAAAGCTGATCAAAGAGAAGAAAGTCGTGAATCCAAGCTTCATGAAGGGAGATCTCGGTATGCCGAGACTGGCCCGTATGATCAAAACCCATCTGAGTCATTTTGAAAAGTATAAGAAGTACTATAGCTAGTACATCGTTTTCAAAATAACTATACCATTCACTTGCACAGATGTTTGAATTTGAACCTATACGTATGCAGTTAATTGCAAGGAGGAAATACGTATGAAAAATTATACATTAAAAGAATATGCAGATTTGCTGTCTTCTGTCGATATGCTGGCAGAGACGGAAATGATGGGAAGGGATGAGACGGTCATTACATATCTGACGTATGATTCAAGGGCAGTGACACCGGGAACCCTTTTCATCTGCAAAGGTGCAGCCTTTAAAGAACAGTATCTGGAGAATGCGATCCGGGCAGGTGCTGTGGCTTATGTTTCTGAAGTACAATATGAAACAGAGACCAAGGTGCCGTGTCTGATTGTGAAGGATATCCGTAAAGCCATGCCGCCGCTGGCTGAGATGTATTTCAACAAAGCATGGCAGGAATTGACGGTCATCGGTTTTGGCGGTACAAAGGGAAAATCCACATCTGCTTATTATATGAAAGCCATTGTGGATGATTATATGGCAGCCACAGGGGGCAAAGAAAGTGCTGTTTTATCATCCATTGACACATACGATGGTGTGATTCGACAGGAATCCCATATTACAACACCGGAATCGGTGGAATTACATGAGCATATGCGCCATGCGGTAGACAGCGGTATTACTTATCTGGAGATGGAAGTTTCCAGTCAGGCGTTAAAGTATGACCGTGTGAATAATATGCAGTTTGATGTGGCGGTTTATCTGAATATTTCAGAGGACCATATCAGTCCGATCGAGCATAAGGATTTTGAAGATTATATTTCATCTAAGATGAAGATGTTTGCGCTGGCTAAACAGGCAGTTGTCAATCTGGATGCGGATTTTGTGGAGCGTGCCTTAAAGGCTGCAGAGGATGCCGGCAGCTTCAAGACATTCAGTCTGAAGGATCCGTCTGCGGATTTTTATGGCTACAATATTCACAAAGAAGATGGAGAAATCATTTTCTCTGTGAAATGCGATAAGTTTGATGAGACATTTTCATTGACCATGCCGGGCTTATTTAATGTGGAGAATGCCGTTGCCGTTGTGGCGGCAGCGACACTGCTGAACATTCCTCTTGAATACATCAAGTCCGGTCTTCACAGGGCAAGATCCAGTGGCCGTATGGAACTGTATACAAGTGCCGACAAGCGCGTGACAGCGGTTGTGGACTATGCCCACAATAAACTGAGCTTTGAGAAGTTATTCGGTTCCACAAGAGAAGAATATCCGGATCATGATATCGTGGCTATTTTCGGATGCCCGGGCTATAAGGCCTATATCCGCCGTAAGGACCTTGGTCTCATTGCCGGAGAATATTCCAAGAAGGTTTATCTCGTGGCTGAGGATCCCGGCAAGGAGCCTGTACAGCAGATTTCAGAGGACATTGCCCAGTATGTGGCTCAGAAGAATTGTCCGTATGAGATTATCGAAGACAGAGGTGTGGCTATCCACAAAGCCATTATGGAGTGCAAGCGGCCTACCGTTCTTCTGATTACCGGCAAGGGCAATGAGACACGACAGAAATACGGCACGATCTATGCGGATTGTCGTACAGATGTGGAATATGTCAAGGAATATCTGGAAGAATATAACCATTCACCTTCCCATGTACTGGAAAATCAGAATTTAGACTAGTTTTTTGCGAAAAACATGATAAAATATGTAAGAGGTCAGTATGCATTCATAATGAATAAACATACACCGAGAAGCAACGATAATTTTAAGGAGGATAAGTAAAATGAAAATGAGAAAAGTATTAAGTGCTCTTCTGGTTGCAGCATGTACCCTTTCACTGGCAGCATGCGGCAGTTCCAGCAGCAAGAGTGAAACAACAGGCGCATCAGGAGAAACTGCAGCAGGCAGTGCCAACACAGCAAAGGTTATCGATGTGGACCTGACAAGTGAAGAATATGCATTTGGTGTGGATAAAACACAGCCTGAACTGCTTGAACAGACCAACACATTTATCCAGAAGATCAAAGATGACGGTACACTGGATGCCATTTGTGCAAAATATTTCGGTGATGGTGAACCTGAAGCTGTTGAATCAGCAGAACTTGACAGTTCCAAAGACCAGTTGGTTGTAGCTACAAATGCAGCTTTCGAGCCTTTTGAATACACAAAGGGTGACCAGTACTATGGTATTGATATGGAAATCGCCAAACTTCTTGCAGATGAACTTGGCAAAGAGCTTGTTATCCAGAACATGGATTTCGACGCTGTATGCTTATCTGTCAGCCAGCAGAAATGTGATATTGCTATGGCAGGTCTGACAATCAACGAAGAAAGACAGGAATATGTAACTTTCACAGATTCTTATTATCAGGCATCCCAGAGACTGATTGTGCCAAGTGCAGATACAACATTTGACGAATGCAAGACAGCTGATGAAGTTGCAGCTAAACTTGGTGAATTAAGCAACTCTGACAAGATTGGTGTTCAGGCCGGTACAACAGGTCAGTATTACGTTGAAGGCAGCGATGATTGGGACTTCCCGGGTCTTCCTGCTGAATGTGTAACTTATAAGAGCGGTTCCCTAGCTGTTCAGGATATGTTAAATGGCAACATCAAGTATGTCATCATTGATGCTGCTCCTGCTGCAGCAATTACAGCATCTATCAACGCAATGCAGTAATCTTTTATAACAGATGGGCCTACAACCCATCTGTTATGCTGTACGAGCCTGAAAGGATAAAGAAGAGTCATTATGGGAAATTTTGATCAGAAAGTTAACAAGTTTATAGAGATATTCTGGGAGCAGAATGGCTACAACAAGGTGATTCAGGGTCTGCAGAACACCCTGATGATTGCCATTGCCGGTCTGATCATCGGTATTATTATCGGTACGATCATTGCCACTGTCCGTGTACTCCCAAAATATAAAACATTGCCGAAGGTGCTGAATGCGATCTGCAGCTTTTATGTTGCATTATTCCGCGGTACGCCTATGGTTGTTCAGCTCCTTGTCTTCTACTATGTTCTTTTACCGATTATCGGTTTGAAGATTACAGGTGTTCAGGTGGCGATGATGGTCTTTGGTTTGAACAGCGGCGCCTACATATCTGAGATTATGCGAAGTGGTATTCAGTCTGTAGACCCGGGACAGATGGAAGCCGGACGTGCAGTGGGTTTAAGTTTTGGTACGAGTATGATCAAAATTGTTATCCCACAGGCAGTCAAAAATATTCTCCCGACACTGGGCAATGAATTCATTTCCCTAATCAAGGAGACATCTGTTGTCAGTTTTGTCGGTGCGGCCGACCTTTATGTAGCATTTAACTATATCGGCAGCAACAGCTATGAATTTATGGTTCCATATCTTGTCATGGCATTGATTTATATCGTTCTTGTGCTGATTATTTCATTATTAATCAAATTGATGGAAAGGAGCCTGAAGAAGAGTGATAGACGTAATTAATCTTAAGAAAAGCTTTGGCAGTGTCGAAGTTTTAAAGGGCATCAACATGACCATCAATAAAGGCGATATTGTGGCGATCATCGGACCATCAGGTTCCGGTAAGAGTACATTTCTCCGCTGCCTGAACTGTATGGAAGACCCGACATCGGGACAGATTATCTTCAACGGGGTGGATATTGCAGATATGAAGGTCGATATCAATATTCACCGAAGAAAGATGGGCATGGTATTCCAGCATTTTAATCTTTTCAACAACAAAACCGTTCTTGAGAATATTATGCTGGCACCTGTTTATACCCGTTGTCAGGAACTGAAGAAAGCCAAACGTCATAATCGTCTGGCGGCATTTGGCAAGAAAGAACAGATTCCTGTGACAACCACCAAGGAGCAGATTAAGAAAGAAGCCAGAGAACAGGCCATGAATCTGCTGAAACGTATCGGGCTGGAAGATAAGGCGAATGTCTATCCTTCAACACTGTCCGGTGGTCAGAAACAGCGAATCGCCATTGTCCGTGCCCTGGCCATGAATCCGGATGTGATTCTTTTCGACGAGCCGACATCTGCCCTGGACCCTGAAATGGTCGGAGAAGTTCTGGAGCTGATGAAACAGCTGGCAGAGGAAGGCATGACCATGGTGGTTGTTACCCATGAGATGGGATTTGCCAGAGAAGTGGCTTCCAGAGTCGTCTTCGTCGATGAAGGTGTCATCAAGGAAGAAGCAGAGCCGAAGGAATTCTTCGCCAATCCGAAGGATGCGAGACTGAAGGAATTTCTGTCGAAGGTGCTGTAAAACTGAATTTGAAGTGATATAAGACAGGCCGTCCGGTCAGCGAAGTGCTGACTGGGCGGTTTTTTTGACGTTCCGGGAATACCTCCGCTGAGGCCATATGATATATTAAATACAACAAAGCAAATATATTTTTAGAAAGCGGAGGAGAAAAATGTTCTGGATTTTATTGATTGGCATCATTATTGTTTATTATGTATTAAAAGAGGAAGATAGTTCCGGCAGCAGTTCTAATAAGCGTTCAAGCACCACAACTTCAAAAGCTCAAGCAGCTAAAACATTAAATGTACCGTATCCGTATAGCGCGATTAAAAGAATGGAAGTACCGGTATACATCTGGGAGACCGGAATCAAAAACAAAATTCCTACTGAATTGGAAAAAAGGAAATTAGATATGTTGAGGGACATCATCTGCTTATATTACATAGTTCTTATCATTCCTTTCGCTTCGCTCAAGGCACAAACAAGTTATGAAAAATGTTGTGTCCCTCCTCTCTTTGATTTATAATTCTTGTATATTCATCAAGGTATGGGAAAATTGCAGTAAAAAATTCTGATGGTACAGTGAAAAGAAAGTGAAAATGTATCAGGCGGCCAAAAAGTATTTTGAGGCATTAAAATCGGCATCATCAGATAAGGATTTAGAGGTATTGAAAGAAAAGTTAGATGTATTGCAGGGAATATAATCAGAGCAGTACATAACGGAGATTTTTTTACATATATTGGGAGGCGGCGCAGTGGCAAGACAAAAATGGAATCTGAATACAATTTATATATCAGAACGGCTGAAGGCGTGTCTGCGTCCGGTTACCTGTTGTGCGCTGACAACGGTGGTGGCTCCCATGGGATATGGAAAGACAACAGCCATCAACTGGTTTTTGGATGAACAGGGAAAAATGGATGCACTGTGTCTGATCCGTATCAGTGTGTATTCGGACAACCTGGCTATTTTCTGGAAAAGTGTACAGGTGGCTTTTAAACGGGCGGGTTTTGGGTTTCTGGAGGATTATGCCTGTCCGGAGGATGTTGCAGGAGCAGGATTGCTGATAGAGGATATGTGTCATGAATTGTCGAAAACGGGCAGTTGTTACATTTTTATTGATGATTTTCATCTGTTGACGGATAGCCGTGCATCTGCTTTTTTGTGTATGCTTGCCAGGAGACTGTCGGGAAATGTCCATTTGATTGTTGCAGGGAGAAATCAATTTCTTTCGTCGGCAGATATTTTGTGTCTGGGCGGCAAAGTTTACCAGATTGGTGTAGAACAGCTGCGACTGAATCGTAAAGAGCTTGCGGTTTATGTGAAGCGCTGTGGAATAAAACTGTCTGAGAAACAGACAGAAACACTTTTTTATTCCAGTGAGGGATGGTTCTCAGCAGTTTATCTGAATTTGCAGATATTTTTGGAGAGAGGCGTGCTGCCGGATGGGGCTTCGGATATTTATGCGGCATTTACCAGGGCGATGATTGAACCGCTTTCTGCAAAGCAACGGGAATTTCTGGCTGTTATGGGGATTGCGGACGAGTTTTCGGCAGAAATGGCCGTTTTTGTTACAGAAGATGAGGAAGTAAGAGCCATGGTGAATATTCTGACTGAGCAGAATGCTTTTGTGAAATGTCTGGCAGATGGTGTGACTTTCAGATTTCATCATATGATGAAAGAATGTGCCAATCGGGTTTTTGCGGCGTTGGATGAAGAAAAACAGGCATTTTACCTGAATCGTTTTGGCCTGTGGTATGAGCAGCACAGTCAGTATCTGCATGCCATGGATGTCTATCGAAGAAGTAAAAATTATGATGCATTTCTTCGTGTTGTTAAAAATGATGCGGGAATTCTGCTCGCTTCACTGAATGCGCAGGAGGTTATGAATGTGTTGGCTGAATGTCCTGTTTCCATTTTGAAAGCACATCCATTGGCGATTCTGGTGCTGATGCGCAGCATGTTTAACTGGCGTCTGATTCCGAAGATGATGGAATTGAAAGTGCTTTTGATGGAAGTGGTGGAGGAAAATGCAGCGCTCTCTGATGAGGAACGTGGCAATCTGTTGGGGGAATGCGATTTAATTATGAGTTTCCTTTGCTATAATGATATCGGAGCTATGAGTCAGCTGCATCGAAGAGCCAGCAGCCAGATGTCCAGACCGGCCATCAGTATTCAGAACAACGGCGGCTGGACCTTTGGATCGCCTTCTGTGCTGATGATGTTTTACCGCGGTCCGGGACAGTTGGAAAGTGAGCTTGCCCAGATGGATGAATGTATGCCGCATTATTACAAGATTACCTGTGGTCACGGACAGGGGGCAGAAAAGATTATGCGGGCGGAAGCAGCTTTTGTACAGGGAAGATTTGTGGATGCACAGATTGAGCTGGAACGGGCTTATGCACAGATTGAAGGAAATGGCCAGGAAAATATGGCGCTTTGCTGTGATTTTCTGGCATGGCGACTGGCTCTGGCTGAGGAAATGAAGCCGCATTGTAGTCTGGAGAGGCGGCGCACCGAATTACTGCGCCATCATAATGCTGCCTGGCTTAATATATGGAGTGGCATCAGTGCCTATTATTATGCGCTGTTGGGTGAGTCTGAGAAGATTCCTCCGATATTTGGTGAACACAGGCTTTCGGATATCAATATGCTTGCCCCGGGAAGACCAATGATGCTGCTGATTGAAAATCAGGTTTATCTGGCACAGGAAAATTATGCAAAGGTGATTGGCCGCAGCGATGGACAGCTTTCTGTCTGCGAAGGCATGCATTATAGGCTGGTGGCGCTGCACATCCGTATTCAGACAGCGGCTGCTTATGAAGCCATGGGAAAATGGCAGGAGGCGGAGCAGATGCTGACGCAGGCCATTCTGGAGGCGGAGACGGATTATCTGATGCTTCCGTTTGTGGAGAATTATCGTTATTTGAAAAAACTTTTACTGCGCTGTCAGAAACAGGAAAGCCTGTTTGTCAGGTATCTGATACAGATGGGTGAAATGTATGAGATGCGGCGGGAATGTCTAAGGAAAGAGGCACATCGCCCGGAGGTACTGGCTGTATTGACAGATAAAGAATATGAAATGGTGCTGCTCATTAATCAGCATCAAACGAACCGGGAAATCGCGGAGAAAATGTTCCTTTCAGAAGGAAGTGTCAAACAATATGTCAAACAGATTTATTCAAAACTTCAGATTGAAGGGGATACCAGAACAAAGAGAAAGCAGCTGTTACAGCTGTTGGAAGAGAATTCCTAACTATTGGTGAATAGCCATTGCAAAAAATCCATTGTACAATGTCGGTACAGTGGATTTTTCTTTTTCTACAAAGTGGAGGTGCGTTATATGTCATATGTAATTATTGGGCTGATTATTGTTGCTTGTATTATTCATTCAGTTTTGAAGAAATCAAAAGAGACTGCTGATCAGGCAGTAAATGATGCGATTGTGCCGGGAGTGATGAGTACACTTTTTGATGATGTGCAGATGCATCCGGAAGGGCATTTACTGGATGTTAAGGGATCGAATATTCCGCTGCAAACATATAGCTATCTTAACAGCAGCGGCAATATTTGTTTTCGTTATCAGGGACATCCGGCAGAGTTGTGCAGTATTACTTTAACAGATGTGAATGACTATATTGATGAGAACAACGATATGCGGCAGACAAATGAGCAGGAGATTTACCGGGGACAGTGGATGTGCTGTGAACTTGGGGAGACATTTCCTACCGGTTTTACATTCTGGCCGAGAGGCAAACTGGATAAAATCTTCCGGACAAAAACGATTAAAACCGGGTATGAAGCTTTTGATAAACGGTTTAATCTCAGCTGTGATAATGAGGAGTGGGTGATGTATTTTCTGAATCAGGGCAGAATGGCCCGGATTCTTGAACTGACGCAGACGGCCTTTGGAGAATTTGCGGTTTGTCTGCATGGGGATGGAAAGTTGGATCTGGCGGTGCACAGCGGTCATCATTTCTTTGAGGTGGGAAGAGACAGAAATAATCCGGAGGCATTGAAACAGCGCTATACCAGGGAGTTGAAATGGTGCAGGGATATGCTGGATGTCTTTATTTCGACAGATGGAATCCAGTAAGAACGGGGTTTTGTCAGCAAATGATAATGCTATAAATTGATAAGGGACGATGGTTTCATTAAGGTAAAATAGCTGAAGCCATCGCCTTTTTTGCTGATAAAGAAAAATGTTCTTTCCGGGAACAGGTGCGTCTTTAGTCTGTGTTATATTAAAGTCACAAAAGAACAACAGAAATAAATTTTGCGGGTGAGCCGCATAAGGATGAATCTAAACGGAGGAGATATACAATGAGTTTTTGTGACGAATTAAGAAAAATTGAATGGGAAAATTCATACAGCAATAAGAAGGAAGAAATCATTCATCGTGAGGTTGAAGGGCTGATTACGGGCATTAAGGTACTTTCACGTAATGCGGCAAGGGATGGCAAGCGAAATTTAACCGGATATTATGATCAATTTTATTGGGATACAACAGATTACTTTATCCAACCGTCTGTCAGTGAAACGGGATTTCAGAGGTATACAATGCTTTCTTTCTTGAAAGGCTATTCACAGTATGAAGCGATGAATATACGACAGGAAATAGTTAAGAGACTTCGCCAGCGACTTGCGGAAATGGGATACAGAAATGTTCAGCTTCGCATTGACGAGGTCGCGCAGAGAGAGAACAAAAAATTTTTTGCCTCAAAAACGGGCGTGACACTGTATTATCTGTGGCTGAATATTTCATGGTAGAAGAACAAGACAGGCCATCACATTCATGAAATGGAAATGTGATGGCCTGTTTGGGAATGTAAGGGTTTTATAAAATGTAAGGGTTTAATAAGATTCTTTCGGTTCTTTATTCTTGCCTTTTGGCCGGAAAGGCAGTCGATTGCCATTGGGAATGAGAAAGGCATGTTTCCGTCGGATTTTTAGATTATCTTCGATATAGCCGTCTGTGATTACAAGAATCGGGCCGGAAGGTGGGAAGTCTTTGGCTTTTTCCAAAGCATCAATTCCGGGCTGAAGGATTGTGCCGCCTCTGCCGGTGATTTCTACTCTGCCTGCGATATCTTCCGGGGCCATGTATCCGGCATCGGTGGCCGCGGCATCACAGAAGATTATCCGGACAAAGGGGACGTCCTTGGCAGCAGCGTAGCTGGCAGCGGCACCCAATGCTAAGCCAATCTGTGCAGAACACATGGAGCCGGAGGTGTCGATAACAACGCCAAAAGTTCGGCTTTTCAGCTCTTTTTCCTGAAGCATATAGCTTGGCCTTGGTATATTCGGTGTGGAACCCTGGCGTCTGCTTGGTCTTACATAGGTGCGATGCTTTTCCAGAGGCGGGAATTGCTCATCAAACCATCTGCCCAGCTGCACTTCCCAGGGAATAGGCGGCATGGAAAGGGCGCGGATTTCTTCAATAAGTCCGGCCGGTAGATAGCCTCTGCTGTGGGTGGTGTGATAGTCAAGTCCTTCACGCAGTGCGTTCTTGAAAAATTCATCCAGACTGATGCCTTTGTGCAGGCCTTCAAATCTGGGACCCTGATCGCCAAACAGATCGCCTTTTCCGTATCCTCTGAAAGTGGCATGCTTTTTGAATTTCCGCATTTTTTTGACAATAAGGTCATAAATGGCTTCGGCAGACATATTGTGCAGGCTTTCATCATACAGCAGATCTTCCTCCGGCATGCTGCCGATATGCATGGCAAGGAGCCAATCATTAATGACATAATCGCAGGCAATATTCCAAAGATAGTGATTCCGACCCTGGCATCGTTCATGGTGACAGAGTCCGGCATGCAGATATTCATGGGCGAGGACGAATTTCCATTCCTCAAGTGTCAGACAACATGACGGATTGGTATATATTTCTCCGTGTACTGCATCTACAGCAGCAATGTGTATTTCATATCTGCGGCATAAATCAATGTCTTCAATAATCTTAAAAGATGAGGCCAGGCCGCCAAGAAGCGGATAGTGAGATAAGAACCATTCAGAGGCTTTGGAAATTACGGTGTCTTTCTTTTTTGAGGCATCGTGTCCGCCGGCATGGATGACTACTTTTTTGATGGAGTGATTAATGGCAGCTGCAAAAGTTTCGGTATATTCATTTTGTTCACCTTTTTTGTAGATGATGGGTGAGGAGATGCCAAACATATCACATGTGCTGGATGTATTTAAACCGTATGTCTGTTTTGGGGATATGCCTTCTGTGTCAAGCAAGTATTCGTAAATCTTTCTTTCGTCATTCAGTTTGATGGGATAGAAAGCTGACGGGTCCTGAAAGAGACTGCCGCTAAAACCGATGTCCGTCAGAAATCTTGTTACATAGATATCGCAGGCTTTATTCCATACAAGAGGATAGATTTCTGCGGCAGAAGGCATTTTGTTTTTGTCAAAATGGCCAAAAGCGAGGTGGAGAAGGTGATGGGCCATGACATAGGCCCATTCAGCGGCATTCAGGCGGGCATGTATATTGACAGAAATCTCTCCGTTTTTGGTGACGCAGGCCAAACTGCTATGATTGGATAAATGTGCATTTCTGACTGCAATTGTTCCATCTAACTGGGAAAACAGCGGGTGTGACTGGAGCAGGTCAAAGCCGGCATAAATGGGTTTTAAGCCATCCGGCATATTGTTTTCATTGTAATAAAATTTTCTTCTAAAATAAGCCATAAGGATACCTTTTTATTGCATATTGATTGCGAAATAAAAATTATTTGCCGTTGACCAGTCGGGGCAGATCACGGATGACTTCAATCATAAACCAGTCAGGGAGAGCGGCGTTGTCATCGGAAGCAGCCACCATCTGGGCAATTTCGAAATTGATAGTAGATAAATCTTTGATCATACGCTTGGCACGATAAACGAAAGAGAGCATATTGCCGGAAATATCCTGTTTACTTTTTGGCAGTTCGGAAATGAGCCTTGCACGGAAGGACTGTGCAAGAAAATAAAGAATATCTCGGTCTTCAGCTTTTGAAGGCCATTTTGTTTTTTCAGCAATAATATCGTCAAGCATATGATGATTGGCAAGACTCTTTATGTAAGCAAGAAACATGCCGGCATGGGAAGGGGTAAGACAGCCATAGACAAGCATTTTCAGTACGTGGCTTGAAAGTTCTCTTTTACCGGCACCGTATTCTGTCAGGGCATCACTCAGCATATGCCATGATCTTGGTGTAGAGAAAGGCTCTTCTGTTTTGGGTGCTTCGGAAAAAAGATGGTCAGGCCGCTGGATAATGTAATCAATGACCCATGGGTGAAGCTGACTGCGCTGTGCCCACTTGATCCACTGTCTTGCATCAGCCTTCATCTGAACGTGGAACATTCGGTTGATCAGGGCAGAAGACATGGTTTTGACAATGGCAGAGTCCTGAATTCGGTTTCCGGCACCAACGACAATGCTGCCTTCCGGGAGGTGATATTCGCCGATTCTTCTTTCGTGAATAAG
>OLPN01003101.1_pt1 | contig 11944 bp, 10 predicted proteins | sample 1672601 | NCBI WGS metagenome assembly OLPN01 (sample SAMEA3136704, study PRJEB25190) | human gut metagenome | reverse complement strand
TGGCAAAAAAAGTCCACAACATGTCCATGCTGGTCATCAGTGGTGTTATGATCGGCTATATCTGTTCGGCCATCACAGACTTTGTGGTGACCTTTGCAGATGATTCCAACATAGTCAATCTTCACAACTGGTCACTGGGAAGCTTTTCCGGTATGACCTGGGGGAATGTGCAGACTATGGCTGCTGTGGTACTTCTTACCATGGTGATCGTATTTTTTATGTCAAAACCGATCAGCGCCTATCAGCTGGGGGAGACTTACGCGCAGAATATGGGAGTTAATATCAAGGCTTTCCGGATACTTCTGATCCTGCTTTCCAGTATTCTTTCTGCCTGTGTGACCGCTTTTGCAGGGCCGATCTCCTTCGTGGGGATCGCTGTGCCTCATATTGCAAAAAGTCTCCTGAAGACTGCAAAACCCCTGCTTGTGATCCCGGCCTGTTTTCTGGGCGGTGCAGTGTTCTGCCTGTTCTGTGACCTGATCGCAAGAACTGTATTTGCACCGACGGAGCTGAGCATCAGTTCTGTGACAGCAGTTTTCGGAGCACCGGTAGTTATCTATATCATGATTCACAGACAGCAGAGGATATAAACGATGAAATCATATTTTTTTTATACAGATCAGCTGACCGTAGGCTATGATGGAAAACCGCTGATCAAAGAAATCAATATTCAGCTGAATAAAGGAGAAATCCTGACACTGATCGGTCCCAACGGTGCCGGAAAATCTACTATTTTGAAGAGTATCACAAGACAGCTTTCCCTGATCAGCGGAACGGTATATCTGGAACAGGAACAGATGAGCCGGATGACCAACAGGGAAGTGTCAAAAAAACTGGCTGTAGTACTTACCGAGCGCATGCGACCGGAGCTTATGACCTGTGAGGATGTGGTATCCACCGGACGATATCCCTATACCGGAACTCTCGGGATCCTTTCCGCAGAGGACAAGGAAAAAGTTAAAAGTGCCATGGAGATGGTTCACGCCTGGGATCTGAAGGACCGGGATTTTACAGCTATCAGTGACGGACAGAGACAGCGTATCCTTCTGGCACGCGCCATCTGCCAGGAACCGGAGATCATTATCCTGGATGAACCGACCTCCTTCCTGGATATCCGGCATAAGCTGGAGCTTCTTGCCATTTTGAAGAAGATGGTATTGGAAAAACAGATGACGGTGATCATGTCCCTTCATGAGCTGGATCTTGCCCAGAAGATTTCTGACCAGGTGATCTGTGTTCATGGAGATCACATTGAGAAATATGGTGCACCGGAGGAAATCTTTACTTCCGATTATATTCGGAAGCTTTATGGCATCACCCGTGGAAGCTATAATGCAGAATTCGGCTGCGTGGAAATGGAACCTCCGGCTGGAAAACCGGAGGTGTTTGTGATCGGAGGAAATGGAAGTGGGATTCCGGTATATCGGAAGCTGCAGCGACAGGGGATTCCTTTTGTGACCGGAGTTCTCCATACCAATGACGCAGATTATCAGGTGGCAAAAGAACTGGCTGCAAAAGTGATCACGGAGAAGCCTTTTGAATGCATTTCGGAGTCTGCCTTTGAAGAAGCACTGGAGTTCATGGGAAAATGTGAAAAAGTGTACTGTCCGCTGAAGGATTTTGGTATCATGAATGAAAAAAACCGGGAATTGTTGAAAAAAGCAAAAGAAACCGGAAAATTAAACCAGATCAGATAAGTTCTCTGGGAAAATGAGAAAAGCAATAAAACGCTGTCAGAAATGAGTGATATAATTTCTGGCAGCGTTTTTTATATAATATAAATTACAAATATTTCAGCAGCTGTGTTATAATATGACAAGAACGACAGATCGTGAAGCGCTCGCATTCGTGGAGATGTAAGTAACGAAGAGGAATGTCCGCTTTACACCGCAAAAGTTAAGCAGATACAATCAATCCGAAAAAATATATGGAGGGAAGATCAATGAAAAAAAGAAACATGATCGCAGCTCTGCTCTGCAGTGCATGCCTTGTGGCAGGAAGTGTAAATCCCGTATTTGCAGATGCATCGAAGGTAGTAACACTTGGAGCAGATCTTACGGATGCTCAGAAGCAGACAATGATGAAATATTTTAATGTAAGTTCCGATCAGGTGCAGGTGATGACCATTACAAATGAGGATGAGCATAAACACCTGGATAATATCGCACCACAGTCCCAGATCGGTTCCAGAACTTTGAGCTGTGCCTATGTGAAGCCTACACAGTCCGGCGGGATTAAGGTCCGCACAGCAAATCTGAACTGGGTGACAGGTAATATGATCGCAACGACACTTTCCACATCCGGTGTGAAGAACTGTGAAGTAGTTGCTGCCTGCCCGATGGAAGTATCCGGAACAGGCGCACTTACCGGCATCCAGATGGCATATGAGAAGGCCAGTGGAGAGAAGCTGGATGAGACCAAGACGAAGCTTGCCAACCAGGAGATCGTAACCACCGGTGAGCTTGCAGATAAGGTTGGTAAAAATGAGGCGACAACAGTTGTAAACCAGTCCAAGATGGATGTGATCCAGAACGGAGTACAGAATGCAGATGAGATTCAGAATATTGTAATCAATGTGGCTGAGCAGAACAATATTTCCGTAAGCCAGGACGATATTGACAGGATCGTGTCTCTTCTGAAGCAGATCTCACAGCAGGATTACAATTATGATGATGTGAAGGAAACACTGGAGCAGGTAGATGCCAATACCACAGGCCAGACCTCTTCCTCTGATGATACGTTGGATGGCGAGAGCAGTGATGAAACCGTAGATGTGGATGCAGATTCTTCTGATGATATCGTCAACAATGTAAATGACAGCATTCTTGGTGACGATGTGATCCAGAGCTCCACAGAGGATCCGGGTCTTGAGGAAGAAACAGGAGCAGATTCTCAGGATACAAGCAATGAGACCGGAATCCCGGATGCTACCGACGACGGAACCTATAGCAATGAGGAAAGCTCGGACGAAAGCAGTACAGATGAAAGTGCATCCGACGAGAGCAGTACAGACGAAAGTGCATCTGACGAGAACAGCACAGAGGATAGTGCATCTGACGAGAGCAGCACAGATGAAAGCACTTCTGACGAGGCTGCATCCGATGAGACCGGAATCCCGGAGGCAACAGAAGATACAGAATCTTCAGAAAGTACAGACGGCTCAGACCAGGCAGACAGTGCAGAAAACGATACTTCCGTGCTCAGCGAAGAAGCAAAGAACAATTATGACAAATTTGTCCTCTTTGTAAAAGGCGAGTATGAGGGAGATGCAGATTCCCTTCTCGCTGCAACGGAGGATACAGAGGCAGTGGCAACGGTAACACTGGATGAGCAGACAGCGAAGAGTGTGGCAGAAACTGTTGAGAAGGATTATTATGATATCCTGAAGGATGGTACAGAATCCTATGAGGCAGATGGTACAGAAAAATATCAGAGTACAGAGCTGAATATGATGGATCAGAAGCTGAAGAAGCTGTTCGGTATTGACAGTTCCCAGGAGGACACAGAGGCCACAGACGTGACAGCAGCTATTCTTGCAGATGTTCCCCAGGAAGATAAGCAGACACTTTATAAAGAAACCATGAAATATCTGGCAGGTCTTTACGGCGAGAACACGGACTCTTCTGAGGAATCCGCAGCAGAATAAAAGATTTACAGAAAAAGAGATAAAAAATACCGCAGCAGAGAAAACAACCTCTGCTGCGGTATTTTTTGTCGTGCAGGAAAGATATCATGAAAATTTTGTGATTTACGACAAGGATTTGTGTAAGCACTGGAAAAATGGATTTTTCTGTGATAAAATTGACCGTAAATCGGTTTTGTGGACTCATACATCGCAAACCGTGACAGGGAAACGAGAAAGGGAAAAGGTAGAATTTATGAGCCTGGCAGTAGTAACATTAAAAAAAGGCGAAGGCAGATTCCTGAAATCAGGAGGCCTCTGGGTATATGACAATGAGATCGCAAGCATCATGGGAAGTTTTGTGAACGGAGATATCGTTCTGGTCCGGGACTTTGACGGATATCCGATGGGAAGAGGATTTATCAACACCAATTCCAAGATCACAGTCCGTATGCTTACCAGAGATGAGCGTACAGAGATCAGTCCGGAATTTTTGAAACAACGTGTCCGCGACGCATGGGAGTATCGTAAGAAGGTAGTAGATACCGGAAGCTGTCGTGTGATCTTCGGAGAAGCAGACTTTCTTCCGGGGCTTGTTGTGGATAAGTTTTCAGATGTGCTTGTTGTACAGTCTCTTGCACTGGGAATCGACCGTCTTAAAGAAACGATCCTAGATGCACTGAAGGAAGTCCTTGCTGAGGATGGGATCCGGATCCGTGGAGTCTATGAGCGGAGTGATGCAAAGGTACGCCGCCAGGAAGGAATGGAACTTACCAAGGGATTTATCGGAGAAGAATTTCCGACACTTGTTCAGATTGAAGAGAACGGTGTGAAATATGAAGTAGATATCAGGGACGGGCAGAAGACCGGATTTTTCCTGGATCAGAAATATAACCGTCTTGCTATCCAGAAGCTCTGCAAGGGGGCGAAGGTTCTGGACTGCTTTACACATACCGGCTCTTTTGCCCTGAATGCGGGAATTGCAGGGGCACAGAGTGTTCTCGGTGTGGATGCGTCGGAAACTGCAGTCCTGCAGGCAAGAAGAAACGCCAGTCTGAACGGCCTGGACGGAACAGTGAAATTCCTCTGTGAGGATGTTTTTGAGCTTCTTCCCGAGCTTGAGGAGAAGGGAGAGAAATTTGATGTTGTGGTACTGGATCCTCCGGCATTTACGAAATCCAGAAGCTCTGTAAAAAATGCCATCAAGGGATACCGTGAGATCAATCTCCGTGCAATGCGTCTTGTAAAGGACGGCGGATTTCTTGCAACCTGTTCCTGCTCTCATTTTATGACGTATGAGCTGTTTACACAGACCATCGGTCAGGCAGCGAAGAATGTCCATAAGAGACTGCGCCAGGTAGAGTACCGTACACAGGCACCGGATCATCCGATCCTCTGGTCAGCAGATGAGTCCTATTATCTGAAATTCTACATTTTCCAGGTATGCAATGACCGTTAGGAACTGCCATCCGGATTTTTTTACGGAAATTTTTGGGCAGTGCCGTCTGGCAGTGAAAAGGAGATGCAGATCATATGAGAGACAAATTCAATAAATTTATGCAGGGACGTTATGGAGTGGATGATCTTTCCAGGTTCACCATGGGAGTCGCACTGGTTCTGATCATTCTGGCAATGTTTGCTAATATATTCAGCAGAACTGTCGGCAGCACCCTTGACATTCTCGGGGTCGCAGCGATCGTATATGCATATATACGTATTTTTTCCAGAAATATCCAGCAGCGTTATGCCGAAAATCAGAAATTCCTTCAGATGACGTCAAAGTTCCGTTTTCGCTTTAATAAAGAAAAGGATCTGATGAAGCAGAGAAAGACCCATCACATCTACAGCTGTCCGGGCTGCGGACAGAAGATACGTATTCCAAAGGGAAAGGGCAAGATCGAGATCGAATGTCCGAAATGCCACACAAAATTCGTAAAAAGGAGCTGACATGTTCGGATATGTGACCGTTAATAAACCGGAAATAAAATTCAAGGATTTTGATGTGTACCGTTCTTTTTACTGCGGTCTTTGCAGAGAATTGCGGGAGAGATACGGGATACCGGGACAGATCTCACTGACTTATGATATGACATTTGTGGTCCTTCTTTTAAGCGCTCTTTATGAACCGCCAACGAAGAAGGGAACCTCCAGGTGTGTGGTCCATCCGCTGAAGCCCCAGCCGGTGCGCAAAAATACAGTAACTGAGTACTGTGCGGATATGAATGTGATCCTTACCTATTACAAATGTATGGATGACTGGCAGGATGAACACAAACCACTGCGCTATGCATATGCAGGAATTCTGAAGAATTGCGGAAATATGCATATGTCCGCTTATCCGGAGAAGATCCAAAGGATCCGAAACGCACTAGAGGAGCTTTCTTCCCTGGAAAAACAGGGGGAAACCGATGTGGACCGTGTAGCCGGATGTTCCGGACGTATCATGGAAGAGATTCTGGCCTTCCGTAAGGATGTCTGGGAATCGTCCCTGCGCCGTCTGGGATTTTATCTCGGAAAATTTATCTACATCCTGGATGCTTATGACGATGTGGAAAAAGATGCAGAAAACGGAAATTACAATCCTTTCCTTGAAAAATATAAGATAGAAGGGTTCGAGGAAGAGGTACGTAGGCTTCTTATGATGATGCTTGCAGAATGCTGCAGAGAATTTGAAAAGCTGCCGATCCTCCGATACGGAGATATCCTTCGAAATATTTTATATTCCGGCGTCTGGTGCCGCTTTGCGGCGATCGGACAGAAGCGCAGGGAAGAACGGGAGAAAGAGAAAAAATGTTAGATCCATACAGCGTGCTGGGAGTTCCCAGAAACGCATCTGATGATGAAATAAAAAAGGCATACCGGAAGCTGAGCCGAAAGTATCACCCGGATGCCAATATCAATAATCCGAATAAGGATCAGGCCGAAGAAAAATTCAAAGAAGTGCAGCAGGCTTACGAGCAGATCATGAAAGAGCGTGAGTACGGAAGTAGTTCCCAGAATGGCTATGGCGGCTACGGAAATTACGGTGGTTTTGGAAATTACGGAAATGCCGGTTCCAGTGCCTATCAGGATGAGGAAAGTATGCGCAGAAGGGCGGCCGCCAATTATGTGCAGAGCGGTCATTTTCAGGAAGCTATGAATGTACTGGATTCTCTTGGTCAGAAAAATGGGGAATGGTATTACCTGGCTGCTATGGCAAATATGGGAATGGGAAATAATGTAACAGCTCTGGATCAGATCCGTGAAGCAGTCCGTCAGGAACCGGATAATATGCAGTACCGTATGCTGCTCCAGAGAATGGAAGGCGGTGGCGGCTGGTATCAGCAGCGGCAGGATCCCTTTGGGGGAATGCCGACTGCAGAAGGGGATATGTGTGATGCCTGCTGCAGGACCATGGCCTGTTTCATGTGCTGGCCGGGCGGCTTTTTCTGCTGCTGATGCAGGAACAAAGCGGTCATCGATATCCCGGAACTGAGAATCGGAATATCCTGAGGCAGCATGTCCATATGATTGTAAGGCGGATCAGTCAGATCCGTTTTGCGATATAGATCGCAGAGGGATTTTTCTGACAGAAATTCACAATGCTGTCCGGAAAATGTCATACTGCAGAGAAAAAGAGGAGGAAATCGTTATGAGTATAAGAATTGGTATTTTAGGTTACGGAAACCTGGGACGCGGCGTGGAGTGCGCCATCAAGCATAATCCGGATACAGAGCTGGTTGCAGTATTTACCAGACGTGATCCAGAGACTGTAAAGATCCTTACAGAGACCGCAAAGGTTTATTCTGTAAAAGATGCGGAGAAGCTGAAGGATGAGATCGATGTCCTGATCATCTGTGGAGGAAGTGCGACAGATCTTCCTGTTCAGACACCGGAGTATGTAAAATATTTCAATGTTGTGGACAGCTTTGATACACATAAGAAAATCCCGGAGCATTTTGCAAATGTTGACAAGGCAGCAGCAGAGAGTGGACATGTAGGAATCATTTCCGTAGGCTGGGATCCAGGAATGTTTTCTCTGAACCGTATGTATGCAAATGCGATCCTTACAAATGGAAACGACTACACATTCTGGGGCAAGGGTGTCAGCCAGGGACATTCTGATGCAGTCCGCCGCATCAAAGGCGTAAAGGATGCAAAGCAGTACACCATTCCGGTAGAAGCTGCACTTGAGGCAGTAAGAAACGGAGAAAATCCGGAGCTTACCACACGCCAGAAACATACAAGAGAGTGCTTCGTAGTTGCTGAGGAAGGTGCTGATCTTGCACGCATCGAGGAAGAGATCAAGACCATGCCGAACTACTTTGACGAGTATGATACAACGGTACATTTCATTTCCCAGGAAGAGCTGAATCGTGACCACAGCGGTATCCCACACGGCGGTTTTGTGATCCGCAGCGGAAAAACAGGCTGGAACAATGAGAACAGCCATGTGATTGAGTACAGCCTGAAGCTGGATTCCAATCCTGAGTTCACATCTTCTGTGATCGTTGCCTATGCAAGAGCTGCATACCGCATGAACCAGGAAGGACAGAAGGGCTGCAAGACCGTATTTGATGTTGCACCTGCATATTTAAGTGCCCTTGACGGAGCAGAGCTTCGCAAAAAATTCCTGTAAGGATCTGTAACAGACAGGAGCAAAACTGCATAAAAGATTATATCCCCGGAGCATCGGTGAATATTTCTGATGTTTCGGGGCTTTTTTCTGCATAAAATCAACATTGGTAATACCTGGATGATGATTTTTCTGAAAGAAAAGGAAAGAGTTGACGGACCGTAAAGAATGTTATATAATATGGACGTAAAATTGTAACAAAATTGTAATGTTTACGATCAGCCGGACTTAAGAAATAGTAAATATCAATGATCTATCTAGCAAAGGAAGGTATGTATGCGAAAATTAAGCAGAAAATGGAAACTCTGGGGACTTTTTTTGGTTCTGATGTTCTTTGCAGCCGGAGCAACTGTACATACAACGGCAACAGATGTACAGGCTGCGACCAAAAACGGCTTTAAAACAGAAAAAGGAAAGTCCTATTATTATCAGAATGGCCAGAAGGTAAAAGGCTGGCTTACACTGAACGGGAAGAAATATTTTTTTAATAAATCCACAGGCGTGCAGATGAAGGGCTGGGCTAAGGATTCCAAGGGCAAACGATATTTTTATAATGTCAACGGTGCCAAGGGCTATATGGCTACAGGCTGGCTTACAGACAGCAAGAAAAATACCCGTTATTTTAATCCCGCCAGCGGATATATGACAACGAAATGGGCCACGATCAGCAATAAGAAATATTATTTCTACAGCGGCAGTGGTGCTGCAGCCAGAAGTGTATTCCTTACAGACAAGAAGAATGTGACCAGATATTTTACCAGCAAATGCTTTATGGCAAAGGGCTGGGCAACGAATAAGAAACAGCAGAAGCGTTATTTTAATCCAAACACGGGAGCTATGTATAAGGGCTTCAAGAAGATCGGCAGCGATACCTATTATTTTTACAGCAAGAGCGGCGTGATGGCTACCGGTTGGGTCACAAATTCCAAAAAAGGATATAAATATTATTTCGATCCGTCAACCGGTGTCATGGCTACGGGAACGAAGACGATCGATGGCAAGAAGTATACATTTGGCAGCAATGGTGTCCTGGATACCAACCCAAGCACTACTACAGTGACAAGCTCCAAGACTATCAAGAATTTCCTTGCCAATGCATTACTTCCGGTAGGAAAGACTCTTTACGTATGGGGCGGCGGCCACAACTGGTCAGATGCGACCAGAAAGGGCATCAGTCCAAAATGGAAACAATGGTATGACAGCAATTCCAGCTCCTATAATTACAGATATTATATGGATCTCAGTGAAGCTACAGAACAGAAGGGCCTTGACTGCTCCGGCTTTGTAGGATGGTCTGTATATCAGATCATGCAGAGCAGATCCGGTGGACCTATGTACACGGATGTTTCCGGAAATCTTGGATCTTTGTATTCCGGCAAGGGAATGGGTACCGTTGTTTCCCAGGCTCAGCTGGCAAGCTCAAACTGGAAGCTTTATCCTGGGGATATCGGATACAACAGCGGACATACCTGGATCGTTCTCGGACAGTGTTCCGATAAGAGTGTCGTGATCCTCCACTGTACACCGAATGCCGGCGTACAGATTTCCGGAACACCGACACCAAGCGGAACTTACGGAAGCCAGGCGATCAAGCTGGCAGAAACTTACATGTCCAGGTATCCTGGAGTCAGCAAATATGATTATCATGAATCCAGTGGTAACTATATCCGAAACGGTGCATACTTCAGATGGAACAGAAGCACTCTTTCCGATCCCAACGGATATCTGAACAAGACAGCCAATCAGATCCTTGCAGATCTTTTCTGATCAGGATATGCTGAAAGAAATTTATATGTAACAAATAGCAATAAGAAACGTGAGAGGAGAATCTGAGATAACCCGGGTTCTCCTTTTTTAATGTCAAAATCATTAATAAATGTTACAAAGTTTTAAACTAATTAATAGAAAATCCTTGCAATCCAAATAACACTGTGTTAATATATAAAAAGATTGAAACAAGATATTGCAAAAGTATTACAAAGAAAACCAACGAAGCGGATGGTCAGATCCGCTGTATTAAATTAGAATCAGATTGCGAGGGTGAACAGTCATGAAGAAAAGGATATTATGTCTGACACTGGCGCTCATCATCAGCGGAGCACAGGTAGTCAGCGTAAGCGCAACAAGAGAAGATGAGGCAGCACTTCAGCAGGAGATGGATGCGACTAACGAACAGCTGAATGCGACTTATTCCAGATTGGATGAGCTTTCCTCACAGAAGTCACAGATTGAAGGCGAGATTTCAACTCTTGATGCCAATCTTGTAAACGTGATGGTTTCGATCCAGACACTGGAGGGAGATATCTCCAATAAGGAAGCCGACATTGCATCTACACAGACCAACCTTGAGAAGGCCCAAAATGCCAAGCAGAAACAGTATGAGGCAATGAAGAAACGTATCCAGTATCTCTATGAGAAGGGTGGAGATGATGCATGGTTCCAGATGATGCTGAATGCAGAGAACCTGTCTGACCTTCTTACAAGAGCAGAGTACACACAGAAGACTTATGAGCAGGACCGTAAGAGTCTTGAAAAATATTCCAATACGATCCAGCAGGTGGCAAACCTGGAGGCACAGTACACACAGGAGAAGGCAGAGCTGGAGGGAATGAAGCAGGAATATGAGGCAGAGTCCCAGAACCTGCAGGCACAGCTGGATGAGAAGCGTGCCACATCCGCAGATTATGATAATGAGATCGCCTACGCACAGCAGCAGGCTACAGATTATGCCAACCTTCTTGCAGAGCAGACTGCAGAGCTTCAGAGATTAGAGGCTGAGCGTATTGCAGCAGAGGAAGAGGCAAGACGTCAGGCCGAGGCTGAAGCAGCAGCGAGAGCACAGGCTGAGGCAGAAGAGGAAGCAAGACGCCAGGCAGAGCAGGAAGCACAGCAGGATGAGGCGGACGAGAGCGAAGACGGACAGTACGATGAGGACGGCGACGTGATCGAGAATGCAGATGAGGATACTGCAGAAGATGACACCGAGGATGTGGATGAAGATGCAGACAATGGTGAGAATGATGATGCGTCCGAGGATACTGAGAATACAGAGGATAATGCAGACGCAGATTACGATAACAGCACAGACGCATCTGAAGAAAGTGCAGAGGACACATCTAATGCAGAGGATACATCTTCAGACAGTGACAGTTCTTCTTACAGTAGCGGTTCAGGATCTTCTGTTGTGAATTATGCTACACAGTTTGTGGGAAATCCTTACGTATGGGGCGGAACAAGCCTTACCAATGGTGCAGACTGCTCCGGATTTGTACAGAGTGTCTATGCGAACTTCGGAGTCAGCCTTCCGAGAACCTCCTATGAGCAGCAGAATGCAGGTACAGAAGTATCCTACGCAGATGCACAGCCGGGAGATCTGATCTGCTATGGCGGACACGTGGCTATTTACATGGGTAATGGCCAGATCGTTCATGCATCGAACTCTCAGGACGGGATCAAGATCAGCAATGATGCTACATACAGAACAATTGTATCTGTAAGACGTCTTGTATAATAAAAACGTACAACAGAAAATAAAAATACAGCAGCCCGACAGCAGTTTGTCGGGCTGTTTTTAACGTCGGAAAAAATACTGAAAAACCCATGGAACGGAGTGAACAGCAACAAAATATGCTCAAAAATGTATAAATTTTGAAAACAGTATTGACATATAATTAACAGGGTGTTATTATAATGTCAGTATAATTCCA
>OLPN01003097.1_pt1 | contig 11949 bp, 10 predicted proteins | sample 1672601 | NCBI WGS metagenome assembly OLPN01 (sample SAMEA3136704, study PRJEB25190) | human gut metagenome | reverse complement strand
TCACCGAGGCCAACATGAACGCCATCCCCGAGGGCAGCGATTACAAGGACTACCTCAACCCCGAGAGCGTGGTGGCACGCAAGGGCTGTAAGCTGGAAGAGGCTCTGGCCGACGCAAAGCCGGGCGAGAAGTTCCAGTTCGTCCGCACCGGCTTCTTCACCCCGGACAGCAAGAACCCCGGCGTCTACAACCGTGTTGTCACCCTGCGTGACAGCTTCAAGCCTGCCAAGTAAGCAGCGCGGCCGGACGCAAAATTTCTCCAAAGGAGCAATTTCGATACGATGAAAAAGCATATGACCCGGAACGTGATCCTCATGGCGGTCCTGGATGTGGCCCTTGGCATCGTCCTGTCGCTGTATATCGCCAGTACGGGCACTGTTCCCGCAGCCGACAACGCGGATACCTATGCCGATGGTGCCTACAGCGCCTCCGCACAGGGCTACGAAAGCGAAGTGACCGTGATGATCAACATTACGGGCGGCAAAGTGACCAACGTGCAGATCGACGCGGGCGACGAGACACCTGACGTGGGCGGCAAGGCGGCGGAAAGCCTTGCCCGCAGCCTGCTGGATGCCGGCGGCACGGCAGGTGTGGACACGGTCTCGGGTGCTACCATGACCAGCAACGCGGTGCTGTCCGCTATGGATGCCTGCCTTGCACAGGCCGTGCAGGAATAACGCTTTGATTTGGACTGCTGCACGGCGAGACTGTGCGGCAGTTTTTTGTTGTGAGAGAGTTTTTTATGTTTCTGGATGTTCTGCCTTTCAAAAACGATACGGCCCGCCTCGTCCGCGTGTATGGGGACGAGCCCTGCATCACCCTGCCGGAGGCTCTGCCCGCCCCGGAGGGGGGCACGCTGACCATCACCGAGCTGGGGGATTACTGCTTCTCCGAGAAGCCCCGCGGTCTGCCTGCGCCGGAAGAGCTCTGCCGCTATGCGGTGGAGCCGGACGGCACCGCGCGCCTCCTGCGGGCCTTTGGACGCGATCTGACGGGTGCTTCTCATGCCCGGTATGATCTGGACTTCGGGGACGGAGACGCCTCTACTGCCGCCCGGAGCGGGAAAGAAGCTCCCCATCCCCTTTGCGGCAGCTTTCTGGAGGAACTGGTCCTGCCCGGGAGCCTGCGGGTCATCGGGAGCTGTGCCTTTTACAACTGCCGCCGCCTGCGCCGCCTTTCGGCCGGGGCGGGGGAGCTGACCATGGGCAGCGATGTCTTCCTCAACTGCTTTGCACTGGAAACGCTGGTCATCCGGGCCCGGCCGGAGCAGGCCACCGGCCTGTTTGCGCTGGTGGCCTGCATTACCGAGGCGGTGCAGGCGCTATTCTGGCCAGAGGGAGAGGCCCGGCCCCTCGCGGGCCTGTGGTACCCCGCCTACTGGGAAGACATTGAGGAAACTCCCGCGCACATTCTGCTCCACACGTTTTCGGGGCAGGGGTACCATTACCGACAGTGCTTTTTGAATGGGAAATTCCTCCCGGTCGAATACGACGCCATCTTCCCGCAGGGGCACGACGCGGATGACGCCAACATTATGGCCATGCTCTGCTTTGATCGTCTGCGCTGGCCCTGGAGCCTGAGCAGTGCCGCTGCCGAGCATTACCGGGCGTTTCTGGCGGCCAACACGGGCCGGGTGCTTGCCCGGCTGCTGAAAGCGCAGGACATGGACGGCCTGCGGGCCCTGCTGGCGCTGGATGTGTTTGATAAAGACGCCTTTGCCGCGGGTGCGGCGTTGGCGGCCAAGGCCGACAACGCTTCTGCTGCCGCTCTGCTGGCCGACGCCGAGCACAAAAAGTTTGCGGCCCGGCCCAACAAAAAGAGGTACGATTTTGATTTCTGAAAAGGAAAAATTCTTCGACCCGCGCAAGCCGTTCGAGTCCAAACGGCCCGAGACCCATGAGGAGTGGCAGGCGCGGATGGGCGGCGAGGTGCTGGCCGTGGTGCGCAGCGGGCTGTATCTGGACTTCCGATTTCTGGATATGGCCCTCTCGGCCCTGAGCCCAACCCCGGACGAGCGGTGCGGGGTGCTGGCCACCGATGGCCGCATCCTCTGCTACCAGCCCAGCGCCCTGCTGCGGCTGTACAAGGAAAACCCGAAATACCTCAACCGCCTGTACTTACACACGGTGTTCCACTGCATCTTCCGCCACCTGTGGACCAAAGGGCGGCGGGATAAGCGCCTGTGGCACCTGGCCTGTGACATCGCGGTGGAAAATGTCATCGACGGGCTGGGCCGCAAAAGCGTCCGGCGCCCGCTGAGCTATGTCCGTCAGCACGCCTATGAGGAGATCAAAGCCGAGCAGAAAGTGGTGGCGGCAGCACCCACCTACCGCTGGCTGCTGGGCCAGACGCCTGGCGTGCTCCGCCAGCTGGAGCGGGAGTTCTACACCGACGACCACCGCCTCTGGCCCAAGGACGCCCCGGAGCAGCCCCAGCAGATGCCCACGCCCCTGCCCCAGAAGACCTGGCAGAAGATCGGGGAGCGGATGCAGACCGAGCTGGAGCTGCGGGATAAAGAGGCGGGCGAGGGGGCTGACGCGCTCAAGGAGCAGGTCAAGGCCGCCAACCGCAGCCGCCGCAGCTACAAAGACTTCCTGCGCCGGTTCTGCATCACCCGGGAGGAAGTGCACCTTGACCCGGATGAATTTGATCTGAACTTTTATACCTACGGCCTTTCGGTCTACGGCAACATGCCTCTCATTGAGCCGCTGGAGACCCGGGAAAGTAAGAAAATCGAGGAGCTGGCCCTCGTCATTGACACCAGCTATTCCACCTCCGGCGAGCTGGTGCGGGCGTTCCTGGCCGAGACCTACACCCTGCTGAAAGGGCGGGAAAATTTCTTCCACCGGATGAACCTGCACCTGATCCAGGCGGACAACACCGTCCAGCAGGACCTGCTCATTCGCAAGGAAGACGAGCTCATCCATGCCATGAACCATTTCCAGCTGCGGGGCGGCGGCGGAACGGATTTCCGCCCGGCGTTTGAGTACGTTGATCGTCTGTGTGCCGAAAAGCAGTTCACAAACCTGCGGGGCCTGCTCTACTTTACGGACGGAATGGGCACCTACCCGGCCCGCCGCCCGCCGTATGAAGCCGCGTTCCTCTTTCTGGGGGAGCGGTTCGACGATGCCAATGTGCCGCCCTGGGCCATGAAAGTGGTGCTGGACGAGGAAGAGTTTGCGGGCCCGGCGGCCCGGTCGGCTTCGGCGCTGGCCGAGGCCATGAGCGAGGAGGACGACCTCTACCGCGACCTCAATAATTCGTGAATCACAATGCGTGAGGAGTTTGCTATGAACATCAAACGTGCCAAAGAAGAAATTGAGCATACCGTCAAGGCCTACCTGGCCAAGGATGCTCTGGGCGAGTACGCCATCCCGGCCATCCGCCAGCGGCCCATCCTGCTGATGGGCCCTCCGGGCATTGGCAAAACGCAGGTCATGGAGCAGGTGGCCCGGGAGTGCGGTGTGGCGCTGGTGGCCTACACCATCACCCACCACACCCGCCAGAGCGCCGTGGGCCTGCCCTTTATCCGCCAGCGCCATTATGGCGACAAGGATGTCTCGGTGACGGAATACACCATGAGCGAGATCATCGCCAGCGTGTACGCCAAGATGGAGGCCACCGGCCTTTCTGAGGGCATCCTCTTCATTGATGAGATCAACTGTGTGTCCGAGACGCTGGCCCCCACCATGCTGCAGTTCTTGCAGTGCAAGACTTTTGGCAACCAGGCGGTGCCGGCAGGCTGGGTCATCGTGGCGGCAGGCAACCCGCCGGAGTACAACAAATCCGTCCGGGATTTTGACATCGTAACTCTTGACCGCGTGCGCCGCATGGACATCGAGCCTGACCTGCCGGTGTGGAAGGACTACGCCCGCGCCGCGCACATCCACAGCGCCATCCTGAGCTATCTGGAGCTGCATCCCCAGAACTTTTACCAGATCAATGCGGACGTGGACGGCACCCAGTTCGTCACCGCCCGCGGTTGGGAGGATCTTTCCAACCTGTTGGACACCTACGAAACGCTGGGCTTGCAGGCAGACGAGGAATTGATCCGGGAGTATATCCAGCACCCCAAGATCGCCGAGGACTTCTCGGCCTATCTGGACCTGTACTACAAGTACCGGGACGACTACGGCGTGGAGGAAATTCTTGCCGGGCAGGCAAAGCCCGCCGTGTTCGCACGGCTGCTGCAGGCTCCCTTTGACGAGCGGCTCAGCCTTGTCAGCCTGCTGCTGGCCGGGCTGGACACCCGTTTTACCGCCTCTTTGCAGGCGGATGCCGTGGCCGATGCCTGCTACGCCTTTTTGCGGGAGACCAAAAAGGCGCTGGCTACCCTGCCGGAGGATATCCCGGACGGCTCCGCAGAGCTGTTCAGCCAGCAAATCAAGGACTACGAGACTGAGACTCAGCAAAAGCGCGATGCCGGGCTGCTGGGCAAGGCAGAGCTGACCAACCGTCTGCAGGTGCAGGCCGCGCTGCACCAGTGGGAAGGGGAGCTGCGCCGCGCCAACGCCGCCGGTACGCAGGAGGCCTTCGACCTGCTGCGCGGTCAGTTCCGTGCGCTGGCAGACCAGCGCGAGACCACCCAAAAGACCGCCGCTGCTGCGCTGGAAGCCGCCTTCGACTTTATGGAGCAGGCCTTTGCCGAAAGCCAGGAGATGGTGGTGTTCGTCACCGAGCTGACGGTGGACCCGGTGTCCCACGCCTTCCTCACCGAGAACGGCTGCGAGCGCTACTTCAAGTACAACAAAGACCTGCTGCTGGACCACCGCAAAGCTGCTTTGCAGCAGGAGCTTTCAGCGGAACAGCGCCGTCATGGCGGGGTGTGAGCCATGCTGGAAAATATTCTGTTCAGCATGAACAGCACCATGCCGCTGTTCTTTATCATGCTGCTGGGCTATGTGCTGCACCGCACCGGTTTTCTGAGCGATGCGTTCGTGGCCGGGGCCAACAAGTTCGTGTTTTATGTGGCACTGCCGGTGCAGCTGTTCCGCGACCTTGGCAAAAACGATGTCCGCGCCACCTTCGATGGCCGGTATGTGCTGTTCTGCTTTGCGGTCACACTGGCGTGCATCCTTGTGATCTGGGCGCTGGCAAAGCTGTTTTTAAAGGGCACCGGCCTTGTGGGCGAGTTCGTTCAGGTGTGTTACCGCTCGTCGGCTGCCATCCTCGGCTCGGCTTTTCTGCAGAGCATCTACGGCGATGCCAGCATGTCCAGCCTGATGATCCTTGGCAGTGTGCCGCTGTATAACATCATGGCAGTGGTCATTTTGATGCTGGAAGCGCCCACTGCGCAGGCTCAGACCGGCAATATGGCTGAAAAGCTCAAAAAGAGTGTGAAAGGCATCCTGACGAACCCCATCCTTCTGGGCATTGCAGCGGGCTTTGCGTGGAGCATGCTGCACATTTCCATGCCTGCCATGCTGGATAAGGCCCTTTCCAATGTGGCCGGTCTGACCAGCCCTCTGGCCCTGCTTGCCATTGGTGCAGGCTTCAAGGGCCAAAAAGCTCTGGGATACCTCAAGCCTACCGCTGTGGCTACTGTGGTCAAGCTGATGGTGCTGCCTGCGCTGTTCCTGCCGCTGGCTGTGCGCTTTGGCTTTACCGACGAAAAGCTGGTGGCCCTGCTGGTGATGCTGGGCAGCATCACCACCCCGGCGTGCTACGTTATGGCAAAGCAGATGGGCCACGAAGGTGTGCTTACCGGCAGCGTGTGCGTTACCACCACCCTGTTCAGCGCATTCAGCCTGACCTTCTGGCTGTTCGTGCTGCGGAGCCTCGGATATATTTTATAACATCTTTTGCATAGCACAACAGCGGACGGCCTGCAGGCTGTCCGCTGTTTGCTTTTCAGATGTTGCTTGGGGAATCAGGCCGCACCGAAGGGATGCAGCTTCTGCCCTTTATTCTGTCATTTCCAGTTCAGAGATCCATTCCCGCACGCGGTCCGGGCGGTTTGTGACGATGGCATCCGGCTGCAGGGGCCAAAGGTCTTTCACGGCCTGTTCCCCGTCCACCGTCCAGTATGCCGCCTTGATGCCCAGATCATGCAGCTTCTGCACCATGCTGGGCTGCTGGTAAGCGGTGTGATATTCGCAGCTCACCCAGTCCGGCTTGAAGTCCAGCGTCTGCACATACTTTACCGGGTCCCGCTGTTCCAGCAGGCGCTGGGCTACCTCTACCAGACTCTTGCCCGGAAAGTTCGCCTGCAGCATACTGATCTGGTTGCCCATCCAGCGCAGGGCCCAGCTGCAGTTTTCGTCATCCACATTTTCCACCGACAGCGGCGGCAGCTGTGGAAAATCATCCTCTTCCAGCCCGTTCTGCAGGCCAAGCATTTCCCATGTGCTAGTGGGCAGCGCCATGGTCTCCAACGCACCGTAGACCAGCACGCCCACCTTCAGCTCCGGCATCAGCTGCTTTGCCTGCCGCAGCAGGTCGTGGTTGAACGAGATCACCACCAGCCGGTCGGTAATGTTTGCTGCACGCACCTCCTCGATCACGCGGGGGACAAAATCCGGGTCGTCATCGATGGTGGCCTTCATTTCCAGCTGAACGATGGTACCTTCCATTTCCCTGCACAGAGCCAGTGCCTCCTGCAGGGTAGCGATCCTCTCGTTCCGATAGTTCACATCCTTCCAGCTGCCAAAGTCCAGCGCCTTCAGCTCGCCCTCGGTCATGTCGTAGATCTGGCCACGCATATCGGTGTGCCAGTCAATGACAAAATCGTGGTGGATCACCAGCTTTTTATCGCTGGTCTGCTGTACGTCCATTTCCACGCCGTCCGCGCCGATCTCCATCGCCTTGCGGAACGCAGAAAGGGTATTTTCCGGCGCAAGATAGGACGCGCCGCGGTGTGCAATGATCTCAGGTGTCATAAATTCCAATTCTTTCTCACAAATTTATTTTTTCGCAAATTTCAGGCAAGGTCGGTGCCGTTTGAAGCAATGACCTTTTTGTACCAGTAGAAGCTGTCCTTGCGGCTGCGGGCCAGTGTGCCGTTGCCGTCGTTGTCCTTATCCACATAGATAAAGCCGTAGCGCTTTTTCATCTCACCGGTGGATGCGCTCACAAGGTCGATAGGGCCCCATGTGGTGTAGCCCATCAGCGGCAGGCCGTCCTCGTTGACGGCCTTTTCCATCTGCTCGATGTGGGCGCGCAGATAATCGATGCGGTAGCTGTCGTGGATGGAGCCGTCCGCTTCCACGGTATCCACCGCGCCAAGGCCGTTCTCCACAATGAACATGGGCTTTTCGTACCGGTCGTAGATGGTGTTCAGGGTCACGCGCAGGCCCACCGGGTCGATGGCCCAGCCCCACTCGCTGGCCTTGAGGTACGGGTTCTTCACGGCTTCCAGCACCGCATTGCCGTCGGCCTTTTCTTCTGCCAGGATCTCCTGATCCGTGGTGATGCAGCGGCTGGAATAGTAGCTGAAGGAGACAAAATCCACGGTGCCTTCTTTCAGAACCTGCTCATCGCCCGGCTCGGTGTGTAGGGTGATGCCGGCCTTCTCCATCCGCTTTTTTGCCCACACCGGGTAGGCTCCCCGGGCCTGCACATCGGTAAAGAAGTAGTTGTCGCGGTCCGCTTCCTGCGCGGCACGGATATCCTCCGGTGCACAGGTGCGCGGGTAATACTGGCCTGCCGCCAGCATACAGCCCACCATGGCACCGGGCATCTTTTCATGGGCCAGCTTGACCGCCTTTGCGCTGGCCACCAGCTCATGATGTGCCGCCTGATACTCCACCTGCTGCACATTCTCTCCCGGATAGAACACTAGCCCCGCGCCGGTAAAGGGCAGATGCAGCAGCATGTTGATCTCGTTGAAGGTGAGCCAGTATTTCACCTTCCCCTTGTAGCGGTCAAACAGCACTTCACAGTAGTGCACATAGGCATCCACCATGCGGCGGTCTTTCCAGCCGCCATACTTTTTTATGAGGGCAATGGGGGTATCGAAGTGGCAGATGGTCACAAGCGGTTCAATGCCGTATTTGTGGCACTCATCAAACACATCCTCATAGAACTTCAAGCCCTCTTCATTGGGCTTGGCATCGTCGCCGTTCGGCAGGATGCGGGTCCATGCGATGGACAGCCGGAAGCACTTGAAACCCATCTCGGCAAAGAGGGCGATGTCCTCTTTATAATGGTGATACAGGTCAATGGCTTCATGGCTGGGATAATAGTGCTTGTCGTCGCACTCCAGCATTTCCAGCCGACCCAGCGCCACCGGGAAGCGGTCCGGGCCAAACGGGGTCACATCCACGGTGGCAAGGCCCTTGCCGCCTGCCTGCCATGCGCCCTCGCACTGGTTGGCAGCGGTGGCACCGCCCCACAGAAAATCTTTGGGAAAACTGCCCATAAGTAAACCCTCCCTATTTTAATTTGTTGATTATAAGATACCGCACAATCGCCGGAATGTCCATGCCTACATTTTACAAAAAGGTGCTTCATTGTTGTGAAAGTACGACTTTTATCGTCAAATCGCCGAATTTTGATTCTATTTTTCGTACATTTTTCACGAGAAAAATGCAAAAACGGCCTGATTTTCCTTTCATTCTGTTTCTTTCAAACTGTCCGCAGACATGGTACAATAATCAGGTAAGATACACCGCCGCTTTTTCGGCATTGGAAAATGGAGTGTTTGATTATGACTGAGTTCAAGCCCATTAAAGAAGGCAAGGTTCGTGAGATCTATGATAACGGTGACAGCCTCATCATGGTTGCTACCGACCGCATTTCCGCGTTTGATGTCATCCTGAAAAACAAGGTCACCAAAAAGGGCACCGTTCTGACCCAGATGAGCAAGTTCTGGTTCGATTACACCCGCGATCTGCTGCCCAACCACATGCTGAGCGTGGACGTGAAGGATATGCCGGAGTTCTTCCAGCAGCCCCAGTTCGACGGCAACAGCATGATGTGCCGTAAGCTGACCATGCTGCCCATCGAGTGCATCGTGCGCGGCTACATCACCGGCAGCGGCTGGGCCAGCTACCAGAAGACCGGCAAGGTGTGCGGCATCCAGCTGCCCGAGGGCCTGAAGGAGTCCGACAAGCTGCCCGAGCCTATCTACACTCCCTCCACCAAGGCCGAGATCGGCGACCACGACGAGAACATCTCCTACGAAAAGAGCATCGAGGTGCTGGAAAAGCAGTTCCCCGGCCACGGCGAGGAGTACGCCACCAAGCTGCGCGACTACACCATTGCCCTGTACAAGAAGTGTGCTGAGTATGCGCTCTCCCGCGGCATCATCATTGCCGACACCAAGTTTGAGTTTGGTCTGGATGAGAACGGCAACGTGGTGCTGGGCGACGAGATGCTCACCCCGGATTCCTCCCGCTTCTGGCCGCTGGAGGGCTACGAGCCGGGCCACAGCCAGCCTTCCTTCGATAAGCAGTTCGTTCGCGACTGGCTCAAGGCCAACCCCGACAGCAACTACGACCTGCCGCAGGACGTGATTGACAAGACCATTGCCAAGTATCTGGAGGCTTACGAGCTGCTCACCGGCAAAAAGCTGTAAATTTTACGATAAAACGAATCCCGGCAGATGCTTGACAGCTCTGCCGGGATTCGCTATAATGTCTATAGAAAGGGCACTGCGACAAGCGGTTGGCCCCAGTTCAAGGTTTACAGTTTTTGAGAACCGTCACCGTGCCGGGTGGCGGTTCTTACTTTTTCACGCGAATGGTGAATGTCAATCCAAACAAGTGGAATGTCAAAGTAATTGGCATGTACTCACCTCCTTTCGGAAGTGAGAGCCGAACCGCCTGCCGTTGTTTGCAGTGCCCCGCCGCCTTTCAGCAGCAGAGATAGCATAACATAGTTTTCGGCTGATTTCAACAAAAAAATGCTTCCGTGCGCCGCACGGAAGCATTTTTTTTCACTTACTCAGCTCCGCGCTTTCCTCGGAAAAAGCTTCGGACTCTGCCGTTTCTTCGTTTTCTTCGTCCAGCAGGTACTGCACCTCGGTCTGCTTTGCCATCTGCTCTGCTGTCCAGTCCAGCTGTGCGATGCCTTCCAGTTCCAGCGTGTACTGCTCCACATTCTGCAGGCTGCCGGAGGCAAGACTCTGGCCCGGGTCGTTCTCCGGCGACCATGTAATGCGCAGCTCATCCGGCTGTGCGCTGCACTGCTGCACGGCATCGGTCACGCTGCGGCAGTCCTGCGCAAAGGCCTGTACGCTGTCATAGCCGCCAAACAGCTCCACAGTCAGGCTCAGATAGCCGTTTCCGGCATTCACATCCCGCAGCGTTTTCGCCTCACTGCTGTACAGGTAGGCGTTTCCGCTGATATTCTTCACACGGATATCCGGGGCTGTTTGTTTGATCTTGTCATAGGCTTCTGTCGTATATTCCTGCCCCAGCTTCATGCTTGCCTGATTCCGCTCCGGGCCGAGTTCATCCCACACCACCGGCAGCAGCGACAGACAGAAGCATCCGCCCATGAGCACAAGGCAGATCAGCACCGACCAGAAATCGTATTTCCAGCGGCCCGGGCGGGCGGCAAAGAACAGCACCTCGCCGCCCAGCAGGATCAGCCCTGCCGCCGGGGCGATCTTGAGCATCAGCTTCCAGTCAACGCCCGGCACAAAATAGGCAAGCAGAAAGAAGATGCCCGCTGCGATCAGGCATACGCCCAGCGTAAAGCTGCCCACCCGGCGCAGCGGCTGCGGTTTTGCAGTCTGCGGTGCTTCACCGGTCAGCGGCGCATCATTTCTCGTCTCGTCCATCGTCGGCATCCTCCGTCTCATCGTCCGGGGTCACGGGCTTGCCCAGCAGAGCCGAGAGCTTGGGCATGGCAAAGCCCTTTGCTTTCGGCTCCGCCTGCGCATCCTGTGCAGTATACTCGGTAAAATCTTCATCTTCGGCATCGTTCTGCGGCTTCTGCTTTCTGCCCTTGGGGCCGCGCACCAGCCACGCACCGCAGATGATCAGGGCCACGCAGACCACCACCTCCGGCAGCTGATCCATCATCAGGTAAAGTGCGCGGAAGAAAGGGCTGCTCTGGCCCCAGCGCCACACGATATCCCCCAGCGTGTTCATAAGGATGTTCTGGTAGGCCACCAGCGCGCCCAGCGCGATCAGGCCCCAACCCAGCAGCTTGTGGCTGTCCAGCATGAACTGTTCCATGCGCTGGTCGTGCCAGTTGATGTGCACCAGATAATCGTCCTGCGGGGCGGTGCCTGCGCCGATCTGCGCCCGGAGATTGAAGGTGTCAAAGAAGCTGTACATCCACACAATGGGCATGGCTACATACAAAACTTCCAGCAGAGTGCCCGCACCAAAGGCCACGCAGAACATCGTAATGAGCGAAAGGCCGCGCTTCATGTAGCCCTGATACATCTGGCCTGCGCCCGGGCAAAAGGCGAAGAGGAAGGTCAGGATTCCGTTTTTCATCATAATCGATCTCCTTATTTCGTTTGATCTGCAAGTGGCGAATTTTTGTATTTTTCTGCTGCAGGGCCGCCGGCTCCGAACAGCAGGTCATTGAGTGCTTTTGCCAGCGAAGCCTGCTGCTTCGGCTTGTCGTCGTCCATTGGCTTTCCCAGTATTTCCGGCTGGGCGGACGGTCGGCCATCTTCCACCGGCTTGCCCAGCTGCAAGGCTTCTTCGGTCTGGCTCTGGCTGGTCTCCGGTGTCCATGTGTGCAGCTCCTGCCGGAAATTCAGCAGCTGGTCTATGGTGCCGGAGCGCCACATGGTAAAGGCCAGCACCGCCGCCACACCGGCCACTGCGGCACGGCCCCATGTGTTCTGCATCAGCCGCACCCAGATAGCGGCCATCACCGCCTTGTGCGCGGAGTGGGGCGGCGTTTCCAGCGCATCTGCCGTCAGCAGAGCGGTGTAGCGGTCCATGCATTTATCGCAGTAGGATAAATGCTCGGCGGTTTCCAGCCGGCCCAGCTCATCCAGCCCGCCTGCCTGCAGGGCCTGCAGGCCTTCGTCGGTCAGGC
>OLPN01003084.1_pt1 | contig 11988 bp, 9 predicted proteins | sample 1672601 | NCBI WGS metagenome assembly OLPN01 (sample SAMEA3136704, study PRJEB25190) | human gut metagenome | reverse complement strand
TGTAGCGTTCACTCTCGAAAAGCTCCTGTATGCCGGTTTCCAGCCGGTCGGTGATTTCTTTCATGCGGTCGGCGCTGTTCTGGCTGTTGAGAATAATGGGGACGACGGGCGGCGGGGCCGCAGCTTCGGTGGTGGGCGCTACCTCTGGCTGCACCGTCCGGGCCGGGGCCTCGTCCCGCAGAATTTCCGGCGCAGGAAAGGCCATCACCCGGTATTTCTCCGGCACCGTCTGGCCCTCATGGACGCGCTGCCACTCGTCGCCGCTTTTCACCAGATAGCCGTAATCGGTGAAAACACCATGCTCCGTATTGGCAATATGCAGGCCGAAACGGGGCAGGAAAATTCCTGCTTTCCATTCCTCCGGCATATCCACCATGCCGGAACGGTTCAAGTAGTAGTCACCCAACTGGCCCGTGCCGGTGACATCCGGCAGATGCACATAGTAGTCCACGTTGTCGGGGTAGTCGATGATCTGACCGATGCTGTGGAAGTCGCTCTGCGGGCTTGTCAGGGCGGCGTTCAGCTCTGCAAGCTCGGCGGCATCCAGCTTTTCCAACCTCGCGGCAAGGAAGTTCAGCTCGTCCACATCAGCGGACAGCACCAGATCGCGGGGCAGCTTAATGGAACGCTCCTGCGGGCTTTGGTAGTCGTACAAGAAAAAGTCCTGCGGGTTGTCGGCACTGATCCCGATTTCCCGCAGGGCTTCTTGCAACTTTTCGGTTGTGGTCGGCAAAGAAAACCAAAGCCCCTCTTTGCCTTGCTCATAACGCTGTCGGTTATGAAGCAGGATAGAAAACACTTCGCTCATGGGTTCACTCCTTTCATATTCATAGGGGTTTGGGGCTTTCCCCAACAAGCAAAATCCCCGGCCCGGCAGGGTGGCCGGGTCAGGGATTTATCGGAAGTGTGGCTACACTTCCTATGCTTGCTACGTTACTCCGTCAGCTCTTTTTCTCCACGCGGTAGTTGACGTATTTCCCGCCGGTATCGGCCAAAAGCACCGTCCCGTCATAGGTTTTGCCGGTTTTCATGGAGCGCAGACCCTTTACCTTTGCCTTTCCGTCTTTGAGCAGCGCGGCGGCGATCTTCGGGGTGAACGTTTTGCCCCGTTCCTCAAAAAATCGGTCATTCTTCCACATGACAAACTGGCAGGCCCGGTTTCCGCAGTAATAGTTTTTCTTGCCCTCGTAGACGGCTTCGCCGCAGCGGGGACACTTGCCGATAACCGCACGCTCGGTCTGAAACAACTTCTGCGCGTCCTCGCTGATCTGCGAATATCGGGAAATCAGGCTCCGGGTCATTTCCTCAATGCCCACCATGAAGCCCTCTGGTTCGGCCTCGCCCTTGGCAATGGCCGTCAGCTTGGTTTCCCATTCCGCCGTGAGCTGGGGAGAAGTCAGCACTTCCGGCAGGACACACACAAGGTTGTGGCCGTCCTTGGTGGGAAGTAGCTGCTTGCCTTTGCGTTCCACAAAGCCCATCTGCACCAGTTTTTCCAGAATGGAAGCGCGGGTTGCCGGGGTTCCCAAACCTTGGCGCTCGGCGTCCTCCGGCATATCCTCGGCCCCGGCCCGTTCCATAGCGGATAGCAGCGTATCTTCGGTGTAGGGCTTGGGCGGCGTGGTGAAATGCTCGGTGATACTGGCCTCCACCGGGTCAAAGGTCTGGCCCTCGGTGATCTCCGGCAGCTCCCGTGCCAGCTCCGGCGCGTCCTCGTCGGCGTCGGTCTTGAACGACGCCTTGAAGCGGCGCTCAATCTCTTTCCAACCGGGGGTGAGAATGGTTTTTCCCTTGGCGGTGAACTCGTTCCCAGCGCAGGTGAATGTGGCGGTGACAGCCTCATACACATGGGGCGCAGCCGCGGCACACAGCAGCTTGCAGCACACAAGGGACAGCAGTTTCTTTTCGCCCTCGGTCAGCCCGTCAAAGCCTTTCTGCACAAACTCCATCGTGGGGATAATGGCGTGGTGGTCGGATACCTTTTTGCTGTTCAGCACCCGGCCAAACTGCGGGGCAATGTCCAGTCCCGCCGCAAAGGAAAGCAGCGGCCACAGGCCGGACACGATGCTTTCCGCCGTAGGCTGCATATCGTCGGTAAGATACTGGCTGTCGGTGCGAGGATAAGTCAGCAGCTTCTTTTCATAGAGCTGTTGGGCATAGTCAAGGGTCTGCTTGGCGGTAAATCCAAACAGGCGGTTGGCCTCCCGCTGCAAGGAAGTGAGGTCATACAGACGGGGCGGCTGCTCCGTCTTTTTTTCACGCTTTACCGATACACAAACGGCCTGCGCTCCTGCACAGGCCGTCTTGGTGGCGTCGGCGTCGTCGGGGTTCATAAAGCGGTCGCTGGCCGCCTCCATGCCGCCCGCCGCGATATGGACAACGTGGTATTTCTCTTTCTTGAAATTGCTGATCTTGGCCTCCCGGTCAACCAGCATATTGAGGGTAGGCGTCTGGACACGGCCCACGGTCAGGGTCTTGTGATAGAGGATGGAGAAAAGCCGGGTGGCGTTGATCCCCACCAGCCAATCGGCCTGCGCCCGGCACAGGGCCGATTGATACAGGTCGTCGTAGTCGGCCCCCGGTTTCAGGTGGGCAAAGCCCTCGCGGATCGCGGCGTCCTCCATGCTGGAAATCCAAAGGCGCTTGAACGGCTTTTTGCAGCCCGCCATCTGGTAGACGAAACGGAAAATCAATTCGCCCTCACGCCCGGCGTCGGTGGCGCACACAAGGCCCGTCACGTCGGGGCGCTCCATCAGGAAACGCAGCACGGCAAACTGTCCTTTTTTCTCGGCGGGGATGATGTACTGCCATTCCTGCGGCAAAATCGGCAGGTCGTCATAGCGCCACTTCTTGAAACGCTCGTCATAGGCTCCGGCGTCGGCAAGGGAAACAAGGTGGCCGATACACCAGCTCACCAGATAGCCGTTTCCCTCCATGTAGCCGTCCCGTTTCTGATCCGCACCGATCACGCCCGCAATGCTGCGGGCGACGCTCGGTTTCTCTGCAATTACCAACTGAATACTCATTCCTTATTCCTCCTTATCCTGCGCGGGTTCCTCGTCCTCCGGGGTCGGTTCGTCCTCGTCGTCCTCGTCCTCGCCAAAATCGTATTCGTCCAGCTCGTCGCCGCCCTTGGTGTCGGCCTTGGGCTTCTTAAACTTGAAGAAGTAAAGAGCCGCGCCGCCGCCAATCAGGGCCACCACAAGGAACACGACAAGGCCGCCCATGCCGCTGCCTTTCGCTTCATCTTCCTGCGGCTGCTCGGTTTCCTCCGGCTCCTGCGGCTCCGGCTCCGGGCCGGTACACTCGGTCATATTAGTTTTACATACCGGGCAATTCGTGTTGACGGCTCCCGCCGCGCACTTGGTCGTACAGGTACAGGTTTCCGGGGCGGCTTTGCCGTCCTCCAACAGTGCTTGCAGGTCGGCGTCGTCCACTTGGTTGAGGAAGTGAACGGCGGTTTCCTTGTCCTCATTGGCGCGGTCGATCAAGATATAAAAGTAGTTGCCCGCCTTGGTGGTAACGGTGATAAGCTGCTTATCTCCATAAAAATCATCCACCAGTGTTGCGTTGCCCTCCGGGGTAACAGGTACGCCCTCCGGCTCCATGCCGCCGGTGGTGGGTTCTTCCTCCTGCGGTGCCTCGGTGGTTTCCGGCAAAGGCTCCGGGTTGGGGTCAGTGCCACCGGCAAAAGCGGTGGTGGAAAAGGCCGTCAGGCAAAGCACAGCGGCCAGTGTCACGGTAAACGTGCGAATGATCTTATTCTTCATCGGCATTGTCCTCCTGTTCAAAATCCGGCTGCGGGGCCGGGGCGCTCTGCAAAGCGCCGCCCCGCAGGAACGCCGCAAATTCCTCCGGCTTCATGTTCAGGCCGCGCACAAGCTGGATGATCTGCAAATTCTCCTGCTCGGTCTTTGCCGCTTCCAGCTCCCGAAGCTGCTTTTGCAGCTCCGCGATCTTGGCCTTGGTTTTCTCAATGTCCTTTTCGATACGGTCAAGTTTGTTTGCCATCGTCAAAACTCCTTTCTGGCGTCAAGGCAGACGCCCGTAACAATAGAAATGCTGCTGCCAATAACTCGAATTGAGGTTGGTGTAAGAAATAGGGTCGCCACAGTGCAACATCACGGAATTGCCCACATAAATGCCGACATGGGAAACGCCGGGGGTGTCGTAGGTGCCGACAAAAAATACAAGGTCGCCGGGCTTGGCCTGCTCCGGGGAAACAGGGGTACAGATATTGCAAAGGCCCTGTGCGCCCAGCCGTCCCACGTCCCATCCGCTGTGATTGATTACCCAGCTCACAAAGCCGCTGCAATCAAAGCTGGTGCTGGGAGAGCTGCCGCCCCACACATACGGATAACCCACATACTTTTCCGCCTCGGCCATCATTGCGGCAAAGGTGGCGTCCTCCAAAGCCTCCGGGGGAATGTCGTAATAGGTCGGCTCCTTGACGGTGGAAGCGTTGGGATAGGTGCCGTTTGGGAACAGGTCAGGCCGGTTGCCCAGCGTGTGCATATACACCGCATACAGGCTCATTTGTTCCTCGCCCATGATGTAAACAGGCAGATGGGACATATCGAAGTTTTCCAGCTTCACGTTGCAGATGTAATAGGTGTAGGGAACTTGCACAGTATAGGTGTTGCCCTCGCTGTCCGTCCGGGTTTCGGTGCGGTATCGGGTTTCGGTTTCAATGGTCTGTGTCAGGGTATATTGCTTCTCAAAGAGCATGGCAAGGTCGCCTTGCACGTCGCCCAGCGTATAGACGCCCTCATGCAGCGCCGACAGGATGGAAGTCAGCACATAGGGGTCATGACCGATCTCGTCCAGATCGAAACGGTATTCGTCATAGCCGGGGTGCAGGCTTTCGTAGTTGTCAAGCTCATACTGCAAATCGGCCTCCATGTCCGCATAGGCGGCTTCCGCCCCCAGCATATCGCTGTCCTCGGACAGATAGGACGTGGCTGCCACGCCGGTTCCTGCGCTGCCGAACATGGCCGTACAGGATTGCAGGCCGCCCATAATCAGCATGAGCATAAGGCCCACACCGCCGATCAGCAGCACACCTTTCCAGTGCCGGGCCACAAAGGACGCGGCCTGTTTGCTTTTCTCGGCGGCTTTTTTGGCGGCTGCGGCGGTGGTCTTGGTGGCGCTGGCTGCGCCCTGTGCCGTCTGGCCCGCCGCCCGTGCTGCCTTGGCATAGTCCCGTTTGATTTTCTGTTTCTGCCAGAACCGGGCCACCGGGTTTTTCACCGCCTGCGCCATTTCCGGGTTGTCCCGCAAGGATTTCTGGTAGATGTACTCCGCATTGGCGGCAATGGCCTTTTTCTCGGCCTTGGCTGCGGCCCGGTAGGGTTTGAGCTTATGACGCCGGATGCCGCTGCGAATGGCTTTTCCCGCTTGGCGCTCGGCAAGTTCTTCTCCCTTATGGCCGCCCTCGACGCCCACATTCTCATACTCAACCTCATGGATTTTTCCATGCAGATACAGGCCCGCTTCCTCCATCGGACGGCTGGCCGGGTTGGGTTTGAGCTTGGGGGCCGGTTTCTCCACCTTGTCAAAGTGCAGCTTGGTTTTGGCCTTGCCCTTGGCCTCGTCATAGACGGTTTCCTTGGTGACGACGCGCTTTTTCGGCAGGGCTTCTTTGGCTGCGTCCAGCTTATCCGCCCGCTTTTCCGCCTTGTGAACGTACTTGGAAAGGGCGGGATCGGCCCGTTCCTCGGCGGTGAATTGCAGGCGGGACGCCGGGCCGGTGGCCTGCGCTGCCGTATTCGCGCCATCCTTGGCGGCCCGCTTCGCCTTGCTGCGCTCCCGGATGTCCCCGGCACGTTCCAGCACCTTTTCAGCGGTGCCGCCCGGCTCGGCTGCGGAATAGTCCTGTTCGGCCTCCCGGCTGGAAATGTTGATGCTCTCGCCGGTGGTCTGGTTGTCCAGCGTCAGGCCGTCGCGGGTCATGTGCTGCGTCACCTTATCACGGGGTTTCAACTGCTTCATAGGGCGTCACCTCCTTGTCTGTCATACCGTTTCGCCCTCGCCTAACCGGGTCGTCATAATCTTGTAGAGCTGGCTGCGCTGCGGGATGGGGTTGCGGAACGGCAGAATCACATTTTCATAGATCAAAAGCCCCTCGCCGGGTTCGGAATTGTCCACATACCGTAATTGCTGCGGGGAAATGTTCAATCGCTCCGCAAGGATACGCCGGTCGCCGGACGCCTGATTGAGCAGGCAAATGAAGTCGCTGTTTTCCAGAATGTTTTCGATCTCCGGGGAAGAAAGCAGGTCTTTCACGTTCTGCGTCGCCCCGGTCGGGATGCCGCCCCATTTTCTGAACCGCTTCCAAATCTCGCAGGAGAAAGCCGCCGTCTGTTCCTCGCGCAGAAGCAAATGGAACTCGTCGCAGAAATACCACGTTGCCTTGCCTTGGCTGCGGTTTTGGGTCACACGGCCCCAAATCTGGTCTTGGACAATGAGCATCCCCAGCTTTTTGAGTTGTTTTCCCAACTCTTTAATATCAAAGGCCACAATGCGGTTCTCGATGTTGACATTGGTACGGTGGTTAAAGACGTTCAGGCTTCCGTTTACATACAGGTCAAGGGCCTGCGCCACACGGTCAGCCTCCGGGATATGCTGGTCTAACAGGGCTTGATGCAGGTCGGACAGGATCGGCATATTCTCCGGGCGGGGGTCTGCCAGATAGGGCCGGTAGATCACCTGCACAGCACGGTCAATGACCGTCTTTTCGATGGCTTCCAGCCCGTTCTTGCCGCCCATGACAAGCTCACAGAACGACAGCACAAAGTCGGATTTCAGCGCCAGCGGGTTTTCGTCCTCACTGTAATTCAGGTTGATGTCCAGCGGGTTCACATAGGATTTGCTGGTAGGCGACAGCTTCACCACTTGGCCGTGGAGCCGCTTCACAAGGGGATAATATTCCGCCTCTGGATCGCAGATATATACATCGTCCGGCGTACAGAGGAACACGCTGACAATCTCGGATTTACAGCTCATGGATTTGCCGCTGCCCGGCGTCCCCAGCTTCAATCCGTTGGGACACCGCGCCCGTTTTCTGTCCAGCATAATCATGTTGCCGGTCTTGGCATTGACGCCGTAATACATGGCGTCGCCGCCCATGAAAAGCTCCTGCGTCACGAAAGGCACGAACACGGCCACGCTGGAAGTCGTCAAGGAACGCTCGATCTTGATGTGGTTGGCCCCCAGCGGCAGGCTGCTCATAAGGCCCTGTTCCTGCTGGTAGTCCAGACGGACAAGGGAACAGTTGTATTTCTGCGCCACGCCTGCGGCCCAAAATACATCGTTCTCCAACTTCTGCCGGGTGTCGGCGGTGTTCATCACCAGAAAGGTGATCTGGAACATTCGTTCATTCCGGCTTTGCAGGGTTTTCAAAAGCTCCTTGGCGTCCTGTCCGTAGGTGGCAAGGTCGCTGGGCAGGATGTCCATGTCGTAGCCGCTGCGGACAGCTCGTTTCTGTTCCTGTATCTTCATGGCGTCAAGGTCGGTGATCTTGCGCTTAACCGTCTTGATGGCCTCGCTCTGGTCGATGGCCTGCACATGGAGATTGACGACAATGCCGTTTTCCGTGTTGAGGAAGTCGGCCAGCATTTCGTCCGACAGCTCCGGGGACAGGATGTTTAAGAAGCTCACGGCCCCATACTTGCCGCCCAGCCCGAACATACGGGAATTGCCGAAACGGAACGAGGACGGGGCAATAAAATCTTTGGTGGAGAGGCCGGACGGGGCCAGCCATTTCCATTCAAATTGAAACGGCTCGGCGTCGGGGTGGAGTACCCCATGCAGCACTTCCAGACGTTCCTTGGCGTCCAGCACATGAGCCACGGCCCCCATCGTCTTGAAATAGCCCAGCAGGTCGGTTTCAATGCGGGTCAGACGGGCGCGGGCCATTTTCAGGTTGTCGGCCTCGATGGTGAACGTGAGGAACTTGCGCTTGGTGAGGCCGTTGTTGCCCCGCACAAGCTGGTCTTGCAGGATACCGGAATACTCTGCCCGGATGTCGTCGAAGTCGTCCCCCTGCGCCTTGATCTCAAAGCTCTTGGCGTACTGCTTGGGGTCGGTCTTGCGGTTGACAAAGGAAAACTGGACGTGGATCGAGGCGTCCAGATAGTTGTAGAGATCGCACAGGTTTTCAAAGATGGCCGTCTTGGTGTCGGCCTGTGCAAGCTGATAGCTGATGTCGGCAAACTCGATACATTTGCTGAACGTGTTGGCCGTCACCCTGCAAACCCCGTCCGGGTACATGGCCTGATACGGGATACTGGCCTGTGCGGAATGGGCTTTTCCGTCGCCCTTATACTTGCGGATGATGGCCTGTATTTCCCGCTTTTCGGCGCGGGTGAGCTTTACAGGCGGCTCGTTTCTTTGCTTTTCGGACAATCGCATTTACCTCCTTTTCCATTTGGTGCTGCCGCATGAGGGCAGTATAGGCGTTGTCGGTTTGGTAGGGCCTTTCCTTGGGCTGGATGAAGCAGCACTGGACAATCTGCCATACCACCACTTCAAGGGGCTGGCCGTGGCGCTCGTACAGGGCCAGCAGGAAGCCCGGCAGCATGGCGAACACCATAATCAGGGCCGCCGCGCTGCCAGTTACCCGGCCCCGGAGCAAAAAATAAAGCGGGACGCCTACGAGAAGCGCACCGCCGAAGCAGATCAGTTGCCGTTTGGTAAGGCCAAACACAATCTTGGATTTTACGCGGGTCAAGTCCTTCGGGACGGTCACATAAGCCATTCAAATCACCTCGTTTCTGATACATTTTCTTGTGGGGTCAGGGAAAGATCGCTGTCCACCTCGTTTCCCCAAACATCCCAGCCGGGCGCTTTCTGTCTGGCAAACAGCTCCACGCGAGGCAGGTCGCCCGCCAGCTCAATGATTTTGTCACGGGTCACGTCCGGCTTTTTGCTGTGTTCCTCCACAGGGGAAATAATAAACTGATGGACACCGGCGCTGCGGCGCTTGGGCTTGCCTCGTTTGGCAAGCAGGCAGATTTCCGCATTGCCTCTCGTCCAGTAGCCCAGCCCATAAAACCATGTGGGGCTTTTCTTGTTGAGCTTCAACCAGACAAAGGCCACTGTTTTGAACGTAAAGCCCCATGCCCGGATCAGGCGCAGGGCTTCCGGGAGCTGCGGGAATGTGGCCCACAAAAACAGCAGACAGTCCTTTTCCGCCAGCGTTTCCACCGGCAGGGCGCACAGCTCGTCAATGCTCATGGTGGGATAGTGATGTTCCGCCGCACCTGTTTTCTTGCACTCATACCGCCACGGCGGATCGGCGTAAATGATGTGGTATCGTTTCTTTTGTACTTCCTCGATTGTTGGTAGTCCTCCTGTCTGTCAATGTGCGGTAAAGACGGCTTTCGATATGCTGCCGGTCTTGAACAGACAGAAGCAGAGCAGAACCGTGTAGCCCATACAGCCCCAAATGGCCCCGGATATATCCGCTGCCTGTCCGATTTGCTGGATCAGCACCGCATAGATGCCGACAACCACCATAATCAAAAAGGCTTGGAAGCCCAGCGCCAACAGGGATTTCAAGTAGTTCTGGCCGACGCCGCGCCACTCCGCATTGCCCAGCGTGGCAAGGGGAATCGGCCCCAGCGCGGTCACGGCATAAATCTCAATCATTCTGCCGTATGTCACAAGGAAAATACAGATGGAAAGAATGTTCATCGTTAGCCCCACAACAAGGGTCTGGAACCACAGGCCCAGCAGCGGCCCGATGTCCATAGCTTCCAGTTGTGTTTCAAGGTCGGGAATGAGGGTGTCAAAGTCAATGCTGGTTTCCCCGATAATCACCCCGGCGCTCTGATTGACGACGGCTTGGGTGGCGTCGAAAACGCCCATGACGATATTCCATGTGTTCGTCACAATGAGAATGGCAAAAGCACTTTTGAAAATCCAGCGGAAGAACATGGACGTGTCAAAGTCGTGCATATTGTTCTTTTCCACGATCATGTCTATCAGTTCATAGCACATGATAACGGCAAGGATCGCCGCTGCAATGGGGACGATCACCGTGTCCGACAGGGATTGCAGCATATTGAATATGCCGCTGTTCCACGCTTGCGGCGTCGTCCCTACATCCGAGGCGATTTCCCCGACTTTCGTATTGACCGTGCTGAACAGCCCGGACAGGTTGCCCATGATGCCGTCGATTAAAATGCCTTTGATCCAATCCCCTATGAGTTCGCCTATCATGTGGGTTCACCTCCTTTGCCGCGCCCTCCCGCATGGAACCGGGAGAGCGCGGCGGGATTTCAGGATTTAACAGTTATGGTTGGGTTGGTTGGCGGACAGCCGGGACAATCAGCCCAGCAGACCAGACAGCAGGGGAACCAGAGTGACGCCGATCAGGGCAACACCACCGCCCGCGACAAGCTGTTTCATACCAAAATAGGTGTAAAACTCTGCTCGATGGCGGGCGGCGGCGTGTCAAGAAATTTATGGAATTTTTTTAGAACCGCCCCGGCGGGAACAGGTCAGGCCGTGACCTGTTCCACCTCCGGGATGGGTTTGAGATTAAAATGAATTTCAATAGAAATGTGTCGTGTCTTATCGCTGTCGATGTGTTCATGGACAACGATTTCTTTAATCAGACGGTTGAGGGTGGCAGCGTCCAGCTCCGTGATGTCGGCGTATTCCTGAATGGCGTCCACCCATTGCTTGGCGTCCACGGCAAGGCGGATTTCATCAGCCAGCTTCCTGCGCCCCTGTTCAACCCGTTCCTTTAGTTCAGCCTGTTCCTTCTGCGTCTTATCCAGCATGAGATTGAAGTTTGCTTCGCTGATACGTCCGGCAACCATGTCCTCATAGAGCCGCAGCACCATTTTTTCCAGTACCTCAATCCGTTCCTCGTGCTTCGTCAGGGAACGCTCCAACGCTTCCCGCTGGCCTTTCTGCTCGGCTTCACAGGTGTTGGTAAGCCGTCCGGCAACAGCTTCCCCGTCCATCAGGGCGGCCTTCGCACATTCCCGGATTTTGTTCAGCACAAGGCGGTAAAGGGTTTCGTACTCCACACGGTGCTGGGTACAGTGCTGTTTCCCATAGGCATTATAGGTCTTACAGGAATAAATCTGCTTCGGGTGCTTGTCGTTGGTGTAGCGGATAGTCAGTGATTTCCCACACTCGCCACATTTGAGAAGCCCCGCAAACAGGCTGATTTCCCCGGTCTGGCGGGAACGCTGCCGGGATTTCAGCTTGTCCTGCACGATGTCAAAGCTCTTGCGGTCAACAATCGGCTCATGCCGTTCCTCCACCACAATCCAGTCCTGCGGCTTTTTTTCCCCGATGGTGCCGATTTTGAAGCGGTAGTCCTTCTTCTGGGAAGCGATAGCCCCGGTATAGACGGGATTCATCAGGATGTCCTTGATTACCGAAAAATCCCACATATACCGCCCGTTTACCGGGTCTTTCTTTTCCCATTTAGTGCGGACATTGCGGAAGCCCCGTTCCCGGTTCCACCATGTAGGGCAAGGCACCTTCTGTTCTTCCAGCCTGCGCCGGATAAAGTTCGGGCCGTGTCCTTCCAGCGCCCAGCGGAAGATTTGCCGGACAATGGGGGCGGTTTCCTCGTCCACCAGCAGATGGTTTTTGTCCTCCGGGTCTTTCTGATACCCGAAAGGGGCGATACAGCCGGTAAACTGGCCTTGCTGGGCTTTCAGAAGGTAAGAGGAATGTACCTTCTTGGAAATATCCTTGCTGTACATCTCGTTGAGGATGTTCTTGAACGGCGCAATGTCGTTATTCTCCCGCATGGTGTCGATACCGTCATTCATGGCGATATAGCGGACGCCGTGGCGGGGAAAGAAGTCCTCAATGAGTGTGCCGGTCTGCAAATAATTTCTGCCCAACCTCGATAAATCTTTCGTTATGACAAGGTTTATCTGCCTGCGCTCGATGGCTTTGAGCATCCGTTTCAGGTCGGGGCGCTCCATGTTCAGCCCCGTGTAGCCATCGTCCTGA
>OLPN01003069.1_pt1 | contig 12020 bp, 10 predicted proteins | sample 1672601 | NCBI WGS metagenome assembly OLPN01 (sample SAMEA3136704, study PRJEB25190) | human gut metagenome | reverse complement strand
GTCTCAGAGCTTGCATCTGTGCTGTTTATAGTCGGAACCAGATAATATGGCATCTGCATTGCATAATGCTGATTATCACCTTCAAATACGATTCCAGCTTCTCTCTGAACACCATAGTTTTCCAGAACTGCATCAAAGTTTGGCAGGTCTTCTGTTGTATAATCAGAGAAAATCATCGCCTTTCCGCCATTTTCAAGATAATCAATAATAGCAGTCTTTTCATCTTCTGAAATATCTGTGGATGGAGAATCAATGAACAGGCAGTCTGCATCATCCGGAACACTTCCCTCTGTAAGAAGATTCAGAGACTGAATATCCATGTTTGCCTTCTCGATGTCTTCTTTGATAGTAGAATCCATCTCCTTCTCACCATGTCCCTCGAGTGTATAAAGGATCGGGAGATCTTCGGATGTTACATATCCGATCGCACTTGTGATCTGACCTTCACCGTCGAAACCGGTGGTCTGAGAGCTGTAGGTCTGATAATCAATTGTGCTCTCATAGATATTGTTGTAATCAATGACTTTATTTCTGTCGCCGCATACAACGATCAGACTGTTTGCAGAAAGATCATCACTTGTATATTCCGTTATAAATTTAGGATTTACTACAGGATCCTTCTGCTCTACTTTAATATGCTTGGATTCATCTTCATATTTCTTAAGCAGATTGGTAATATTCTCATCTTCAGAACCGCTCTGTGCAATCTGGTAAATTGTTACGTCCTTGTCCAGATCTTTCAGCATTGCTTTTGTATCATCACCAATACTGTAGAGTTTCTGGCTGCTGATATCAATTTCTGAATATTTGGACGGAATCGCATTTACGATCATGTTGAGCACTACAACTACTGCAATAAATATCACTGACATAACCATTGTGTAAGAACCGTTTTTGATATGCTTCTTACTGATGGTGCCAATCAGTTTCTTTTTGTCAAATTTTTTATGCTTATTATTTTTCATCTTTTCTTTCAGTTTCATTTTCTTTCACCTCCCCACTAATTCCAGCGTCTCTTCAAAATAGACTGTGTTGTAAGGAACAGGCATACTGCGATCACAGAAAGAAAATATACAATTCCTTTTATATCAAAGATGTTACTTGTAAAATTATCAAAGTGTCCGCTCAGATTAAACACATCCAGGACTTTCTGAATACCGCCCTCAAAAATACTGGATTTTACTACATAAATAATAATCAGTGCCACTTCTCCGATCACACCGATCACTGCTGAGATCAGAATATTCTTGATCATGGTATAGATAATGATGGCTGCTGCCAGGATCAATAACCCAAATGTCACGCATGTCGACATAGATGTCTGAGAGAAGAATGAAGAAATACCATTCATCATGTAAAATGCAAATAAGAAAACAAATGTGAGTACCGCTGCAATTACCTGGCTCTCAGTTAATGCTGACATAAATACACCGATTGCAATATTTGCACATCCCAGGAGAAAGAATCCCAGGACTGCTGTATATGCAGATGCAAACTCTACTGTGCCAAACCTGGACATAATCAGCGGATAAGTACACATAACTGCCATCGGAACAGCAAATACAGTTACCAGTGCAAGATATTTACCTATTACAATACCGCTCACAGAAACCGGTGCTGTCAGAAGCAGCTGATCTGTTTTCTGTTTTCTTTCCTCTGCAAGTACACGCATAGTCAAAATCGGTACTCCGATCAGGAATGCAAAGGTAATTGCACTTAAGGTGTATTCAAATTTCGGATATGCTGCTGAAAGCTGATATGCTGAAAAATAAATACCTGTCAGTACAAGAATGAAAAAGATAAATAAATATCCTACCATGGATGTCAGGTAACTTTTCAGCTCTCTTTTATATATAGCTGTCATGGTTATTTCTCTCCCCCTTTATCATTATTCTGTTCTTCCGGTATTTCTGCTGATGTCTGTTTTACGTTTGTCTCGTTTGATTTACCGGCATCAGTATCTTTATCTTCAGGTGTATTTGGGACTTCGTCTGCAGATATTGGTTTATCGGATGCAGTAAGTTCAAGGAAGATTTCCTCCAGTGATACTTTCCTAGACTTCATCTCATAGATTGGGCTGTTAATCTCCGACATTTTGTAGAATACTTCTTCCCGAATGTCATTCTGCTCCTCTGTTGAAACTTTCACACTCCAGAGATTCTGTTTCTCATCTTTTTCCATTGTTACGCTGTTGACTCCCTCGATTCCCTCGAGAGCCTGCCTGATCTGTGTTTTTTCACCTTTAATAAGCATCTCCAGAGTATTGGATCCCTCTGCAAGTTTTCCAAGATTCTCAGGAGTATCGCTTGCTACCAGTTTTCCATGAGAAATGATCAGCACGTAATCGCATACCGCGCTTACTTCAGAAAGTATATGCGAGCTGAGAATAACGGTATGTTTCTTTTTTAATTCTTTAATTAAGGTTCGGATTTCAATAATCTGTTTAGGGTCAAGACCTACTGTCGGCTCATCCAGGATGATCACCTCCGGATACCCCATAATCGCCTCAGCAAGACCAACTCTCTGTCTGTAACCTTTTGACAGGTTCTTTATCAGACGGTTTCTTATGTCTGAAATCTTTACCATATCCATGACTTCTTCGATCATGTTTGCTTTTTTATCTTTTGGGATTTTCTTGAGATCTGCCACAAATTTCATGTATTCCAGGACAGTCATATCAAAATAGACCGGCGGCTGTTCAGGCAGATAACCGATACATTTCTTTGCCGCTTCCGGTTCTTCGAGGATATCGTGTCCGTCAATTTTGACGGTTCCTTCGGTGGATGCGATGTATCCGGTTATCATATTCATTGTAGTGGATTTTCCTGCACCGTTTGGTCCCAGAAATCCATAGATTTTGCCTTTCTCTATTTTAAAGGAAAGGTGGTCAACTGCCGTATGGTTACCATATCGTTTGACCAGATTGTTTACTTCAATCAATGTGTTCTCCTCCTCTTAATTTTTGCCAAAATAAAATATAGAAAATGTCCCCAGGTGAAACAGAGAATGGGGGAACCCGAGGACATCTCTATAAAAATAGTTTATGATGAAGTTGTGATGAAATTAGGATAAAAGTGTGATTATTCTGTGATGTTTGTTTGAAAAAAATAGCTGTCCCGAAATCTCGGCATTTTTTGCCAGAAGATTTCATGAGACAACTATACATAGATTTATTATGACAATGGTTCTTTTAATGGTGTTCCTGCTTTACGCGGATATTTTCCAGGTGTAGATTTTTTCTTATTTATAATGACAAAGGATCGGTCAATCTCGGAGTCCGGCAATTTAAAGTATGTGATGTCTTTCACCTGACCACCGAGGATATTGATTGCTTTCTTTGCTTCTTCTGCCTCTTCCTGTACAGTTCCTGATTTATAGGAAATGAAAGTTCCTCCTGTCTTTACATAAGGAAGACAATATTCTGACAGAGTTGCAAGGTTTGATACTGCCCTGGATACACAGAGATCATATTTCTCACGATACTCTTTATTTTTTGCATACTCTTCTGCTCTTCCATGAATCGCCTTAATCCCTTCTAATCCAAGAAGCTCAAAACTTTCCTCAAGGAAGTTTACCCTCTTTTTCAGAGAATCCAGCAGACATGCCTCCAGATGTGGAAAAGCAATTTTCAAAGGCACACCTGGAAATCCGGCACCTGTACCGATGTCCATAATTGTTTTTACTTTTGTCATATCAATGGCTTTTACACAGGCAAGACTGTCAAGAAAGTGCTTTGTAAGTACTTCCTCAAACTCAGTAATACCTGTCAGATTCATAACCTTATTTTTTTCTACCAGAAATTCATAAAACTGGATAAACTGATTTTTCTGCTTCTGGCTCAGCTCTATACCCAGTTCTCTGCATCCATTTTCCAATGTCGTCAGATTATACGGCATGTATTATTCTCCTTTTTCTACCTTATTTATTATTTTTGTGTATTTTACAGGGTTGTTTTATGTGCTTTTATGATTTTATCTGTTATTTATAGTCCGTTATTTTACTCTTTTATGTACTATTTTAATATTTTTTGCCAATTTCTTGTTTTTATAAGCACATTAAAGCGTATTATATTAACTATTTCGTACTGGAAAGATACACCAGTAAAACTGATATATCAGCAGGAGAAACTCCTGAAATTCGGGAAGCCTGTCCGATTGAAATCGGTCTGTATGCTTCCAGTTTCTGACGTGCTTCGATTCTCAGGCTTCCAACTTTCTCATAATCAAGATCTGTCGGGATTTTCTTTGCTTCCAGTTTCTTAAACTGTTCTACCTGTTTTAACTGTCTGCGGATATATCCATCATACTTGATGTTAATGTCAACCTGTTCCTGTACATCCCATGGCAGCTCCGGACGTTCTTTATCAAGTGGTTTGATTGCTTCATAAGAAAGTTCCGGACGGCGGATCAGTTCTGCCAGAGTAGTTCCGGATTTCAGCGGTGTGCTGTTATAGCTTTCCAGAAGGGTCTGAACCTCTTTGTTTGCTCCGATATTTGTATGTTCTACTCTGCTGATCTCTGTTTTTATCTGTTCTTCTTTCGTAAGGATTTTCTGATAATCCTCTTCACTGATGAGCCCTGCCTGATATCCCTTTTTACGAAGTCTCAGATCCGCATTGTCCTGTCGGAGAAGTAATCTGTACTCCGCTCTGCTAGTCATCATTCTGTATGGCTCATGGTTTTCTTTTGTTACCAGATCATCAATAAGAACACCAATATAAGCCTCAGAACGGTCAAGAATCAGCTGTTCCTGACCTTTAACTTCCAGAGCAGCATTAATTCCTGCGATCAGTCCCTGCGCCGCTGCTTCTTCATACCCTGAGCTTCCGTTAAACTGACCGCCGCTGAACAGTCCTTTGATTTTCTTAAATTCCAGTGTAGGATATAACTGACGTGGATTAATACAGTCATATTCGATGGCATATGCATTTTTTACGATTTTTGCATGTTCCAGTCCCGGTACGGAATGATACATTTCTTCCTGCACATCTTCCGGCAGAGAACTGGACATTCCACCGATATACATCTCATTTGTATAGAGGCCTTCCGGCTCAATAAATACCTGATGACGGTTCTTATCTGCAAAACGGACTACTTTATCTTCAATTGACGGACAATAACGCGGACCGGTTCCTTCGATCATACCGGAATACAACGGAGAACGGTCAAGGTTTGCACGAATGATCTCATGAGTTTTCTCATTTGTATATGTCAGCCAGCAGGATTTCTGCTCTATCTGAACATCTTCCGGATTAGTTGAGAATGAAAATGGTACAACTCTCTCATCTCCAAACTGTTCCTCCATTTTACTGTAGTCAATTGTATTTCCTGCAATACGGGCAGGTGTTCCTGTTTTAAAACGGAACATTTCAATTCCCAGCTCTTTCAGAGAATCAGTCAGGTAGTTGGCTGCCTGCAGTCCGTTTGGTCCTGTATAATTACTTACATCACCGTAAATACATCTTGCTTTTAAATAAGTTCCTGTACAGAGGACCACAGCTTTACAGTTATAAGTTGCACCGGAATATGTTTTTACCCCTGTAATCTTTCCGTCCTCGACCAGAAGTTTTGTTACTTCTCCCTGTTTAATAGTCAGATTAGGTGTATTTTCAAGCGTTTTTCTCATTTCATTGCTGTATGCCTGTTTGTCAGCCTGCGCACGTAAGGAGTGCACTGCAGGTCCTTTGGAACAGTTAAGCATTTTGGACTGGATAAAGGTCTTGTCAATATTTTTTCCCATTTCACCGCCCAGGGCATCAAGCTCTCTTACCAGATGGCCTTTGGAACTGCCGCCTACGTTCGGGTTACATGGCATTAATGCGATACTGTCTACACTTACAGTAAACATCACTGTATTCAGGCCCAGGCGCGCGCCCGCAAGTGCTGCTTCACATCCGGCATGACCGGCACCGACTACAACAATATCATAATCTTCTACTAACGTTCTCATTTTGTCTCCTTTTATTTTACAACTGCTCATCCTATTCTTTCAAAAATCGCCGAAGGCGATTTTTTGATTTTTATTTACCCATGCAAAACTTGCTGAATATCTCATTTACCAGATCTTCACCAACAGACTCTCCGAGGATTTTACCCAGATTTTCATATGCATTCATAAGATCTATAGAAAAGAAATCTTCCGGCATTCCCATTTCGATACTGTTTCTGACCAGATCAAGGCTTCTGTCAGCCTCTTCCAATGCTGCTTTATGACGGGCATTTGTAATATATACCTCATCATTAAAGGAAATCTCTCCTCCAAAAAACATATCTTTAATCTGTTCTTCCAGTTCTGTAATGCCTTTTTCTTCTTTTGCAGAAATCGGAATTACCGGATGTCCTGTTTTTTCTTCCAGGATTTCCAGCTGGATTTCCGGCTGAAGATCAGTTTTATTATACAGGATAATCGCCTTTTTTCCAGTAAGCATTTCCATGATTTCTTCATCATTTTCGTCAAGCGGAACAGAAGAATCCACTACATAAAGAATCAGATCTGCTTTCTGTGCCATTTCTCTGGCTCTGTCTACCCCTATTTTTTCCACAATATCCTTTGTTTCCCGGATTCCGGCTGTATCAATAATCTTCAGAGATATTCCATGAAGTGTGATATATTCCTCCAGAATGTCTCTGGTCGTTCCTGCAATATCTGTCACAATAGCCCTGTTTTCTCCGATCAGAAGATTTAACAGTGAGGATTTTCCGGCATTTGGTTTTCCGAGGATAACTGTCTGGATTCCCTCCTGAATCATCTTTCCGTCAGAAGAAGTTTTCAACAGGCGCTTCACTTCTTTCTGTTCATTATCCACAACTTCCAGAAGTTCCTGGGGATATCCATCCAGACTGATATGTTCCGGATCATCCAGTGCCGATTCTATATATGCAATGTGATAAATCAGCTTTTCTCTGATATCTCGGATTGCTTTCTGCACAGAACCTCTTAACTGATCCATGGAACTGCGAAGCGCATATTCATTTTTCGCCTGTATAACATCCATAACAGCCTCTGCCTGGGACAGATCCATCCGTCCGTTCAGGAAGGCACGTTTGGTAAATTCTCCTGGTTCTGCAATTTCGGCACCATTTTTCAGCACTGTATCCAAAACCCTCTGCATAGCATATACACCACCATGACAGTCTATTTCTACTGTATCTTCTCCTGTAAAAGTCCTCGGTGCATGCATAATCATTACCAGAACCTCATCAATCAGTTCCTCTCCATCATAAATATATCCATAATGAATGGTATGAGTCGGAACTTCTTTTATTTTTTTCTTCCCGCCTTTTGATCTGTAGATACGGGAAATCACATCCATGGCATTCTCGCCGCTGATACGGATGATTCCGATTCCGGACGCACTCATGGCTGTGGAAATTGCTGCGATTGTTGTTTCCATTTTTTTCTCCTCACTTGCCTGTTCTATAATAGTTCCGCCCCTGCGGAACAGTAGACTGTTACAATAATTCTGTCATCTTATATACATAACAGGAAAATCACACTGACTACTGTTATTTTTTTCTGCAAGTGTGTAATCTCTCTGGTATATATACAAGACTTTCCGTAAAATAAAAATGTTACTCCAGGCAAAAGTACACACGCAAAGTTACGTGCTATTCACGCTTTCACCTAGAATAACATTCTTTTTTCATATCTGCAATGAAGCAGTCATATTATTAATTTCTTTTTAATTTTACCACTACATGACGGTAAGGCTCTTCACCCTCACTGACTGTCTCAACGAATTTATTTCCCTGAAGAGCAGAATGGATAATTCTTCTCTCATAAGGATTCATTGGCTCAAGAATAACCGGCTTGCGGGTTTTTCTTACTTTATAAGCAATACCTCTTGCAAGGTTCTCAAGAGTTTCTTTACGGCGCTTGCGGTAATCTTCTGTATCAAGTTTTACACGAATGTAATTTGATTTACCTTTATTTACCACAAGACTCGTCAGATACTGAAGAGAATCCAGAGTCTGGCCTCTCTTGCCGATAAGGATTCCCATATCTTCGCCTTCAAAGTCAACTTCCAGACTTCCGTCCGTTGTGTTATATTCAGATGTAATCTCTACTTCTCCAAGATTCATGGACGCAAATACATCACGAAGGAATACCTTTGCTCTGTTTTCTACTTCTTTAATCTCTTCCGGATCTGTAAGGATCTCAACAGGCTTTACCGGTTTAGTCGTCTTTTCTCTGACTTGTTTCTCTTTTGGCTCTCTGAATTCTCTCGGCTGTTTTTCTTTTGCAGCCCTTTCCTTTACAGGTTTTGGCTGTCTTGGTTTCTCAGAAACAGCTTTCGGCTCTTTGATTTCTTTCTTTACCGGTTTTATAGCTTCCGTTTTCTTTTCTTCCTGAACCGGGGCTTCCTCTTTGAAGGAATCGAGTTTCACTGTCTCTACGATCTCCTTCATTTCTTCTTCCTCAGAAACCGACTCAATCTTACGAACCTTAATTACTGCAGGCTTGCTTCCGATTCCGAAAAATCCGTTGCTGCCTTCACTTATTACCTGAATCTCAAGCTGGTCACTGGATACGCCAAGCTCGATACATGCTTTTGTAATTGCTTCACTCTTTGTTTTCGCTGAAAACTGGATATAATCCTCCATGCCAACCCCTCCGTTCCTGACTACTTCTTCTTATTACGCTCATCAAATGCTTTTACCAGATTGGCCTTTGCAGTAATGCTGCCAGGTTTTGCATTCGCAGCGTCTTTGTAAGCTTCTTCAACCTTCTTGGCTCTTGTCTCAACATTTGTATTGCTGCTGCCTTTTTCAATCTTATTGATATTCTTGGCGCTCTGATGGGCCTGATTTGTAATCTTCTGAGGTGGAAGTCCCGCTTTCTCACGCTTCTTTTCCATCTTCTTCATATTCTCACTGATCAGGTCTTCAATCTGGATCTTATCCATCTTTTTATTGATAACAACCTGCTGCACACTTCTTACTGCAGCACTTGCTACCCAGTAAATACCAAGACCTACAGGGAATGTGAAACAGAATACTGCTGACATCAACGGCATTACCATATTCATTGTCTTCATGGAGTTCATCATTGCATCCTGCTGTGAATCGCCGCTCTGCTGTGCTGCCTGAGGCATCAGTTTTAAGTTGATCATCTGTGTAGCCCACGCAAGAATCGGGATAAGAATCGCAACGATAGCAAGAAGAGCAGATCCACCTACAAAAGCTGCTTTAATATAAGTCAGTGGCTGATCAGCGATATTCAGACCAAAGAAATTCTGCACATGTGAAATCTCTTTTGCAGTGCTGTTCAGCGTATCAGTAAATCCTGCAAACTGGCTTGTCTCAGCAAGTGTTTTCCACTGGGAAGGTGATAATGCATACAAAAAGTCTGTGACTGAATTACTTGTAGCTTTACTTCCATCCATAATAAGCTGAACTCTTGTCATCTTATTATCTGTGATAAACTGCTGAAGGATATCTGTATATCCGTTTACACCTGTAATACTGGTAACTGCAGATGCAAGGATATCCCTTACACTTCCTACATATGCCGGAATTTTATAAATTACCTGATATAAGGCCATCAAAATAGGGAACTGGATTGCAAGCTGTACACAGCTTCCTGTAGGAGATACGCCGTATTTCTGATATACAGCCTGTGTTTCCTCCTGCATTTTCTGCATTGCAGCAGTATCGTTGTTTTTTCCCTTGTACTTCTTTTGAATTTTCTGAAGTTCCGGCTGCATGATCGCACTCAGCTTAGAGAATTTCTGCTGTTTAATCTGCAGTGGGGTCATAAGAGCATAAATAAGGATACTGAAGATGATAATACAAAGACCGATATTCTGAATTCCAAAGATATTCAGCAATCTGTAAATACCATCCATGATCCATCCCATAACGGTCGCAAGCTGACCAATGATAGGAGTGCTGCTCTTTGTCGCTAAAATCATTTCCAAGTTCATTTCCTCCTAGAATCCATAAATGACAGGAGGTTCCTTCGATCGATCAATATTCAATTTTCAAGTACATTCCTGTCTTTACGGTACAGGGTCATAGCCTCCGTGGGAAAAAGGATTACAGCGAAGTATCCTCCATACCGCAAGAAGACCGCCCTTTAATGCACCATATTTTTCGATTGCTTCTAAACCATATTGAGAACATGTGGGAATATAAGGACATTTTGTTCTCTTCATCGGTGATATATACTTTTGATAGAGTTTAATTATTCTGATCAGAAACTTCTTTATCATTGTTCTTACCTGCTATGCAGTGCTTTCCCGCCAGATGCATCAGCGCACTCTCTATCTCTTGATAGGTCCTGTCCTTTGCCTGTGGGCGTGCAACTACTACAATGTCCAAACTGTTTTCAAATTCCGCTTCATTCAACCGATAACTTTCTCTTATCAATCTGGTGAGTCTGTGGCGAACCACACTATTCCCTACTTTTTTACTTACTGATATTCCCAGACGATTCTTCATGTACTGATTTTTCAGTACGTACATCACCAGATACCGATTACCTTTTGATGTTCCATTTCTGTATACTTTTTGAAAATCTTGATTTTTTTTTAAGGACTCTGATCTTTGCATAGAATCCCCTTTCCTGATCTCTTTTTTAAGAGAAGAAAAGACCACATAATTGCGGTCTTATTCTTAGGCTGATAAATGCTTTCTTCCTTTTAATCTTCTGGCAGCTAATACTTTACGACCACCCTTTGTGCTCATACGAGCTCTGAAACCATGAACTTTTGCTCTGGATCTCTTTTTTGGCTGAAATGTCATTTTCATAGGTAAAGCACCTCCTTTATCTATTATCCATGTTAAATTTTGTAACTTTTTAAGTATGACAGACACCGGATTCTACAGCTCTCCTGCCCGCCAACTTTACTTATTAGAACATCATTTCAATTATATTCATAAAGGGTGGATTCGTCAAGTATTATTTACACAAAGATTTAAATGGTTTTTTATGCCATTGTGGATTACATAATTGGTTTACGTAATATTATCCACATTTTGTGGATAACTTGTGGATAACTTGTGGAATACCTATATATCTTTCCACTTTCTCCTGTCTATTTTACACATATCTTCAAAAAAATGCTTTTATTTCTACTTTTCTTACTGTGCATAAAATTATCCCCATTTTTTATCGTTTTTAAAAGAATAACGTCACATTATGGTAACCGGAATTGGCTTTTCCACTGTTATCCACACTAATCCACATAAAAAGTGGGGATAACTTTTTTCCACATTTCCCTCAAATATACATTGCGAAAACAGGCATTTTATTATAATATATATAAGGATATTTATGTCTTTTTTAAGAATACGGTCAGAGTTTGTGGAAAACTCAATATTATCAATACACACTTAATATAGAAGTAATACGAACCGGGAGAACCAGAAAATGAACAAAGTTGTGGAAAAATGGGACGAAATCCTGCAAATCGTCAAGACAGAACATGATCTGTCAGACGTTTCTTTTAATACCTGGCTAAAACCACTTACTGTTTACGAAGTAGTTGACAATGTTGTCACTATTATCGTGCCTTCAGAGCAGGTAGGTCTCAATTATATAAGTAAAAAATACAAACTTCCACTTCAGGTAACGATCAGTGAAGTTACCGGAATGGAAAACTGTGACATCAATTTCATATTGCCGGAAGATGTTCCGAAAAAAGAGGAAGTTTCTCCAAAAGCGCAGTCTCAGGACGCACGCTGCGAGGAAGCTCATTTGAATCCAAAATACACTTTTGATACCTTTGTAGTCGGAAGCAATAATAAATTTGCCCAGGCAGCAGCTCTTGCAGTTGCCGAATCCCCGGGTGATACCTACAATCCGCTCTTTATCTATGGCGGTGCAGGTCTGGGAAAAACTCATCTGATGCATTCTATTGCTCATTTCATTATTGATCATGATGAAAACAGCAAAGTACTTTACGTTACCAGTGAAGAGTTTACCAACGAACTGATCGAAACAATCCGTAATGGAAATAACTCGGCAATGACCAAGTTTCGTGAAAAATACAGAAACATTGATGTTCTTCTTGTCGA
>OLPN01003068.1_pt1 | contig 12030 bp, 17 predicted proteins | sample 1672601 | NCBI WGS metagenome assembly OLPN01 (sample SAMEA3136704, study PRJEB25190) | human gut metagenome | reverse complement strand
GCTCTTCCGATCTCTTACACATATGTGCTATACCCATCATTAGCATATATGTGTAAGGCTCCTACATAGATCTCATCAAACTTATTTGTCTGCTCTTGTCCAGTTAATTGTTGCTAAGTTAGGTAATAATCTTGAAGTTCCCCCTCCTTCACAACATAAAGTTTTCCATCTCCTTCTACAAAGATTATTCCAGCCTTTATTCCCGAAGCTTTAGCCTATTCTAAAGTTTCATAGTAGAATCCTGCATTAGTTAACGCTGTATATTTCTAATCCGCAGTTACTTCTTTTTGTTCAGCTAGGAATGAAACGTAAGTAGTTCCAACTTCTCCAGCTAAATTAACTTTAGTTCCATCTATTGAAATCCAAACCTCATTCCCTTCTTCCGTAGGAACTAAATAAATTCCATTACTTGAAATCTCATCTGAACTGGTAGCAACTTTAAGTATGTCAGCTCCAGCAGAGGCTAATTTCCCATTCTTAATTATATCTATAAATTTTCCACCCCATTGGACTTTCAAATCTCCCTTTGTTTTTATTAAAAAGTTAGAATCGGTAGAACCAATAGTATTATAGGTTTTACCGAACATATTGGTTTTACCTTCTCCCATGTTATTTTATTGTTAATACTTGTCTTCTATCTCTATTAGAATAACTTATATGAACCCAATCTAAGTTATGCTCATCTATTAGCTAGTCAAATGGTAATTTTAGCTTTTGGGCTAAATCGAATAGCTTTTTATTTTCCGCCTTAGTATCTTCAATAGTTCTTATATCGGCAGCCTATCCAGTCATGTGCTGACTATTACTAGCTCCTCCTACAGCCTTGTTTAGGGCTGGACATCTATATCCACTAGTAACAACGATTGGCTTCCCATATGCCTCTCTAAGAGGGTCTAGAACATTTTCTATAAGAGCTATCAAATTTTGTTCCTATTCTTTAGACGGAACATTTTTAATTCCCTTCTACTAAGCAGTAGTGCTCTTTGTTAGTTCTTTGATAGTAAAAAATTTCATAAGATTATATGTTTATATGTTTACAGTAATATATAGTCATAACTAGTGATTTATCAAAACAAAAATAGGAGAACTTCCCAACTTAGGGAAATCCTCCTACTAATTATATATAGTTATCTAATCCAGTTTCTCAACTATGCTTTAAATAACTTTTTCCTGCTTTTCCACCTTTTCCGAATCCTCCCTTAGTACTAGATACTTTTCTTCTTCCCATAATTGTTATTCCTCCGTTGAAAAGTGTTTCAATATAGAATCTATTACTGTATCTATATATGCAACGAACTTATCTCTATTAGGTTCTGCAACATTAAAGTTAGTAGAAACCATAGACGTATCAGCTGGCTTAAAATATCCGCAGTCTCCTAGATATTCTGACAATTCCCCAGAAACTGTTACAGAGAAATTTATATTAATAGCACCACTTACATCCTTGCTAGCAGTTCCCTCCATTACCCAGCTATCAACTGTATCTGTAATTTTATAAGTCTCATTCTATTTTACAATTTCCATAATTACTCGTTTATAAATAAATCAAATATAATCTCCATTAGGTCAGCAGCCTTAATAATGTTTCCATTAATTTCTACATCATTTCCAGAATTAACATCTAAAATGTCTGAGTACTCATCTAATGATAAAGTATCATCTGGTATATCTAAGACTTCTTCTAATCCCTTTTGAATAAGATATTCCTAATATTCAGAATTAGTCTTGTTATTTAGCTAGTTAAATCTAGCATCCTCTTCTGGTGTTCTATCAGCTTTTTCAGACAGCTCTCTTAATTCATCTGTAATAATCTGATTGGCAAACTCTTGAGCATCGGCATCAAATTGTTTCTTAATTTTATTGTAAGCCATTCTAATGCGCATAATCTTTACTTTTAACTCTTTTGGGAGTTCCTTGTCACCATCCTTAAGAATAACCTTGGTGATTACATTTTGTTTTGTCAATACATCATTTAAAGTCATAAATCATTAATTTTTGGTTTATACTAAACTAAATAAATATAAACTATTTTAAAAGTTAAAATTTATTAATTATTTTAGAGTATTAGTTATGTATGTAAAAGACACTTTATTTGGTAACTAATCTGCTTGGTAAGAATAAACATATAACGTTGTTCCAGAAACATAAAAAGTGGCCTATCTAAGGGCTGACCCACCACCTTTAGAAGCAGACTATCCAGTTGTATAAACAGCTGATGGGAGATTAGTTAAAAGGGTAGTTGTTCCCGTAGACCCGTTCCCACCTGAAGACATATTTATAGATACACATACCACCTAACCATATCTAATTACATAAATATATCCGCTTATACCAAAAGCGCTAAAATAATGACCACTATTCACAACTTTATAACTGTTGGCTGCATTAGGAATTCCATTATTAATATATATAGGAGTCGATGAAGATCCTATAGTATTAGTATAGTCGTCAATAGAGTTAGTACCGCTATAATAAGCTAGTTTGCCAGATGCTCCAGAGTTAACTGTAGCATTTAAGTAATATGCCATAACAGTAGGAACACCAGCGTTCATATATACACCTCTATTTCTAGCACCTACACTCGAAGAATATGCTGCCACTGTTGTAGCTGAGCTATAATAAGCTAATTTACCAGATGCTCCAGAGTTTAGATTTGAACTAAGAGAATAAGTCATTGCAGTTACAGTACCTCCAGTCACGTATACACCCTTAGTTGCTGAACCTGCGTTACCCTTGGCAAAATCTCCCAGACCTTTATAAGAACCTCCTGCTAGTAACACATAACTGTTGCTATTTACTGAATTATGATAGAACCCTCCTCCTGCCCTGATTAACCCAGAAGACCAAGATGCCCCAGTAACATGGAGCGTATACGTCCCATTATTTGGACTAGTAGCCCCAGCAGTTAAACCTCCATTTGTAACTAGATAGCCGTCAGTTCTTATCTATCCAGTATCCTGATAAACCGATTTACTCCCATAGGTTCTAATCCAAGTACTGTCGGACATATACCATCCACCACCATAAGTCTAAGAATACCATCCCGTAGATCCAGTACTTCTAAACCAATTTGAAGTATAGGCAGTACTAAACGTAGGTGAAGTACTTGTACTAGAAGAAGTAGATACTGCTATGTTAGCCCAATATCTTGTTCCAGTCCAGAATCCACTATCATTTGTTAAATGACTAGTGTGAGTCGGAACATTAACTGTTATTGCAGAACTTCCGTTATACGTTTTAGAAGAAAATTTTCCTGCAGAAAATGTTAGGGTATTAGCAACCTTTGCAGCCGTATTAACTATAGTTATTCCAGCCATAGAAACATAACTATCAGAAGGAAGAGACTGTGCTGTGGAAGTATCACCAGTATAAAATGTCCCAAGAGTAGCAACCTCAGTACCTGTTCTCCAAGTCTTAGCTAGAACTCTATAGTTATAGACGTCATACTAACCACTTGGATTGCACCATAGCTAACATAATCCACTACTATTGTTATAGTATAATCTGAATCTATCTAGTGGTATATTTCCTACAACTTCAGCCAGGTAAGCAGATATATTCTTTGCGGTTCCAGTTCCATTCTATCTTAATTTAAAAGATATTATTCCCCACTACCAATTATAAGCTGAATGCACAAGAAGATTAATGTCAACATCATTATACTAATTATTTAATGTTATGTCCCACACCTTTCTCCAATACGACGAAAGTCCAGACGTGGCACTTGTGACAAATCCATCTTTTAGTATATAATTTAGATGCCATCCATCTAGCATATCAGCATTTAGGTTAGAAACAACAGTAGTAGAAGATACTGTGAAGGGAGATGTTCCAGTCGCTACTGTAAATTTCTACTATGTACTAAAAGTTTTAATTCCACTAACTGTCTAGTTTGTAGCAAGAGTTACATATCTACCATCTAGAGTAGAAGAATAGTTATTATTATCTAGTATAGTAACCCAATTACTCCAAGCCTATGAAGCCACATCTCTTTTACTTCTGTAGTACAAATGTCCAGGATTACTATCCCCAGTCCACTAAAACAAAAGTTCTCCATAACCTTGCCCACCAATATTTAAAACATTACCGAAGTTTACTGGATAACCATTATTATAAACTTCGTACAACCTAAGCCCTCTCTATCCAACAGTAGTTCCAGATATAGCTGTTCTATTTCCTAGGTTATTTAATACGTTAGAAGTAGTAGCAAAGGGAACTGTTAAGTTATTAGTAGTACCATTTTTAGTCCAGGTTACATAGTTTCCATTAGTTCCAAGAGATGTTACGAAATTAGCTGGATTTACATAGGCAGTATAATTAGAAGAGTCTAATATTTTTTTCCATCCACCATTAAGGGACGTGGCTGTTCTCCAATATAATCCTGTAGAAGTATTAGAAGACATTAGTAATTGCCCATACCATCCAGATGCTGTCTACATAGTAAATACACCAAAAGCGTCAACTCCAGAAGGTTTATCCTTCACACTATTACTTCCTCCAGCGTGATATAAGTATCCTGGGGTAGTCTTATTAGCTAAGGTATTATACTATGAGATATTATCCTATTGGCCGTTGCTGCATTACCAGTGATTGAGATTCCCCAAGTACCACTTGCTCCTCCACCAGTCTTAGTTACAGTATAAATAGTGTAATTTCTGTTAGTTAATACTCTAGACCACCCAGAGCTATATTCACTTCCGTTGCTTGTATAAAACAACATTTCATTAACGGCTGGATTACTAACACCATTGTTATTCATTGGAGTTATGAATAACTAAGTTTTATTTGTATCACTAGCTCCCCATTGGAATATAGCAGTTCCAGCAAGAGGAATATTTACTCCTGTATCTGTTGTTATGTATCCATTGTTAGCATAAGCCCAAGAACCTCTTTCCGCATACGCTACAAAAGCTTTATTTACGAAATTAGAAGAGTATGTATCAGCCGTATACGCAGTTCCTTGAGAGCCATGTCCTGCTATTTTCTTACCTCCAACATAGCGTCCGTCTATAGAACCAGTTTGATATGTGGTAGTAATAGTAACATTCTAGCTTCCGTTAACAGAGGCGCTACCAGTCACAGCTCCAGATAATGTGATTGTTCTAGTTGCTCCCCAATAAGCAGTAGTAATATTAGCAGAACCATCAAACGATGTTCCGTTTATTGTTCTAGCTGTCTACAATTTAGTTGCAGTAGCTGCATTTCCCGTAATAGAAACTCCAAGAGTTGTACTACAAGCCGTAGGAGTTCCAGCATTTAAATATATGGGAAGAGTTGCAGAACCTTTTGTAGCTGTACCAATCTTTAAAACTATTCCAGTATAGTTTGCACTATCTACTATAGTTTTCCAAGATTTAGTGTTGAGTGTAGAATCAGTACTATTTCTCCAATACAAACTACCACTATAATAAGAGTAGAATTGCATATATCTAGTACTTCCACTTCCAGTATTGAATTGAACAAGATGTCCAGATGCTCCAGGATAAGTTACATTCCAATTACCACTTAGGTTATTATTGCTAGATAACTCAGTTGTAGTTGGAATAGAACTTGCTATAGTCTAACTTCCCCTAGCTCTAAAGAATGATGTTTCGTGATAACCATCCAATAGGTCAGAATTAAGATTCGTGACTACCGTCTTACTAGTCACTTTTAGGGGAGCAGTTCCATCAGCTATATTTGAAATTAGCTAAGTTCCAGTTATTGAAGCCTTGACTATCAGAGGGCCAGTCATAGTATCTCCAGTAACATTTACATAGCGTTCATCTGATTCTGTCTTTGTATAATAATTTTCAGCAATAGCAACAGCCTTTCCGTCTAACCTGAGAACTCCTTTACCTATAAATAAACCTACAGTTCCGCCCAACGGGTCTGTACTAGTAGGATATGGAAGAATACAAATAGAACCAGTTCCATCTCCTCCAGTATTATGCTGCCCAATAGATGGGTTATAAGTTCCCTAAGATGTTCCTCCTTTTAACCATTTAACAACTGTCGTATAATTGCTTGTACTATTCTAATTCTAAGTAATAGTAGCATTATTAGCTAGAATAGGACCAGTAGAAAATGTTTTCACCCCAGTAATGGTCTAAGCTGTATCTAGGGTTACAAACTTGTTATCTATAATTGAATAAAATTGAGTCTTACTTATTCTCCTGATAAATGTATCAGAAGTATTTCTCACATATACGGAACCAATATCTGTTAATGCTTCATCTGAAATTGCAGAGTTAAAGTAGGTAGCGTATATATGCTAGCTAGCATTTCTCTAGACAAGTGTATTGGCTTTGGTTTCAGAAGAGAGCTCTAGATTTCCTCCATTACTAAGAAGAACTTGTGTGGCACTTCCTTGATATGTGGTTCCTATAAGCTTACCATATCCATCTTTAACCTTTATCATATTATTCTCTTAAATTTAAATGTATAAGTGTAAGCCTTTCCAATACCAGAACTTGCACCTATCTATAATTTTAAAACTCCAGAACTCTGCATAACAGTTCTTAAGTAGATTGTTTTTCCATATGCATGACCAGAGCGATGTAATATAATTTCATCTGTCTCTGTATCATTAGTATCATCTTTGTACCAACTCATTACACCAGAACTGTAGCAATTGTACATAGTCCCAGTACTATCATTAGCATTAACTTGAACCTATACTATATAGGTACCATTTGCAGGAAGATTTGTGGAAGTAATACCAGTATCCATCCATGCCTGTGTGACATTTAATGATTTTGTGATAGTGGTAAGGTTGTTAGACAGCTCATCAGTTTTTAACATAAAGTCTGATACTAATTTGTGTCCTCCACCTCCTAGTAGCACATATGAATCAGAAGAACCATTTTTATAATATCCATTAGCGTGTAAAATCCCATTATCATATATTTGTAATATATTATTCCACGAGGTTCCAGTATTAGTAGACTGCTAAAAGTTAAAAACAGAAGTATTAGCTGTGGAATCATCTGTTATAGATATCCTCTACTAATAAGTTCCAGTATTCCAATGAATACTTTGAGGTCCATTAAACTGTATATTAGAGCCAAAAGTTTTAGTTCCCGTAATAGTCTAAGCTGTATTTAGAGTAACATAGTTAGCTAATGATTGATGTTCTGTAAGAACGGGCTTTCCACCTGAATATAATTTATTGGCCCACAGACTACCAGTACTTGGTTGTGCATATATAGTAGTAGTAGTATAAACCTACTGAGTAACATTAGCACTTAAATCAGAAGGAGTGTTTGTATTGGTATAACCTAAGATTACAGGTCTAAAATTTGCAGTAGTGGTAGCAGACTGTAATACCTTTTGGTCAGTATTCATATCTGTATACCATCTAATCCAATTCTACCAAGCTGTAGAGTTGTAATATCTAAACCATATTTTTCCATCTGAGGTAATTAATTTCTAGTAGCGATAACCACTAGCATTTCTACCAACATATAACTCAAATGCATCTACACCACTTGGTTTGTTAGTTACACTATTACCTCCACCAGCATAGTACCATTTTCCTTCGTCTAAGTAATCATCTAGATCTTGATTAGTCAACTATGTATAAATGAATGCCGCAGCCGCAGGTATGGACCAGGTGCCATCTTCCCTTAAAAATCTAATATTAGTTGCAGTATATGAGGGAACAGGCACCAATCCGTTATAACCTCCACTTCCAGCAGAAGTATGTTTCTTAAATACTGAGTAGGTAGTATCTGTTCCCTTGAATTTCTCCCCTCTAACGAATATATTTAAGTCCCTAAGGTCGAAAGTTATGTCATTGTTCGCGGGAGCAGTTGTGAGAGCTGCAGCCGTTTTAGGATTGTATGCTATCTTCATAAATTATGCCGTTTCGTATTTCTTAGTACTGATGTTATACCAGCTTATTCCAAAACTAATATCTTGTATATCATCTCCATTAGAGTCTGCCTTAAAATAAACGTCTCCAGATGGTACGAAATTTAAAGTCTTCTCGCCAATAGATACTCCACCTATAGTGATAGGTCTCCATGTATCCTTAGATGCTGGGTCATAACCAAGAGCATTAATAACATTCTACTTAGTAAGATATATACTACCAGCGCTAGTAACAGAAATTGTTTTATTCGTAGAGTCTTTATCTACAATTACTCCTCCTATAGTAGTAGTAGTTGCAGCTACTAGAGATATTGTTCTAGCTGCACTACCATTATAAGTAACTCCAGCAGTTCCAAAAGTTAAGCCTGCACCAAGTGACAATGCGTTACTAACCTTCTTAGCTTCTCCCACTACTAAAGTAGACTGTGCAGCCCAAGTAGGAGCAGCACTACCCTTACTAAGTAGTACCTAACCCTAAGTACCGCCAGTTGTTGGAGCATAAATGGTAAATGTATTAGTACTATTACTATAAACATATATAGAAGTACCGTTGACAGTGTGTTTAACCTATCCGTTAATATTTGCTTCTACAGCTGTCCAATAAGCTGCAGTGTTTAATCCACTTCCTGTTCCGTCTTGTATACATATTAGTAAGTCGCCAGCTGAACACGTCTATCCAGCATAAGTTCCCTGAGAAGTTACTCTATAGGTATCTCCGACCTCACATTTAGTAGGAAATCCCTAAACCTCTACTCCAGCAACGGTATGTGTCGTATAGCTTCCATTACTATAGGTAATAGTTCCCTTATATCTCATAGCGTCATTTGCTGCAAAAGCATTACCAACGTACTCTACTATCTGTTGGGTGTTTAATATAGTAGTAGATGCAGTACCATCAGTAATAGCATCAGAAATACTAGAGGCAATAGGTAAATCGGCAGTAGTTATCTCCGCCCATGTAGCATTTCCTCTAAATATTTCTGTAGCTTTTCCGCTAGAAATAGGAACTAGACCCCTCATATTCGGAGTGAACGTAGGTGTAAAATCTTTTCCATGGGATATAATATGTCCATCCTTGGAAAAGAATAGCTTCACAAAATCCCCAGAAGTAGATTCCGACAAAGAAAGATTGCCAGATATTTCAGCATAGGTATTAGCAAAATTTAATAGTGCCATATTATAAATAATTCCATTTTAATATAATTTTATTATCTTCATCTATTCCAAAATCATTCCCCAGAAGTAGATTCCGGTCTTCTGAACCATTATACTAAAAATAGCCTTCTTGATCTACAACTACAGTCATTTCACTTGTTGGGGCTACTTCAACTATATGTCCTCGGCTATCATATTTTACCTTTACTAAAGAAGGAGATTCATTTGCAGTTATGGAATTGGAGTGAGCAAGAATTATATTAGACCCTTGTTTAAATGCCTACAAGCCAGACCCAGCAGGAGTAATAATCTGCTCAATCTTTCTTTCTAGCATATTATCAAGAGTAATAACTTCCTCACCATCTTTAACTAAAACAGCTTCAGCAGTAGTCTAAGGAACGAATATCTAACCATGTTGCTTAAGTTGTTTAATAGTTAGTTCCATGATTATCCTCCTATTACTTGGTCTGAGGAATCTGTTTTGACCATACTGTCATATAAATCTCTAGGAATAGTATAATTAACTACAACCTTAGCACTACCATCTGATGTCGTAACATCCTATGCTGTTATAGCATTAGCTAGCTAACCATTAATCGTGTTGATAGTCTAGTTAAAGGTTTCTGTAGTTACATATCCAGATAAATCTACATCTGTTTGAACTTCCCCAATTTTTTCCCAAATATACTTAGCCTATGTGTTTTCATAGACACAAATATACTCAACAAAAATGTTTCCTGCTGTACCAGATGTTGCAAGAACTAAATATATAGAATTTAAACAGTCTTTTGATGCTGTTGGTAGCTAAGTAACTATCTTGTATAGTTCTATGCTATTAGTAGTACTAATAACTCCATCTGGAGATATAGTAATACCTACACCAGCAGTAAGTTTGTCCTATTTTCCTTCTAGAGCAGTATTAATTTCTTGGACTGTAGTTTTTAATTTAACAATATCTGCAGCATTAGTTCCAACTACTCCCATAGTAGTTCTCAATACTTTATCGAGAGTTGTTATCCCTAATGATGAAAGCCCAGGGAGATTAGAAGTATTTACAACTACTGCTTCCGCTAGAGTAATAGGTACAAATTCGGTTTTTGATTGAAATAATCTTTTAATTTGTGTTGTACTCATAATTTAAATAAATTATTAGGTATTTGGTAGTCTACATAAGATTTAAGTGTAGAGTCTACAAAATCTAAGTTGGCTATCATATTCTGAACTTCCTTTCTAGTAATAAAATTGTTGTTGTTATTTTCTACAATCTAACCAACAATCTTATCTATTTCTTCTTTACTATAAACTCCTAGATTATTTCTAGCTAATGTTTTCTCAGATTCTGTTTTAAACTCTCCTAGATAATTTTCTTTACATAAATGAGTTTTATATTTCGGTTTGGGACAATCTATAACGATCTAATTATCACAACCAAATCCTGTATCTATACTTCCTATGACCGAATCTGGATTCTTTTTCTTAGGAATCTTACAACCTAGATTTATTTCAGGAGGTGGAGGGACTGGCTTAACATTGTAGCCAAGTTTTATAGTATTAAGTAATGATTTAGAAGGAAGTAGCTAGGGTTTTTCGCCCCCTAGCTATATTTTATCCTTTTCTAAATTTTCATTCATTTAATGTAATCTTATCTGGGTATCCAGATGTATAATCATAGTTTACAACATCTTCAACTGTCCTAAGTTCTTTTATTACCTATAGATGTTTTGTAGTTGTAACGAAACACTTTCCAGCATATACTTCTAATTGAGATAGAAAATCTTTAGCCTTATCAACAGACATTTCAATAATTTTATCTCCAAGAACTATGGACATTTCTTCTGGATTAGAATCAACTAAATTTCTTAGTCCTACTCTAGTAGCCTTATCTAACCAATACTCTTCCCCATTATAAGTAAAAGAATTAATATTTGAAGATTTATCATAGGCTTTTATTACAGCTTCTAATACTTGAAGCATAAGTCTAAAATAACATACTCCATCCTTTAACTCAAACAGTTCCTTCCAAACACTCAGAGGAAGCTTTAGAAGCTCCTCTTGAGTGAGTAAGGTTTTCAAAGAGTCATCCTTATTAATTACATAATAACGATCGTTATGACTTATTTGCATGAAATTATTAGCCATTCTTAGAATAATTAAATTTAGTAAATGGTACTCCTTGATGTTTAGTTAATCTCCAAGCATTATTATACTGAACAGTATTCCAGTAAGATGGGTCATTGTAGCTACCAGTAACCCATTCATTTTGGTAGGTATATCCACTTCCATCATATTGCTAAGTTCTTTGATAAGAATAATTATTAGCAGCAGATGAGTTAATAGAAGTAGTTATGTTATTAACTCCAGCATTATCTCCAGAACCTACAATATTGGACCATACAGATGGGAACTAATTAGTAGCTCTAGAATAAGCGATAGAGAATATAGGAGTAGTTAATACTCCACCTCCATTAGAAACTGAAGTGCTAATTGGCTATCTTACTGTATCTCCAGTATTGAAATTACTTCCTGATACACTATATCCTCTGTAGTAAATAATTCTTGAGAATTCGGCTACAGAAGGAGCGTACCATTTTCCTTTCTAATATGCAGCATTCAGTGTTTCATCTTCTTTAACCTATGGTTCATACACGTGCATACTATAGAAGTATGGATATAACAAGCAACTCATAATATCTGTTCCAGAAGCGTTTGCCCAGACAGTTCGAATAGCTTCACACAAGTTGTTAAGATTAGCCTTAGATTCAATATAATATTCCCAGTTAGTTCCTCCTCCAGAGGATACCTATTTTCTACTTATATATGGTTTACAAGCTGAATTGTTGTATAGTATAGGAAGCAACTTGCTATTTACATGATTAATATATGAAGCTGTATCTGCTTCTCCAGCAAACGCTGTATTTACTTGGATATTATAAGTAGACACATTGATATTGTTAATCAAATTCGCAGTTGCAGTACCAGAAACAGTTTCATAATTTTGTACTGATACACTATTCAAATAGG
>OLPN01003064.1_pt1 | contig 12044 bp, 13 predicted proteins | sample 1672601 | NCBI WGS metagenome assembly OLPN01 (sample SAMEA3136704, study PRJEB25190) | human gut metagenome | reverse complement strand
GCAGAGACGTCAGATCAGTTTTTAAATCCAGCGCATGCACCAACACCAAAGGTGAACAAATATCCAACAGCTGTGCAGATGGCATCTATTTTGCAGGCAATGAAGAAGACAGATATTCAGGTGTATGTTGCAGCGCTTCTCGCTTATGAATGTGCGCTTGCACCGAGTGAGATTATTGAGCTTCAGACTAGCTCATTTATCAGAAATGGAGAGGATGGAACATGTATGCTGTCCGTTCCTGGTAAGGCAAAACGTTTGATAGTTATACGAGAAGACTTGATGGAAGAGATCGAGCACTTTTTTTCAATGGGCGGATATTATGGCGATGACTGGCTTTTACACAATAAATATGGCGGGCAGATGAGGGCGTCTGTTTTGCAGAGAGCATGCAGAAAGGCACAGCAGGAAGTAATTAATGCAGGTATCATATTAGAGCCATATTCACTGATTTCAATCCGAAGTGCGGCAATTCATCGTTTTTTGATGTCAGATGGTGCAAAGGGTACTAGTACGGCACAATATGCAGGAATCAGTGAGGCATATGCGCTTCAGATGCAAAGTGTCGGGTTGGCATCAGCTGTCCAGCTTCCAGGAACGAAGCGTGGCTATACTATTTCAGATCTGCTTGATTCCTCAAATGAAGAAAGCAGCAAAAAAACACAACAGAAATAAGAAAGGAATACAGCGAATGGGACAAAGTGAAGAACAGTTGGAGAGTCAATGGGACAAAATGTTGAAAATTAAAACTACAGGGCGTGATGACAGTCATGCGGATGCCTTTTGTTATCCATATGAGCCAACACCATATTGTGTATTAGAGCGCTTGTCTAACAGCGGTTTGATTCAAAAAAAACAGACAGTCTTGGATTATGGAACAGGAAAGGGAAGAGTGTGTTTTTTTCTTTCATATCAGACGCGCTGCCATAGTGTTGGTATTGAGTATGATGAGCGTATTTTTGCAGGAGCAGAACAAAACAGAGAAAATGCGGTTTCAGGTGCGCGTACACAATTTGTTCTTGCCAATGCAGAAAGTTATGAAGTACCATCAGATGTGAGTTTTTGCTATTTCTTTAATCCATTTTCAGTAGAAATCCTAAAGAGAGTAGTAGCAAGGATTCTTGAATCTTATTATGAGAATTCAAGGCCGATTCAGCTTATGTTTTATTATCCGTCAGATGAATATGTAAGTTTTTTGATGACGCAAGATGAGCTGATGTTTTCTGATGAGATTGACTGCAGAGATTTGTTTGATGGAAATGACAGCAGAGAGAAGATTTTGGTGTTTGATGTGGGGTAAGTTGGAAAGCTAATTTGGGGTGGAGTATATAAAATACATAACATAAAAGTAGCATAACTTATAAAGAATAAAATTTTACACCCAAAACTTCCCTTTCAAAAATACACACACTTACCCAACAAACCACCACTAAAAATTGCTATTGGAAAATTAACGGCAGTGGCGGGCGGAGAGAAATCGGTATCCCCCACTGACATGAGGCAAGTCACAGTCGGCTTTGTGCTGACATGTCAGACTCTGTGAAATTACCGACTGTGGATTGAAACAATAAAAAAGAAAGAGAACTGAAAGAAAACTATATGATAATTAGAAAACCAGAATATTATGATGAATTTGTCTGCACTGCCAATAAATGTCCATTCACCTGCTGCCGTGAGTGGAAAATCGAAGTGGATGACGAGACAAATGAAAAATGGAAGAAATTACAAGCACCGGAGGGTGTATATCCAGTTCGAAAGAATATGAGTCAATACACACAAAAAAAGGACAATATGCGAGTGATTGCGTTAAATAAAAAACATATATGTCCTTTCTTAAATGAACAAAAGCTGTGCCGGCTGGTATGTACATTTGGCGATGACGTTTTATCAAAGACTTGCCGTATTTTTCCAAGAGAAATTCATAAGTTTTTAGATCAAGAGGAATTTTTCCTTATGCCGTCATGTCCAGCTGTTATTGACTTGATGAAAAAATATCCGAATTGCAATTATATTGAAACAGGGGCAGAAAACATCGAGAAAGAGAAAAATCCTGAATTTAATAAATTAAATTTTTTAAGAAATGTACGCAGCATATTTTCTGATTGGATGAGAAGAAAAGAATTTGATCCACAGGAAAATTTAAAACATATTTTCTTTGCTGCACTTGAGCTATGGCGTATTTGGCAGGAAAACAGTAATGAAGATTTCTTATTTTCAGATGATTTCAATGCTCAGATTAAAAAGAATCTTAAAGAGTATAAAACAAAAAAGCTTCAAAAAGAACTGGCGGATGCCATTTCGAAAATTCCTTCTGATCAGGAATCAGCCATTTTTGAACAAAATGAATTGTTTTTAGATTTGACAACTAATTATGAAAGAGAAGGCTTGTATAAGAGTGAGCTAAAGGATGTGCTTAACAAATCAAGACTAATTGAGGAAGAAAACAGCACATTTCTTTTGGAACAGAAAAGAAAATTTAATGATCATTTTTCAAAATGGCAGGAATTATTTAGAAGCTTTCTGACAGCAGAAATTGAATCAGACTGTCTGCTTCCTGATGGAAACCTGCAGGATTTTATTGTTCATCTGGAATGGATTGCACTTGAATATACAGCGATCAAACAATTTCTCTTTCTGGATTGGATGCAAAATGGTTCGTTGACATATGAAAAGATACGCGACACAATCACGTTAGTTTGTCGTATGACTGGATATGAGGAAGATGACATTTACGAGTACATGCAGGATTGTTTTGATGATGTTGTGTGGGAGTGGGGATATTTGGCATTTATTTTGACGTAAGGGAGGAATGATGTAATGAGGTTATTATTTCGACAGAGATTTTTTTCATGGTTTGACAGCTATGATATTTATAACGAGAATGAAGAAACTGTATACACAGTAAAAGGTCAGCTCTCAATTGGACATTGCCTGGCGATTTATGATGCAAATAATAATCGCATAGGAATGGTACAGGAAAAGTTTTTAACATTTCTTCCTAAATTTGAAATCTACGAATATGATCTGCAAAATAATTGTCGGTATATTGGACAAATCAGCAAAGAATTTACTTTTTTTAAGCCAAGATATAATATTGATTTCAATGGCTGGCAGATTGAGGGAAGCTGGACTGAGTGGGATTATTCTATCTTAGATTCAAACGGACGAAATATTGCGCAAATCTCAAAGGAACTGTTTCATATGACAGATACTTATGTATTAGATATTGCACGACCATCAGATGCATTGCATGTATTAATGTTTGTTTTGGCCATGGATGCAGAAAAATGTTCTAGAAATAATTAAATAAAGACCTTCCAGTTGTTCGTTGAAAAATGAACAGCGGAAGGTCTTTATTGTTATAAAATTTTTAGGCGAAAACCCAGTGGCTTGCCGCTGGGTTAAGTCAGAAATGCGATTCAGTTTTACCTGTCAGTGTATGGCGGTAAACATGGAAGAAATATATATTCTCCGCAATTCATCTCACCATTTTAAGAAGTGGGAAGATTTTGAGTATTAATGAAGGTCTTACTATTTTGCTTTAAGACAATTGTATTTTTGCCCACTCGCTCCAAGTATTATTTTTAATTTTCATCCATATAGTTTGAGCGTAAGAAAAAAGCACAACAATTCCGTATTTGCTGCCGGAATTGCTTTGATATACAAGTAGAAATCCGCCTCTGCCATCCGGAGAACCTTGATCGATACTTACTGAGCTTTGTATTGTGAATAACCTAATTTCTCCATAATCACATTTTATAAGTAAATCTTCAGCAAGATCAGAAGCAGAAACTATGTTTTCTGAACTTCTGAGCCGATTACTATTTAATTCGTTAATGGCTCCAGGGATTGTCTTATTAGTCGTATCGAGCTGAGAGATACCCTCAGACACGATTTTCTTAGCAATCCATTTCCACAGATTGCCGAAAGTAAACTTTTTATTCACTTTGGCTGGGGTGTCGTAGATGAGAGCAAGGTCGGTGTCTACCGGTTCTGTTTTTTCGGTGTAATCTGTGAATTTTGCCATATTAGTTTTCCTCCTTATTGAGCTGATTATTTTCAATATATTCATCAATTGCGGCGATATGCTTTTTCAATTCCGGGTTAACCGCGACAAAATTGCCGCGGTTATTCTGACTGATAAGGTCGCCGGAATCGTCCACCTCTGAATAGGTGTAAGCGATCCGGATGCCCTCTCCGGTTACTAATTTCGTAAAACTTGTTAAGACTTTCATTGTTTCTCCTTTCATGCTATAATTTTCGATTCTACATAATCAATATACGTCTGATAGCCGATTTCGCTGTAGTCCAATTCCGGCTCTTTTTCATATGGAGTTTCGTTCTTTTCCAGTCTTTCTAGCGTGTAATCTGCCTGTTTAGCTTTCAGTTCCCATGAAAAGCTAAGATTTGGTGTTCCTTTGACCAAAAAGTAGTCTGCCGTTTTTTCATCGATCCACAGGTCGCCGCATCCCTCTTTCTGCAAGAACACGTTATACTTGTCATTTCTCAGCACTGTTTCGCCGAAAATATCGTCAATCTGAACGTAGCACAGGCCGTTTTCGTCCGTTTCCGCTTCTCCGATGTCTCCGAAGAACGGGCTTGGCATCTCATAGCAATACTGGAGACGCTGACCGTAGTTTTCGGTATCTACAATTCTATTTTTGGTTCCAGAAGTGTAGATTCCCTCTGCGGTTACATGTGAACCTTTTCCAAGTCCATTTCCTATTGCATAAAAGCCGCCGTTTGCATCCTCTTTTCCGGCTTTCATGTATACACCATAATTCGAGAGCGAATCAGTGACAGAGGAATATCCTGAAAGATCGTCCGTGTAACACATTCCGAAGTGTCCGCTTGTCCACGTGCTGCCAATTCCAGCTCCCGTTGATCGATCAAGCAATCGAACGCCAGGGAATAAGTACGGATTCATTTCAAAAATATATTCTTTCCGAGTAACGCCAAGTCCCCAGTTAGCCGTACTGTCAACTTTTACGCCGCCTGTGGAGATTTTGACAGCTTCATTTCCGTTGACCGTGCCTTGTATATAGTCATTTTGTGACTCAAGGTGGATCTGCGTACCATATATGGAACCTTTTTTCAAATTAAAACCGTCTTTGTTCCAGCTTCCGATCTTATTTCCACTGGAATCATACACTTCCGCTTGACCGTTGCCGTTGTTGACTCCGCCAAGTTTTAAGGTTCCTCCTTGTGCGTACGAGAAATTGAGGTACAGTTTTCCATCTTTCAAGAAAAGGCCCTGTGCAGCGCCGTTATTGGTGAGTCGGTTAAAAATTTCAAGCTGTGTTAAGGCCTTGTCCAGTGCATCTACCGCGGAGTTGTCCGTGTATTTATTCCGCTTCTGCCAGTCCGTAGCCGCAAAATCTCCGCTCTCCCGTGCTGTTACGCAGGTCATGATGTCCGCGGTCGATGAGTCAAACCAGAGGTCTCCCACCGCATACGGCGTGGTTGGCTGCTTTACAAAAATCTGCGCTTTTCCGTCAATCGCATCGTAGACACCGCTCGGCGGCTCTGCTTTCATCTGTTCCCACGCGCTACCGCTGTAGATATAGGATTTCTGCTCGGTCGTGTTGTACCACAAATCACCCTTATGCTGCTTTTTCAGTGCGTCTGTTGTCCACGACTTAGACGGGTCTGTGCTCTGTCTCCACGTTTCGGCTTTCCCATCTATCTGATTCTTAACATCAGCAAGAGTGTTTGCGTACTCTCCCTTGATCCAGTTGTTAAGAGAGGAGTCATCAGTATATTTATTTCTTTTTTCCCAGTCTGTAGCATTAAAATTTCCGCTCTCTCTCGCAGTCGTACAGGTCATAATATCTGCACTGGAAGAATCGAACCATAAGTCACCCACATCATACGGCGTAGTTGGCTGCTTAACGAAAATCTGAGCCTTGCCATCAATCGCGTCAAATACGGCTTGCGGCGGCGTTGATGTCATTTCCTGCCATGCTGAGCCATTATAGATATAAGTTTTCTGGTTCTCTGTGTTGTTCCACAAGTCGCCCTTATGCTGGGCTTTCAGCTCATCCGTTGTCCAATTGGCCGCCGGATCAGTGCTCTGCCGCCACGTTTCCGCCTTACCGTCAATCTGAGTAGACAAGTCGGCAATAGTCTCTTTGTAGTCGCCAGAAAGGAAGTTTTCAAGCGCGGTATCGTCTGTATAAGTATCTTTTTTCGCCCAGTCGGACGCATTATACTTTCCAGATGTGCGCTTAACTACGCAGACAAGGATAGTTGTTCCGGTGAACCATGTATCGCCTACGTCATAAGGGGGAATCGGTTCTCCAACAAAAATCTGCGCCTTGCCGTCGATTTTGTCAAAAACATCGTCTGGAACGCTCATTTCGTGCCAGGTTCCATCCTTATAGATGTACTCGACGTTATTGGTTGTGTTATGCCACAAGTCGCCGTTATGAGCCGCTTTTTCGCGCTCCCATACGGTCAGAATGTTTGCACCGGTGCTGTCTGTGATATTTGCGCCGGTATGGTCCTGCAATGGTTCAGAGGTGCTATTATCTGTCCATTGGAGCGCCGGATCTGTTGCCTGGAACCACGTTTCGGCTTTCTTGTCGATCGATTCGGAGATTTCGACAAGTGCTTCGGCATAATCGGTGTAGATGAAATTGTTAAGTTCAGAATCGTCTGTATACTTAACCGCCTTGATCCAGTCAGAAGAATCATAGGCACCAGACTGTCGTGAGCGCTGACATCTCATAAGGTCGGAAGTATCATTTCCCACCCACAGGTCACCTACATCGTACGGAGGATACGGCGTAGCTGTAAAAACGCGGCGTTTTGAATCTGCGGTGTCTTTCGCTTCTGCGGCTTTCTGCATAGCAAGCGTGATATCGGTATCCTGTACGAGCTGCCAGTTCCACGCCGATCCGTCTTTCTGGAAGCGGTACGCATAGCCTTTCGACTTCCAATAGAATAAGTCTCCCTCATGAGCAGTCTTCTTCTCCTCGGTATCCCATACCGGCTTTGGTTTCCGGATCGTAGTCTGCATAGTACGGGTCCTCGTAGTTGGTTTTATCGCAGGTGAGCACCGTTCCAGATCCGATCATATAGCTCTTATAGATCGGAACGTCTGTAGATGTGTCTACCGTGAAACGATCAGATACAACTGGAATGAATCCGCCGATCGTCGGAAGCTCAACATCTCGCTCGATAGCATTGGTGATCGTGTACTTGTTGTAATCAACCAGCCCCATAGCCTTGTAACGAGCGTAGATGTAAGAGTTAAGGACCAGCAGACCCATGTTCTCGTCTGCGTCTCCAACTGCTTTCTGCTGCGCGAAAATCAGTGTTGTATCATTGATTTTGTTTGCATCGGTTACGGTTGTAACCCCAGAAGATGCCGTCGCCGAAAGATCAGTAACATGGTCTTTCATCCCGTCCAGTGAAAGAACCGCATCAACAATAGACATGAGATCACGGGTTCTTACCTGTCGATAGAATCCAGCAACGGAATTCGCAACATGCGTCATCGGGTCAGCGCCGGTCAGCTCCTTTGTGAAATCCTGGGCTTTCCATGCTTTCATACGCTGGGTCAGCATACAAGTCTGTTTCTTTCCGCTGATCTCTGTCGGGGTGTTGTCGGTTTCACCATCATTGTTGAGCGCGTGAGATTCATCTTCATCAATCGGAATATAGAACGGAAGTGTTGCAACGTTTCCTTTTGTTCCGATCAGATCCATGATCGTCTGATCCTGTACAAGGATTCCAGACGCTAAGATTCGGTCATTCCAGGTCGGCTGCTCGCTCATGTAGTCGGAGAACACCTCCGGATCAAACGAAAAGCCGCCAAAAGTACCAGTTCTTGGCATTGTGTTTCCTTTCTACCGCGTAACTTTTTGCGGTCAAGCGTTATCGCGTGATAACGGTGTTATTTCGAGAGTGCTTCGTACAGCTCGGGATCTTCTTCTCTTAATTTGAGTCTTTCATCAAGATTCATTTTGCGGAAAGTTTCTTTCGTAATCTCGCCGCCTTTGCCGCCGGTTGTAGGCTGTGTGAACTTTGCTGCATTGCTCTTTGCCTTTTTGGCTCCGGCATCCGCGAAAATCCCTGCTTTCTGTTTTCCGTCCTTGTCGGTAATCATCTCTGTGAAGATATCCGAAATAGACTTTCCTTTTGCAGAATCAGCATCCAGCGCTTTTGTAAGCTCTGCGCGGTAGTAGTCGGCAGTAATATCGTTCAAAAACTCGTATTTCTTCGCTCCCTTTTCGTCTGTAGCCGTCAAGAAATCATTTACCTGTTTTTCGACTTCTGCCTTTCTGGCATCTGCTGCCCGTCCAGCTTTCTCTTCGTTGAGCTGTGTGGTGAGGGTTGTAACTTTCGTCTGTAATTCTTCGACGTTCACGTCTTTGAATCCCTCCAGCTCTTTCTGCACATCGTCCAGCGAGTTCTTGTACTCATCACGCTTTGTAACTACCTTGTCATAATCTGATTTGGTCCGATAGTTTTCTTCCATCTTCTTTTTCAGATCTGCTTTTTTGTCTTCCGGAATCTCGATTTCGAGTTCTGAAAGAATTGCTTCGTAATTCTGCATTTTCTATCCTCCTAAACGTTGTTTTTAACTGCCCGTCGGCAGTAATGGATTTAGGCAGATCAACCTCTGCCGGGGTAATGGGAAAATAGGATTCGAACCTATCAAGCAGTCCAAAGATCCAGCATCTTATGGCAGAATCAAGGGGGATGATGCCAGCTTTCCATTACTGTTTCCCAATTGTGTAATTCATAGCAATAAGAAACACGCCGCGTTTTCAGAAAGGCTTGAGGAACGGAAAACGCGGCATATTTCAGACACGTTCCGAGCCTTGTGCAGGCTCTTAACAGGATCCCCTAGAACGTCGAAAGGAGGTGAATTGAACATCAAAATGACTTACAAGCCCATCCCAACTTCTTTTCACGCTCCTATCGTACTACATATGATATTTTTCGTTGTACCCATCTTGTTGTCATGAATCAGCAAGTTTTCGAATCTGCTGCATGATAGCCTGTCTTTCGTCGCGGAAATCCGCATCAAGAATCATCGCTTGCAACATATCGAACACCTCAACCATCAGGCGGCCGACGGAATCCATAAGCTTATCTTTGTGCGCCGCGTCTCCGTGTTCCTGGTACGCCATTTTTGCCGCAATGTATTCGTCATACAATGCATCAATATTCTTATCATATTTTCCGTTGAGCGTCTGTATTCCCGCGTCAACGCAGGCTGATTTGATCTCTGATAGCTGCTGATTGGTCGCCTTTGCTATCTCTTTCTGGATATCTTCCAGCAGATAGCCAGCTTCCTGCAGTGCTTCGATTCTCCACTTGTCCGCCGCCGTCAGCATGTAGTTTTCGCCGCGTTCCATGCGTGTTAAAATCGCCTTGACGATCTTCCGCATGATCCGGTTGTGTAAATCCTCTGTGATGGCTTCTGCGCCCTCTGCCGCGTGCTGCAGATACTCCGGGGTAAGCATGTCTTATTCCTCTTTCTGTGCCTGTTTGATGATCTGGTTTGCTCCGGTGCTTGCTAATCCGCTGACAATGCCGACGGCTACCGCATTAAGCACGTCATGCGCCGGAAAGTCCGGGATTGTGTACATACCAACAACGCCAAGCACCGCTCCCGCCAATCCTACTGCGCACGGAATCCACTTGTTGCTAATATCCGTTGCTTTCATCACCATGCCTACCAGATAGCAGACTACTGTGATGCATACTACTGTTGCTACTCCACTCATATCCATGTTATCATTCCTCCTTATATTTGCTGTCAAAAAGCTCATCCTCTTTCGGAGTGGCTTCTTCGACCATTGCCTTTGCGTCTTCCTCCGAGAATCCCTCGAACTTGACGAAATACATCCACGCCGGTACTTTTCCGGCATTAACGTAATTCCACCAGCGTGCGCGGTCCTCCTCGCGGTTGTACGTAATATCGCCGAAATCATACGTTACTTCGTACTCTCCCGCCGGACTCTCGCCGTACAGATCCGCATAGACGCTCAGCGCGTAATAGACGGCATCCATGCACTTCTCGAGCTGATCCCGAACATCCTTGATGTATTGGATCGTCCGCCGGTCATCGGATTCAACCTGAGTTGCTGTTACCATACCGGTTTTTTGGTCGAACACGAAATAGCCGTTGGAGAATCCAGCCTTATAGCCGATCTGCGACAATAACGCATTGATTCCCTTAACCCTCACTTCTGTGTTGAGTGTCGGGTTGATTTCCTGGTAGAAAGAATCCGGCCCATCGCCGTAGACGTTTCGAACGTACTTCGGCAAGTTCTTTGTTGCGGCAGCTCCCGGGTTCACCTTATTAACCGGCGTGCCAGCCGGAGACAATAACCGATCATCTGCTAGAACGATTCGTTCACTGTCATTGATTTCTCCGGTCATGCGCGAGTACGCGACATCAAGGTCTTTCAGTTCTTCCAGAGCTTCGGCATATACCGGCAGGCCGAGTGGCGTAGACTTATCTACGTTATTCGCCTGCGGTGTCACGAACACGCCGAACATCGGACCGTCCAGGCTTTCTCCGTTCGTTTTCAAGATCGGCGGGGAGTCTGCCATAAGCTCAGACCATTTCGTATCTTTCAGCGCCACCGGATCGCCGATTGAATCGGGAGATTTCGACCGATACGCCCGGTTGGAAATATAGTAAGGGCGTACTGTTTCCTCGCCCTGCTTTTCTTCTGCAAATCGGTGATACTCCAGCCGCGTGTAGTACCATTTTCCTTGCGTGTACGTATCTTTGAATATCATTCCGGTGATATTCTGGTTGTCATAATCGGTTATAAGCACTTCATCAGGTGTGAATACATCCAACGTCTTCCCGTTGCCATAATGTCCTCCCCGTCCTACCGATCAGTCTTTCTTTACCCAGCTCTTTGTTTTTCCATCCCACCGAAAGCCTTTTTCTTTTAACATGCTTCGTATGTTGTAGGTTTGTCCCGAAACGCTGCTTACCTTGTCCCATCTGATACCGTAACTTTCAATTCCTCTGGAATCATCGTAACTCACAATACCATGTTGGATTTTATACGTCACATCTTTTGTGTTTGCTTTCGGGTTGCTGTTATCGAACGTTCCATAGGCTTTTACAATCTCTATTCCGCCTTTTTCGTTCTTTTGTTCTACCGCTTCATATACATCATCTCTATAGTGTGGACCATAGATAGACTTCCGGCGGTAGAATGTCGTGATCGTCTGCTCTTTCGCTTTCGGGTCCAACGCGGATTGGCTTTTTCTGCCTATTCCGCTTGCCCCCCCCTCGTCCGCCCAACTAGATTCCCTCCTTCTTGTATCTCTCCTGGAATGCCGCGACCTTTTCCACGTACCCTTCCAGTTCTTCCGGAACTTTCCCGAAGAAGATCACATGCTCCGGTGATAATCGTTTCATCATTTCTTCATATCCACGCAGGAATGCCGCCTTTTTCGCCTTGCTGTTCTGCGTTCCCACACTGGATACTGCCACCACGCTTCCCACCGGCTCGCCATCAAAGCACCACTCGAACGAGCTTTCATCGCTCCATGCGATCGTAGGTATTACCCGAAGTCCATTCATTTGCATATATGCCGCGCACCAGTGTTTTCTGTAATGGTTATAAATCTGCATGGCTTTTGGGAAGTCTGTGTACATGCTGAAATCCGGTGAAAGCACGTATTCATAATCTCTCAGTACCTCAATGTAACGATCCGGATTATTCCATACTCGTTCGAACTGGTAGTCATCCAGGAAGAAATGTACACCCTTCCCGGCTCGCCTCGCAGTACTCGCAGCGTAATTGAATCCGATCCACTCGCACTTCTTGTACTGTTCTGGCATAATTTCGGGTATTCCGTACTTTCCCACGCCGGAAAATATCATTTTTTCAAGATTTTCGTAAGTTTTATTTGTAGGTATAAAAATCACCCCCATACTAATACACTTCTATTCTTAGTGTACTGGTATGGGGGCTTTTCGTTGTACCCTTTTTGTGCTTATATCAGATTATTTTTCTGTTTTCTCGGATTTCTTCTCCTCAAATGGCACGCAATAAGTA
>OLPN01003060.1_pt1 | contig 12074 bp, 9 predicted proteins | sample 1672601 | NCBI WGS metagenome assembly OLPN01 (sample SAMEA3136704, study PRJEB25190) | human gut metagenome | reverse complement strand
ATCAGCTGCGCAGCCACACCGACCTGTTCTTTGCGCCCCGCCACCCGCAGCCCAGAACCTTTATCAGATTCGTTATTATCTCGCTCTTGAATATCTTGTCATAGCTTGCCTTAAGGCAGTTGAGCGTCTTACCTCTTACAGGCATTACCGCCTGATAGTCTGCGTCCCTCGCCTGCTTTACAGCGCCTAAAGCCGAGTCACCCTCCACTATATAAAGCTCACGTCTTGCCGTATCCTTACTCCTGCAGTCAACGAACTTAGGTATCCTGTTCGCAAGGTCTATCTTGCCCGAAAGCTGTTTCTTTATTGTATCTCTTGCCTTTGCGGCATTTTCACGGGCACGTTTGTTTATCAGCACCTGCTCGCATATCTTGACCGCTTCATCCGGATTTTCAAGGAAGTACACTTCAAGCTGATGCTTCAGCCAGTCGGTCATAGCCTCCTGTATAAATTTATTGGTTATGCTCTTTTTCGTCTGGTTCTCATAGCTTGTCTGCGTTGAGAAGTTTGAAGATATGAACACAAGGCAGTCGGCAATATCGGTAAATTTTATCTTGCCCTCGGTCTTGTTGTACTTGCTGTTGGCTTTCAGCCATCCGTCTATCTGATTTGTGAACGCCGCCTGCATAGCCTTGTCGGGACTTCCGCCGTGCTCAAGCCAGCTTGAATTGTGATAGTGCTGTATAAGCTGTACTTTGTTTGAAAATACAAAAGCGACCTTCATCTTTACCTTGTATTCCGGCTTGTCCTCTCTGTCCTTACCTGTACGCTGTGCGCTCCATACCTGCTCGGTAGTGAGTGCGGTATCGCCTACGATTTCTTTCAGATAATCGCTGATGCCGTTTTCATAACAGTAGATATGCTCTTCAAAGTGAGTTTCGCCTGTTTCCTCGTCACGCACTTCGTTTCTCAGCACAAAAGTCAGCCCGTCATTTACTACCGCCTGTCTGCGCAGAACATCGTCAAAATATTCAAACGGTACGTCAATATCCGTAAATACATCAAGGTCGGGCTTCCACTTGATTTTTGTACCCGTTGTTCCGTCCGACTGGTGACGGCGGAAGCCTCTTTCTTCCTTTTCAACGTTATAGCCCTTTTCGAATCTCAGGTCGTATATCCACGTTCCGTTGTTGCTCTCGACCTCCATATACTCAGCTGCAAACTGCGTCGAACAAAGGCCAAGACCGTTAAGGCCGAGCGAGTATGAGTAGTTATCTCCGCTGTTGTTATCGTACTTACCGCCTGCGTACAGTGTGCAGAAGGCAAGCTCCCAGTTGTACTTCTCCTCGTTTTTATTGAAGTCTATCGGTATACCTCTGCCGTAGTCCTGCACTTCAATGCTTTTATCAAGGAAGCGTGTAACGATTATCTTCTTTCCGAAGCCCTCTCTTGCCTCGTCTATCGAGTTTGAAAGTATCTCGAACACGGAGTGACAACAGCCGTCAAGCCCGTCAGAGCCGAATATAACACCGGGACGCAGTCGTACCTGATCGGGTCCTTTCAGCTGTTTAAGACTGTTGTCGTCATAATTTTTCTTTGCCATCAGCTTTATCCTTTCAACCGCCGTACTCCCCTGTACAGCGAAACTTTAGTCAATAATTAGTTTTATTGTACCATAAAAAAGCCGTTTTTGCAAGTGCGGCGGGTCGCCGCTGACAATTCGCCGTTCTGTCGGTTCGGACTTTGCTTTACCTCCGTTATCGGCGGGCGGCTGTGTGCCGCTTCAAATTCGCCGTGCGGCGGGTCGGGCTTTTCTTTACCTCCGTTACCGGATGATATTAACGTTATAAACATAAGATTAAGAACGATACTGCACAATCTTAGCAGTACCCCAATTCTATTTAAAAAACCTATTAATCATAGAACCGCATTTTCTACAAAACAAAATCCCCGAGAGGCTCAGCTCTCAGGGATTTTACTATACTATATCAACTTTATCAACTTTCGTATTGCCGTCCGATAAATCAATACTTAGCGTAAGGATTCTCACCGTCATACAGCATACCAGCAGGACGGTTGAATTCAAGATCCTCAACACCGAGGTACTTCAGTGTATCGAAGATAGCCTTGCCGTAGTGACCGAATGCAACTGCACCGTGGTGAGGATAGTTCTTCTTGATAAGAACGTTGCGGTAGAATCTGCCCATTTCGGGGATAGCGAATACGCCGATAGCGCCGAATGAACGTGTAGCAACAGGGAGAACTTCACCCTGGGCAACATAAGCTCTCAGCTTAGCGTCAGCTGTGCTCTGTAAACGGAAGAATGTGATATCGCCGGGAACGATGTCGCCCTCGAGCGTACCTCTTGTGATATCAGGCTCCTTGTCAGGCTCAAGACCTCTGTGCATGATGAGCTGATACTTCATAGTCTTGCTTGTCAGCTTGCACGAAGCTGTGTTACCGCAGTGGAAGCCCATGAATGTATCCTTGAGCGTGTAGTTGTACTTGTCCTTGATGGATTCAACATACATATCTGCAGGAACAGAGTTGTTGATGTCGAGCAGTGTAACTGCGTCTTCTGAAATGCAGGCACCGATATATTCGCTGATTGCACCGTAAATATCAACCTCGCACGCTACGGGGATTCCTCTTGCTGTAAGTCTTGAGTTTACATAGCAGGGAACACAGCCGAACTGTGTCTGGAATGAAGGCCAGCACTTGTTGGCGAATACAACGTACTTTCTGCTTCCCTTGTGCGCTTCCATCCAGTCAAGAAGCGTAATCTCAAGCTGTGCAAGTCTGGGCAGGATACCGGGCATCTTGTTGCCGTCGCTAAGCTCCTTTTCCATATCTGCAACAACTTCGGGGATTCTTGCGTCATTCTTATGCTCGTTGAATGCGGCATAAAGGTCAAGCTCCGAGTTCTCTTCAATCTCAATACCGAGGTTGTAAAGCTGCTTTATAGGAGCGTTACAAGCAAGGAAGTCCTGAGGACGAGGACCGAATGAGATAACCTTTAAGTTGTTAAGACCGATAACCGCTCTTGCAACAGGGATAAATTCCTTTATCATATCTGCAACCTCTGTAGCTGTTCCTACAGGGTACTCGGGTATGTATGCCTTGATGTTTCTGAGTGCTAAGTTGTAGCTTGCGTTCAGCACGCCGCAGTAAGCATCGCCTCTGCCGCCTACTAAGTTATCCTGTGTTTCCTCTGCTGCAGCAACGAACATTACAGGACCGTCAAAATACTTTGCAAGCAGTGTTTCAGCCGACTCGGGACCGAAGTTTCCGAGGTATACAACCAGTGCGTTGCAGCCTGCGCCCTTAAGCTCCTCAAGAGCCTGCATCATGTGTGTTTCGCTTTCGATAGTGGTGGGACATTTAAATACGTCAACACCGATCTCCTTACATGACTTTACAACAGCCTCACATCTTGAAGCTGAAAGGCTCATGGGGAAACAGTCACGGCTTACAGCCGCAATTCCGAGCTTTACATCGGGTATGTTCTTCATAGCAAAAATTCCTTTCTGTGCAGTTTATTCTCTGCTTTATAAATCTGTCATAATACCGCCGCATTTTTTTGTTATGTACCGATTACGTTTTGAGTAATCGTTTACTTGTAGTCATAAAACAAAAAACCTCTGCGACAGGTGTTATTATTATTGTATCACAAATAATCGTCATTGTCTACAGATTTCCGATAATTTTACGCCGTTTTCACACAAAATTATCAGCAAGGCGATGTAACAGGTTACACGGTAATTAAGTAAAACGCATTTGTTTTACCGTTTATTGACACACCGTGCTATTTATGTTATCATTTTACTGTATCAAATATTTAAACAGCGGAGGAAGACCGATGAAATACAGACGATTGCTCTTTTGGGTAAAAGACCCGTATTCCGATAGTTCCGACGAATTGTTCACCAAAGCCGTAAAAGAAAATTTCTCCTACTGCGTTTCCCATTGCGATGATTACCGCATAATATGCGAAAATCTCGGTATATCCTCTCCCTCGGATGCGTCCGGACTTCCCGTGATACCCACATTGCTGTTCAAGAAAAAACAGATTTTCAATAAAGGCTGTATTCCGCTTATAAAAGCGACTTCCTCCGGCACAAGCGGCAGGAAAAGCGTGGTAGCCTTTGACACGGGCGGCCTTCTCTGCGGACTTAAAATGGTTATGCGTGTATCAAAGCTGAGAAATCTGTTATCTCCCGTTCCGTGCCACTATATCATTATGGGTTACAAGCACCACAGAGGAAACAAGACCGCCGTAACAAAGACGGCTTTCGGTGCAACATTCTTCACTCCTGCACTGAGCCGCAATTATATCCTGACATATAAAAAAGGCGGCTATTCTCCCGACTTTGACAGGATTATAGATCTTATTGTCAGGTATTCACGTTCACGTTTCCCGACAAGATTCATGGGGTTTCCCGCTTATACTTATTTTCTGCTGAGAATAATGGACGAACGTAAAATTTATCTTAAAATGCCGAAAGGCTCACGCATAATGCTCGGCGGCGGCTGGAAACAGTTCTATGCTGAGCAAGCCGACAAAAATTCCTTTTACAGCCTTGCCGAAAAGGTACTCGGCATAAAGGAAAACGATATTATCGAATTTTTCGGAGCGGTAGAGCATCCTATTTTATACTGCGATTGCAAGGAACATCACTTCCACGTTCCCGCTTACAGCAGAGTTATAATCAGAGATGTCGATACGTTAAAACCGCTTGAAAACGGCAAGACAGGACTTGTAAACCTGATAACTCCTATGGTTAAAGCGACCCCGGTGCTTTCCGTAATGACAGATGACCTCGGCATACTTCATAACGGAAGCGAATGTTCCTGCGGACTGAAAACGCCGTTTCTTGAAATTGTCGGCAGAGTTGCGCCGGAGGATATAAAGACCTGTGCGGCAGGCGCAGAAGAGATAATAAAGGGTGTGAACGTATGATTTTCTTTGATGGCGAAATATACGAAAACGATATGTGCGACAAGCTGTTAGCCCGTTTTGAAGACAGAATATGCGACACTCTCGGAAACTGTCGGATTTCTGCTAAACAGGTCCTGCTTGCCGCCGAAAAAATCAGCACGGATATAGAAAACGGTGCTTTTGACGATATGCTCTCGGCGCTTGACGTTGAAAATGTGAGTTACTATAAACAGCTTATACTCGCCTGCCTCAGCCGTGAAAATCTTGAATACAGGCTGAAAACCGAACTCGGAGATTCAGACGGCTTTATCGGTTCTCCGAACGGCATCACTCCGAAAATAAAAATTCAGACAAAACCTCTCGGCGTTCTGTTCCACATAGCCGCAGGAAATGCCGACGGCTTACCCGTGATGAGCGTTGCAGAAGGACTTCTTGCAGGCAATATCAATATACTGAAGCTTCCGTCCGCCGATAAGGGCTTGTCAATCCGCATAATAAAGCGGCTTTGCAAATATGAGCCTTTGCTGTCACGCTACATATATGTCTTTGATACCCCGTCAAGCGATGTGCGTACCATCCAGACGCTTGCAGGCTTTGCCGACGGCATAGTGGTATGGGGAGGCACTGAAGCCGTAAAAGCAGTGCGTTCACTTGCTCCGCCGGGAGTTAAGCTGATTGAATGGGGACACAAGCTTGGTTTCTGCTACATTTCCGATTACGCAAACCATACAGATGAATTTTCGGCTCTTGCCGGGCATATAGCCTCTACAAAGCAACTGCTCTGCAGTTCCTGCCAGACCGTGTTTATCGACACCGATGATAAAACCGAGCTTACTCGATTCTGCGAAATGTTCCTTCCGTATCTTGAAGCGGCAGTCGGAAAACACAGGAATACCTCTATAGGCACACGGGCGAGAGATACGCTCATAAGCTACTCCGCCCGTCTTGAACAGGCAATCGGGATACGGCAAATTTCTCCCGACGTATTTTACGGTAAGAATTGCAGCCTTATCATAAAAGACGACTTTGAGCTTGAACTGTCGCCTATGATGTGCAATGTGCTTGTAAAAAGACTTCCGAGAAAGGACATAATGCGTACACTGAGAAATGCAAAAGGCTTTTTGCAGACCGCAGGGCTTATCTGCGGCAAGGCTGACAGAGCAGAGCTTACTGACCTGTTGCTCTGCGCAGGAGTTACAAGAGTTACGCAGGCGGGAAATATGTCCGCTTACTTTTTCGGAGAATCCCATGACGGAGAATATCCGCTATCCCGATACACAAGAAAAATCAATATCGAACTGAATGATCAGACTGAGGAAACAAATATATGAAAAAACTCGTTTTACCGCTCAACATTATTTTTCTCGGCTTATCGCTTGCTTGCGATACAGCTCTGATAATTACTCATCTCTACCCGATAAAAATAACCGCAAGCGTTTTCTTTATGCTTGCCGCCGCAGTAAACCTGATATACGCCCTGAAATACTTCCCCGATAAGAAACTGCCGTCAGTAATACTGACCGTCGGCGTATTCTTCGCAATGAGCGCAGATATAGCGATAAACTTAAATTTCATCGCAGGAGCGGCGATTTTCGCATTAGGTCATATCTGTTATTTCATAGCATATTCGCTGATGCAAAAGCCCCGACCCACCGACTTTATCCCCGCAATTATAATATTTATCCCCATAGTGCTGTTTATGATGTTCTCACCGCTTCTTGACTTCGGCTCGTCGCTTATGAAAATCATCGGCATTTCATACGCTGTTATAATCTGCATTATGGCAGGCAAAGCAATAATGAACTTTATCCGCATAAAGAACAGATTCAACCTTATACTTGCGCTCGGCAGTGTGTTGTTCCTTATATCCGATATAATGCTCCTGATGGCGTACTTCTCAAAAATAGATTTCCCGTTCTCGAATTTCTGCCTTGCCCTATATTACCCCGGACAGTGCCTTATTGCAAACGGTCTTGCACATATAAAGACAGCTATAACAGAAAAAATCCGTGTCGCCTGACACGGATTTTTATAATGGTTGTTTTAAATTCTGTTTCTGCATTTATAAGTCTGAACGGAGTTCGTTTTTTCGGTCTCTGTAGTTATTTGCCTGCTCTTCGGTTATTACACCCTGCTTTATCAACTCAGATAATAATTCTGATTTGCCCTCGACTCTGCCTGCCGGCATTACAGAACGTTCAAGGCTTGCCCAGTCGTTTATATACTTTTCTTAGGCGTCATTTTCAGTCTGTATAAACAATGGTAACCCAATCAACAATGCCTTTCTCGTTAAATGTAACAATAAGACATTTACCGTGCCAATCATTCGAGGTTTTTCCCTCGAGAGAACCATATCTATATTCCTGCCAGCCTTCATATTTTTTACTGTTAAAATTTTTTATACTTGTTGCTTCACCATACCTTTCGACGATTTCTTCTCTAGTTGTTTTAAATGGAGTTATGCCGTCAACCGAACATTTGTCATTCTCAAAAGGAGCATCAAAAATCCTACTGTCACCCTTTTTGGACTCTTTGTAGTTTTCCGCTCCGCAGCTAAAAAGCAAATCGCCATTTTTGTCCTTGACTTCAACGTGACATCTATCCTCCGCAAATCGATTAGCAGAAGTTTCATATGTCCAATCCTTAGGCAGTTCTTTCAGCTTTATGGGTATCTCGATCGCTTGTCCGTCAACAATTACATTTTTTCGTATCCGTTCAATGTCAAAACCCGTTTCGCTGTACGATATCTCAGAACCATCAGGAATAGTACTTCTTTCGCACCCCGTAAACCCACAGAGCAGTATCGCCGTTGCCAACAGCGCAACCACCCTTTTGCTTTTCCTGTCAAGCCGATGTTTTAATTTGCTAAACATAGTACACAATCTTTCTTTCATTCATAGTGCTTAAGACTTTTGCAATATTTCCGCCTAAGCCTTATCAAAAAATGTCCAAAAGCTCCGATAGGTTATCCACCGTAAAATCAGCCTTTTCGCTCTCGTCAGAAATTGTCCAATATTTGCCTAAGCCTTGCCTCACCCATATCGTCATCATTCCCATTTCATTAGCGGGAATTATATCATTATCCACTCTGTCACCGATCATTACCGCTTCGGACGGACTGCATCCTGCTCGCTTTAGTGCTATATCGAATATTCTTTTATCAGGTTTGGCAACTCCTTCTTCGGCAGAAGCTACAACAAGCTGTATATATTTCATCAAGCCGCAGCTTTCAAGTCGTTTTTCAGTGCCTGCCGACTGGTTGGCAATTACACCTATACGGTATCCTTTTTCACATAGGATTTTGAGTACGTTTTTGGAATCTTTATAGAGCTTTTCATCTTCATGATGCCAAGGAGTTTTTGCAAGTCCGAAATATCTCAGTGCTTCAATATCGCCTTTCAGATTTTGCTTTGAAAAATACAAACGTTTTTCGTTAAACTCCTCAAAGGTAATATCTGTTCCCGCAATAGCATCTCGTATGCGATGATTATAACACTCGGTTTCGTCAACAAGTGTTGAACCGACATCGAAAAATAACCATTTAATATCGTTCAGCATATTATCTCCTTGTTTTCATTAACTCCCGACCGTCCCACAAAGCCCAGCCAACCGCCTTCATTTCAAAAAGTCGGAATTGTCAGCGGCGACCCGGCACTTAGTGTTTCTTCAACCAGTTACGCATCCACTTGCCGTTTTCGGTGAGATCGCTCTCGCTCCAGTTACCGTTTGCCGATGTTCCCGGTCGCAGTACCGAGCAGGTTTCATCCTTGTTGCAAATACTCCAGTTACAGTAGCTTATGCCTTGCTTGTCAAAATAGCTAAGCCACTTCTGCGTTTCGTTGAAGTCGTTTGCACCTCCGCCCGATGCATCACAAGTACCGAATTCCGACACGAATACAGGCAGTCCCTGTGCCACGCAGTTTTCTACGTTTGAACGAAGTCCTGCGTGAGTTGCCGCATAGAAGTGGAACGCATACATTACATTCTTGTAGCTCAGCGGATCGGAAAGCGGCTTGTCGATCTCCTGACTCCATGTCGGCGTACCTACTATAATTACCGAGTTCGGCGCATTCTTGCGGATAACGGGTATTATCTTTTCCGCATACGGCTTGATATTACCGCTCCACGATGCACCGCCGTTCGGTTCGTTGCATATCTCGTAAATTACATTCGGATATTTTGCATATCTCTTTGACACCGTTTCAAAGAATGATTTCGCCTCGTTTGTATACTTGGACGGGTCGCCGGGATTAAGAACGTGCCAGTCGATGATAACATACATATCCAGCTTGATGCAGATGTCAACACCCTTTTCAAGCAGTTCAAGGCTTCCGCTCTTGTTACCCATATAGCACTGACCGTTGCCCCACTCGTCAACATACATTGCAAGACGGACAACATTCGTATTCCAGTCGTCACGGAGCGTTTTGAATGCGCTCTCGTTTACGAATTCGGGGAACCATGTAAGCCCGTGTGTGCTCATTCCCCTGAGCTGATAACCCTTGCCGCTCTTATCAACAAGCTGTCCGTTCTTTACCGAAAGCTGACCGTGCTGTGATACCGGTGTAGTGCCTTTAGGGTCGCTCGGCGCCTTGGGAACTGTTGCCGCCGGCTTTTTGGTCGTTGACGTATTATTATTGTTATTGTTATTATTGTTGCTGTTATTTCCGGCACTCGTTCCTGCGGTACTACCGTTCACAGTCACTTTACCCTCATTGATATAAGCGTCAGCCGAATAATTGAAGCCGAACGAAACGCTCTTTCCCTTTTCTATAGCTCCGTTGTAGCTCTCGTTCTTGACCGTCATTGTGTTTCCCGAAATGCTGAATATTCCGTTCCACTGCGACATCAGCTTTGTATTGCCGGGGACGGTTACCTTTGCCGTCCAGCTGTTCACCGTATCGCCGTTATTGGTTATAACAATCTCATAACCTCCGCACTTCTTACCGCCTTCTTCCCAGCTGCTCGACTTCTTCCATTGAACAGTGAAATTGCTTGAAGAAGCCGCAGGCTTGCTCTGGCTGTTGTTTTTCGTGTCGGCAGTTGACGGTGCCTTTGTTGTATCGGCAGGCTTCTCGGTTTTCTCTGCCTTTGATGTATTTTCCTGCTTTGAAGTATTACTTTCTTCCTGTTCGGAGGTATCGGAAGATGTGTCGCTCTCTGTTACTGAGCTGTCAACGGAAGTAACCTCGGAATTTTCATCGACACTGCTCGTATCCTCAACATACGATATATTGCTTTCGGTCGCCGAGCTGTTTCCGACAGACGATAATACACCGCTGTCCTGCGCCGCACAGCCTGCAAGCATAGCCGCCGCAATAAACACAGCTATCGCACGTCTGATTATAGATTTTTTCATATTTCCTCTTTCGGTCGTGATATTAAAACAGCCCTCACGAATGAGGGCTGTCGTTATTCGTTAATCTTTTTAAGATTACTTTCTCTTCTTAGCAACTACTACTGCACCTGTTGCGAGGAGTGCAACACCTGCAACTGCTGCAACGCCTTCAACACCTGTGTTTGTGTTGGGCTTTGTAGAATCGCCTGTTGTGGGAGCAGTTGTGTCAGCGGGCTGGTTAGCAGCATCAAGACCTGAAACTGTGAATTCAATCTCTAAAGACTTTGTGGGGTATGCACCGTTATAGCCATCTTTCTTAAGAGCATCGTTCCAGATGTTAGCGAACAGAAGCTTTGTATGTCCTGACTTCTTACCGGCTTCTGTATCAATGATAGGAGCAGCAACTTCTGATGTTACTGTACCATCAACGATAATCTTGCAGTCAGAGAACTTAGCGATAGATTCACCGTCTTCACCTGCGTCCTTGTTGAAAGGAATATCTGTTGAAACAAACAGAAGGTTGAAAGAAGAAGAACTGTCGAGTGCCCAGTCAAAGTCAGTAACACCAACCTTGTATGTGCCGTCCTTGTCGATCTGTACATCTGTGTATGTAGCAGGAATAACATAGCCGCCACTACCATCCGGCATATCATCATCGAATTTATCTTCATACTGAGGGAATGTTTCAGGGTCGTTACCGCCCCATACGATTACGCTGTTGAAGTACTTGCCGTCTGCAACGTCCTTACCATATGAAGCGTCATCAAAAGAGTTTCTGAATGACCATGCAGTAGTCTGGAAACCGATATAAGCATTATAAGTTTCTGCTGCTGCGCCTACTGTAAGTGTGCCAGCTACTGCCATTGCAGCTGCTGCACCGATGAATCTTCTCATCTTCATTTTAATTACCTCCAAACAATTGTATATGTTTCATTCTTATGAGTGTTGTTAAAAGTTTACAACAATCTCAGCAAATTAATTATAACCTCTTCCCGCCAAAAAATCAATTTGCATTTTTCACACATTTACCACATAACTTTTAGTTATTTTGTACAATTATGTTATTAAGTTATAACGCAGACCGTTCTCAATTGTCACCCATTTGTGCGGTTCGGTTGACATGAAGCGCTGTCGGTGGTATTCTGTTAAAGTCGTTTGACAAAATGGAAAGGAAACAAAAAATATGAACAGACAGAAAATCACAACAATCGTACTTTGTGCGCTCTTTGCGGCAATTACGGCAGTACTTTCGCAGATAGCGATACCGATGCCCTCCGGCGTACCGGTTACATTACAGACCTTTGCGATAGCCCTCTGCGGCTTTTATCTCTGCACGGCAAGAGCAACCGTTTCAACGGTCGTTTATGTTCTGCTCGGTGCGGTAGGCGTTCCCGTATTCAGCGGCTTCAAGGGCGGAATCGCTTCAATAGTAGGTCCTACGGGCGGATTTATAATCGGCTTTATCGCTATGGCGGCCATCAGCGGAATCGCATTCAGAAATATGCCCGAAAAGTTCCGTATACCGCTTAGAATAGCAATGGGCATCTTAGGCGTTGCCGCTTGCCATATCTGCGGATTTGTACAGTACGCTCTCGTTGCAGGCAAGGATCTGTTATCCAGCTTCCTGCTCGTATCCGCTCCCTATCTTATAAAGGATATAGCAAGCGTAGTTCTCGCATACTTTGCCGCTCTCGCAATTTCAAAGGCTCTGAAAAGAACAGGCTTTGCTCCAAGCGAACAGGCGTAATTGCAATAATTTCATAAACATTAAAGGCAGTGCCGGACGGCGCTGTCTTCAGCTTGTGGAAAAAGTCAGTTTTTATAAAACACGCATTAAATTCTCTATCCCTATCCCCT
>OLPN01003051.1_pt1 | contig 12112 bp, 10 predicted proteins | sample 1672601 | NCBI WGS metagenome assembly OLPN01 (sample SAMEA3136704, study PRJEB25190) | human gut metagenome | reverse complement strand
GGGGCAACTCCGTGCCGGTTCAAGTCCGGCTACCCGCAGTATCAGTAAGATTCCTTTTTAGGGATCTTTTTTTGTATCATAAAATTTATTGATGAAAACGGGAAAATATTCCTAGCTTATTGGTAGGGATATTGACAAGGCTATTTTCCCATGATAGAATCCTGACAGTTGTAAAACAAATCGGACAGATATAAAAAATATATCCGTTGTCAGTATAAATATACATGGAAAGAATATAAGGAGAGGTCAGAAAATGATGAATCAGTTTTCAAGAACAGAATTATTAATCGGAAAAGGAGGAATGGAAAAGCTGAAAAATTCCAGAGTAGCAGTATTTGGAATTGGCGGTGTTGGCGGATATACGGTGGAAGCACTGGTCAGAAGTGGCGTAGGTACCCTGGATCTCATTGATGATGATAAAGTATGCCTCACCAATATCAATCGCCAGATTTATGCAACAAGAAAGACCGTAGGAAAATATAAAGTTGACGTGGCCAGAGAACGTATTCTTGAAATTAATCCGGATGCAGTTGTAAATATCCACAAAACATTTTATGTGCCGGAGACAGCAGATTCCTTTGATTTTTCCCAGTATGATTATGTAGTCGATGCGATCGACACTGTAACCGGAAAGCTGATGCTCGTAGAGCAGGCAAAGGCTTCAGGAACACCGATCATCAGCTCTATGGGGGCCGGAAATAAGATGGATCCAACAGGTTTTATAGTGACAGATATTTATAAAACGTCCGTCTGTCCCCTTGCAAAGGTCATGCGCCGTGAACTGAAAAAAAGAGGAATCAAAAAACTGAAGGTGGTTTACTCACAGGAGAAGCCAATAACTCCAATTGATGATATGGCGATCAGCTGCAAGTCTCATTGCATCTGTCCTCCGGGAACAGAAAGAAAATGTACTCAGAGACGTCAGGTACCGGGAAGTAATGCCTTCGTGCCTTCCGTAGTGGGACTGATCATTGCCGGTGAGGTTGTAAAGGATCTTATTAAATAAAAATTGGATCATTCTGTGTTACTGAGAACGGAATGAACAGTAACCATTCTGTAAGAACAGATATTGCATGTATACTTATATTGTGCAATATCTGTTTTTTTGTGATAAAATATTTTTTACAGATAGTTTTGTAAATAAAAGAGAAGGACAGATAAAGTATGGGGATCGTTGAAAAATTTATAAAAGAAGGACAGCTGACAAAGGAAGAATATCCGGAACTTCTGCACTTATACCAGGATCCGGATGCGGTTCGTCTGCTTCGGGAAGAGGCTGTCCGTATACAGAAAAAATATTTTGGAAATAAAATATATACAAGAGGTCTGATAGAATTTACCAATTACTGCAGAAATGACTGCTATTACTGCGGGATCCGCCGTTCTAACAGGAATGCCAGCCGTTACCGCCTTACGAAGGAAGAAATCCTGCAGTGCTGCGAGAATGGCTATGAGCTGGGATTTCGGACATTTGTGCTCCAGGGAGGGGAAGACCCATGGTTTAATGATGACCGGATGGTTGACATCATCCGGTCCATCAAACAGGGATATCCGGACTGTGCGATCACGCTGTCCATTGGGGAGAAATCAAAAGAAAGCTATCAGAGATTTAAAGATGCCGGAGCAGACCGCTATTTACTCCGTCATGAGACGGCCAGTGAGGAACATTATCGTTATCTTCATCCGGAGAGTTTAAGTCTTGCAAACCGTAAACAGTGTCTTTATACCCTGAAGGAGCTGGGATATCAGATAGGTGCCGGATTTATGGTAGGTGCGCCGGGACAGACGCTGGAGTATCTGGCGGAAGACCTTGTTTTTCTTAAAGACCTGAATCCGCATATGGTGGGGATCGGACCATTTGTCCCGCACCATGATACGAAATTTGCAGAGGAACCGGCAGGAAGTGTGGATCTGACACTGTTTCTGCTGTCTGTCATCCGGATCCTGCTTCCACAGGTACTTCTTCCGGCAACCACAGCACTGGGGACCCTGGACCCCAGAGGCAGGGAAAAGGGTTTTCAGGCGGGTGCAAATGTAGTAATGCCCAATCTTTCTCCGGTGAAGAACCGTAAACAGTATGAGCTTTATGATAACAAGATCTGTACAGGCGAGGAAGCAGCAGAGTGCAGAGGGTGCCTTACCAGACGTGTGGAGTCTGTAGGCTATGAAATCGTTACAGACCGTGGAGATTCCCCGATGACAGATTGACACGGGGTACAAAATACTTTCTTTTTTCAGCGATTTAAGGTAAAATATCAGTAAGATCAGATTGCTAAAAAATTAACAGCTGGTCAGAAATAAGCGGAATTTTCCTGCAAAGCGGAATGCAGGAAAAATGATGGAGTGCGTAAAATATGGAAAAATCAGAAAATGCTGTGCGGAGCAGACTTCTGGAAGCGGGGAAGGAAGAATTCAGAGACAGGGGATTTCTGAAGGCTTCTCTTCGTGCGATCTGCAAAAAAGCAGATGTGACTACGGGAGCGCTATATTTCTTTTTTGAAAGTAAAGTAGCTCTTTTTGAAGAAATCGTGGAAGAGACGGTAGAGGATCTGAAGCGGATCATGGGAGACTTTACGGATCAGGAAAAACAACTGCATCCGGAAGAATATGACAGGATACTTATGGAATTTATCTGGGAAAACAGGGACATCGCAAAAATCCTCATAGATGGAGCTGAAGGTACCAGATATGTGAATTTCCGTGAGGATGCCTGTACGAAAATGGAGCAGATCCTTAATGAACGTTTTCAAAAGGAATGTGGACAAGAAGTTGATCACGAGCTGGTACATATCCTGGTACAGATGAAATTTCAGGGATATTGTGAACTGCTCCGGGGAAACTGCTCCAGGGAAAAACTCCTGAAAATTTCCAGAATTCTGCAGATATGTTCCAGCCAGTGCCTTCTGGCAATTGAGGCAGAACTAAACAGAAAGCAGTAAAAACCATTGCTCATTCTCCCGAAGTATGTTATGATTAACTTGGTTAGTTTTAACAAACCGAGGGAGGTGTAAATAACGTGAGATCAAATGAATCATCTGAAGATTATTTGGAAACGATCCTGATCCTTGGAAACAGGAGCTCTCTTGTAAGAGCTGTGGATATCGCGGCAGAGATGGGCTTTAAGAAACCGAGTGTCAGTGTTGCCATGAAGAATCTTCGCCAGAAAAATCTCATCACAGTAGCCGACAACGGAGATATCCGTCTGACAGAGGACGGACATAAGATTGCCGATAAGGTATATGAACGTCATCAGCTGATCTCTTCCTGGCTGATGATACTGGGAGTCCAGGAAAAAACAGCGATTCATGATGCCTGCAGGATCGAGCACATAATCAGTGAGGAGAGCTTTCAGGCATTGAAAAAGGCAGTTTATGAGCTGAGGGAGCAGCAGGCTGTGCTCCATGGAGAAACCGCGGATCAGGTTTGATCCCTGCAGCAGAAGCTATCAGGAATTGACAACTGAAAAAATAAGAATATAATGGAAATCCAGGTTATGAAATGGAGGATACCAAAAGATGAAATTACTTTTTATACGACATGGAGACCCGGATTACACAATAGATTCCCTGACCGAAAAGGGCTGGAAGGAAGCGGAATTTCTTTCTGAAAAGATCGCAGCTCTTGATGTCAGGGATTTTTATGTTTCTCCGCTTGGAAGAGCAAAGGATACCGCATCCTGCACACTGAAGAAAAACGGAAGAACAGCTACAGAATGCAAGTGGCTGAGAGAATTCGACGTAAAGATCAGAAGACCGGATCTTCATGGGGAAAAGATCATTCCCTGGGACTGGCTTCCACAGGACTGGACGAAAATCGAAAATTTCTACAGCTTTGACCGCTGGTGGGATAATGACATCCTGCGAGAGGGAAAAATGAAAGAAGAGTATGACTGGGTCACACAGAATTTTGATAAAGTTCTGGCAGAGCATGGCTATGTGCGGGAAGGACATTATTACAGAGCAGAAAAAGCCAATGAAGATACGCTTGTGTTTTTCTGCCATTTCGGTGTAAGCTGTGTACTCATCAGCTATCTTCTCAGTATCTCTCCGCTGGTGATGCTGCAGAATTTCTGTGCGGCGCCGTCATCAGTGAGCACCATTGTTACAGAGGAGAGGCGAAAAGGGATCGCGTCCTTCCGTATGAGCTCTTTTGGAGACATTTCTCATTTGTATGCGCATCAGGAGCCGCCGGCTTTTGCTGCCAGATTCTGTGAGACATATGATAACAAAGAGCAGAGACACGACTAAAAAGCGAAAGAAACGGCTGTAATATTTTGGCTTTTTTCCGGAAGACCATGGTAAATAATGATCAGCAGGATTATTTTGGAAAATGATTAGACTTCGTTAATAAATTTTATAAATTTATTAGAAATTGTACAAATTTCTCTCACATTTATCCTGTATGATATAAACATCTTAAGAGAACAGAAGCTCTTAAGAAAAACTCTTTCCTTTCCCTAAAATATGTATGAAGATAAACCACCGTTCCATTGGCAAGACAGAGCCGACAGGACGGTGGTTTTGCATTGCAGAAAAAAACTGCCGAATGACAGAGGAGATAAAGATTTCCAATGTGTATCGGCAGCGTTTTTTTGTTGTCTGAGATTTATTGGATATACAGCTTCAGGCCCAGCTACGGCCTGCGATAGCGGTTAAAGCAGGAATATATTTCCTGGATCCTGGGCATGGCATAACCGCATGGAATATAAGAGCCTTCCGAGAAGAAGGACAATCCCTGCCTTTTCAGCTGAGTATCCAGATAAGTGATGATCTCCGGCAGAGTACGTTTTCCGTCAATAAGATGTTCGCAGGCATATTTCAGAAGCAACGCCAGGGATGCAGTTTGCTCGGAGTCGATCAGCTGCTCCACATAGCGGAGATCCACTTCGGTTTTTCCAAGAGAAAAGCCATCTTTGCCGTGAACCTTGGTTTTCAGTCTTTCCGGCTGTCCGGGACGGCTGTGGCGGGATGGAGCCACTTTGGCCCTGGTCATGATGCGATGGCTTTCCGGAAGGCGGAATGCAGGGGCCTCAATGTCTGAGAGAGGATATTCCTGACAGAGCTTTTTGGTGACTGCTGTGATGTCCACCGGATGATAATTATCCATCTGGATCACAGTGTCCGCAATATGGAAAAAAGCTCCGGAGCTTCCGGCAACCAGGATAGTGGAGATCTCTGCCTTTTCATAGAGATCCCGGGCACGTTCCAGAAATGGAGTGATGGGCTCCTTTTCCCGGCAGATCACCCGCTGCATGAAGGAATCACGGACCATAAAGTTGGTGGCAGAGGTATCCTCGTCAAGGAGAAAGACTTTACTTCCGGCCTCCATACTTTCCACGATACCGGCAGCCTGTGAAGTGCTGCCGCTGGCATCCTCTGTAGAAAAGCAGAGGGTGTCTTTTTTATTTGGAAGATCGTTGATAAAAAGAGAAATGTCCACATCTTTGATAAAACGGCCGTCCTCAGAGCGAAGCTTCTGAGCAGAAGGATCGGTAATGACATACTCCCGGCCATCGCCGGAAATGTGATCGTAAATTCCCAGCTCCAGTGCGTTAAGTAAGGTGGATTTGCCATGGTAGCCGCCACCTACGATCAAGGTGATGCCGCAGGGAATGCCCATGCCTGTGATGGTTCCTCTGTGGGGCAGCTCCATGGAAACCCTCATGCTTTCCGGAGAAACAAAAGGAACAGAGTTTTTCATCGGGCGTGAAGAGATGCCGCTTTCCCTGGGGAGGATAGTGCCGTCACTGACAAAGGCAGCCAGAGAACGTTTTTTCAGCTCCTGACGGATAAATGCCTGATCTTCGGCAAGGCAGATGGCTTTTCTCAGCGCTTCCGGGTCAAGATTCCGGTAAAAAAATGCCTTGTGAATACAGACCGGAAGAAAATCGAAGAGGATTTTTTCCAGTTCGGGAGAGTTGATGGTTCTGCCATTGGCCGGGAAACCGATGAAAAAACGGGCAGTGATGCCTTTTTCCGTTATTTCACAGGCGGTACGTGCAAGAACCTCCTGACCACAGTGGCTTACTGAGATCAGGCCGCTTTTTCCGGAGCCTTTTGCACGGAAGGTATAACGGTTTACCTGCTGTTCAAACTGGCGGTTCAGAAAGTCTCCCAGTGTGATGCGGGTCAGGGAATCCTTATAATATTCTTCCGGAAATTTGGTGTCCCGGTGGGAAAGTTTCACGCTGATATGAGACGGAGAGGCAAAAGGATCTCCCTGTACGTGGTCAATGGATAAAATATAACGGTCAAACTGGTATGCACCCCGCAGAGACTTGTATGCAGGATAGCTTTTGCGGTTGATGCTGTGAAGAAGCTCTTTTAGCTGAGCAGATGCTTGCATGTTGTTTCCTCCTTTGCCCTGTTGGAGCATACAGGTAAAGTCTACGGTGAAACAGAAAGCTTTCCGTGTGTGAGATACCTGAAAATTTTGGATACAGGGCCAATTCTTAAGAACTACTATAACGAATCATAAAGATTTTGTAAAGAATGGGAATTGCGGTGGAAATTCGTAAATGTTTGACCTATAATAGTAGACAGATTGCAGATAATATGATGAGAAACGGCAGCTGCCGGAAGCTATAAAGAAAGGTGGACCACTAAAATGGAAAGAAGAAATGCGTGGCTTTCTTATAAGGAAGCGGAAGAGACAGAAATGGAGAAGCTTGCGAAGGCTTACAGAGAATTTTTGGATAAAGGAAAAACGGAACGGGAATGTGTTGCAGAAATCGTGAAGGAAGCAGAGGCTGCCGGATATGAATCTCTTGAGTCGAAGCTTGAAAAAGGCGAGAAGATCAAGGCCGGTGACAAGGTTTATGCGGTAGGGATGAAGAAGATCGTTGCTCTGTTTCATGTAGGAACGGAAGAGCTTTCCGGAGGTATGAGCATTCTCTGTGCACATATCGATTCTCCGCGACTGGATGTCAAGCAGAATCCTCTGTACGAGGATACGGATCTGGCTTATCTGGATACCCATTATTATGGTGGTGTAAAGAAATACCAGTGGGTGACACTGCCTCTTGCCATGCATGGTGTTGTTGCAAAGAAGGACGGAAGCATTGTGGAGATCAGCATTGGTGAGGATGTGGAAGATCCGGTACTTTACATCACAGATCTTCTGATCCATCTTTCCGGAAAACAGCTCCAGAAAAAGGCAGCAGAGGTTATTGATGGTGAGATGCTGGATATCCTGATCGGCAGCAGACCTCTTGCAGAGCTTCCGGATGATTCCAAAAAGGATGCGGTAAAACAGAATGTGCTGAAGATTTTAAATGAGAAGTATGGTATTGAGGAAGAGGACTTTCTTTCAGCAGAGCTGGAGATCGTTCCGGCAGGAAAGGCAAGAGACTGTGGACTTGACCGCAGCATGATCGCAGCATATGGACAGGATGACCGTGTATGCGCTTACACATCCCTTGTGGCAATGCTGGAGATGGAGGAGACACCGAAGCGTACCGGCTGCTGTCTCCTTGTAGATAAGGAAGAGATCGGAAGCGTTGGTGCCACAGGCATGCAGTCCAGATTTTTTGAGAACAGTGTGGCAGAGCTTCTGGACGGAATGGGCTGCTATTCCGAGCTTGCATTAAGAAGAGCTCTCCGTAATTCCAGCATGCTTTCTTCCGATGTAAGTGCCGGCTATGATCCGGCCTATGGTGAGGCTTTTGAGAAAAAGAATGCAGCATATCTTGGACGCGGTATCGTTCTTAACAAGTTCACCGGAGCAAGAGGAAAATCCGGTTCCAACGATGCCAATGCAGAGTACGTTGCAAGAGTTCGCAGGATTTTTGATGATCACAATGTTGCTTTCCAGACAGCAGAGCTTGGAAAGGTTGATTTTGGCGGAGGCGGAACCATCGCTTATATTGCGGCACTTTACGGAATGGAGGTTATCGACAGTGGCGTGGCAGTGCTGAGTATGCATGCTCCGTGGGAGGTTACCAGCAAGGCAGATGTATATGAGGCATACAAGGCATATAAGGCGTTTTTACTTGATGCATAAACAGATGTATAAATGTGTGTCAGTTCTGAAGACATTCAGGTGATTTTTTCGTTACAGATCAATGAGCGGGGTTTTCCCGGAAATGACAGAGCAGTCTGCCTGCTGCTGTTTTGGCTTGGAGCGTTCCGACAAGAAACAGCAGTATCCCCTGCAGACTTCGCTCTGTATTTTTAACCTGATCAGGGAAGCTCTCTGTTTCAATGGCAAAAAGCAATAAGCAGAGGAGGGGCTTGCCTGGAACTGATTTACTTTACAAGGAGTAATTTTATTATGGAAGATGCATTGGTACGGGTAGTAGATCTGTGCAAGGTTTACAATCCCGGAGAAAATGAGGTGCGGGCGCTGGATCATGTGGACCTGGAGATCCATAAGGGTGAATTTGTGGCTATTATCGGACAGTCCGGTTCCGGAAAATCTACCTTTATGAACATGCTGGGCTGTCTGGATGTCCCCACCTCCGGGAAATATTATCTGAATGGAACAGATGTATCCACCATGAAGGATAATGATCTCTCGGTGGTACGAAATAAGGAGATTGGTTTTATCTTTCAGGGCTTTAATCTGATCGCAAATCTTACTGCGCTGGAAAACGTGGAGCTTCCTCTGATCTATCGTGGGATCGACCGGAAAACAAGAAGAAAGCTTGCTGTGGAATCTCTTAAAAAAGTCGGACTTGAGAAACGTATGGACCATAAGCCAAACGAAATGTCAGGGGGACAGCAGCAGCGTGTGGCTATTGCCAGAGCTATCGCAGCCAGGCCGCCGGTGATCCTGGCAGATGAACCAACGGGAAATCTGGACTCTGCATCCAGCAGGGAAATTATGGAAATCCTGAAGGGAATGCACAGATCAGGAGAAACCTTGATCCTGATCACTCATGATAATGGGATCGCGGCTCAGGCCAGACGTGTGGTCCGGATCATGGATGGAAAAATTGAATCAGATACGATCAATGAGGAATTTGTCGAGGAGGCTTAAGAATGAAAAAAGGGAAAAAGATTGTGATCGGTGTGGCAGCAGTGGCTGTTGTGGCAGGCGGTATTTATGCGGTATCAGGTGCAGGCCGCGGGGGATCACAGATTCCGCAGGTTGCTGTTACCAAAGCGGAGACAGGAGATGTGGAGGAGATCGTAGATGCAACCGGAACCGTTGTCAGTGATGAGCAGAAGACCTTTTATTCTCCTGTGAACGCACAGATCAAAAGCGTATCCTTCGCAGAAGGCGATACGGTTTCAAAGGGAACGAAGCTGATAGAGTTTGAAGTGAAGGATCTGGAGAGGGATAATCAGAAAGCAGAGCTGAATGTACAGTCCGGACAGTATGATTACAAAAATTCCATCAATAAATCCAATGAGGCCCGGCAGAAGCAGGACAGCGCAAAAGTAAAGGTTTCCAGTCTGGAACAGCAGGTAAGGGAGCAGCAGAATTATCTGGCTTCCCTGAGATCACAGCTGGCGTCTGTACAGGCTCAGGCTGCGGCAGATGCGCAGGCACAGGCCCAGGCGGAGACCCAGGCAAAGGCAGAGGCCCAGGCTGCCAGGGATGCAGAGACTCAGAGAGCGTATTCAGAAGCGCTGACTACATATCAGAATGAGACACTTCCGCAGTACCAGCAGGAGCTGGGACAGCTGAATTCCGATTATGTAACGGCACAGAATGCTTATAATCAGGCAGATACCAGGTATCAGATGGCTTTTGCACAGTGGCAGGCAGAGCAGAGCGATGAGAATGCCCAGGCGCTGGATGAAGCGGAAGCAGCAAGAAGTCAGGCAGAGATCACCTGCCAGGAAGCAAAGGAAGCTTATGAGGATAAGAAGGCCAGCCAGCCAAAAATGCCGGAGTATTCTGATTACAGCAGTAGTGCGGCCGGTGATTTTGTTACCGATGGAGCTTCAGAGGAAACACCGGGGCTGACAGATCATGCATCTGCGGATGCTTCTTCTGCAGGAAGTACAGTGGATACTTCTGCCATTGAGAATGCGATCGAACAGGCAACCTCTGATCTGGCGGATCTGCAGTCGGACCTTGCTTCCCAGAAATCCATTGCAGAGGCGGATTCTGCCAGCCTTACAGAAGAAGAGAAAGAAAAAATGCGTGTCAGCAACAATCTTACTGAGCTGGATGCAAAATCTGCGAAAGATCTGGTAGAAGAAGGAAAGAAAGGCATTTCGGCGGATTTTAACGGCGTCATTTCCAAATCAGCAGTCCAGCAGGGCGCAGCGGCAACACAGGGAATGGAGCTTTTTACCCTGCAGAATACAGATAAGGTCAGCGTTGATATCAATGTGTCCAAGTATGACTACGATAAGGTAAAGGAAGGCCAGAATGCGGACATTACCATCGGCGACAGGAAATATACCGGCAAGGTGACTAAGATCAGTCACATTGCGACAACTAACGAAAAGGGCTCCACACTGATCTCTGCCACAGTGAGCATCGACAAGCCGGACAAGGATATTTTTCTGGGAGTAGATGCGAAGGTAAAGATCTATGCAGAAAAGGCAGAGGATGTGGTAACGCTTCCGGCAGGCGTGGTAAATATCGGCAAGGATGGTTCCTTCTGTTATGTGCTGAAGGATGGTGTGATCACGAAGCAGGATATCACAACAGGAATCAGTTCCGAGGACTCTGTTGAGATCACAGATGGCATTAAAGCCGGAGATGAGGTCATCGAGGATCTGGGCTCCCTGGAAGAGGGAATGAAGGCAGAGGCAGCAGCGGCAGACAGTGACAGTGCAGCAGAGACAGGGGAGACTGCCGATGAGTAATATTTATGAATATATCAAAATGGCGCTCCATAATATCATGGCCAATAAGGGAAGATCCTTTCTCACCATGTTAGGGATTATTATCGGTATCGCATCTGTGATCGCTATTGTGTCCATCGGTGAGGGAACCAAGAATCAGATGAACAGCGAGATCAATGATATCGGCGGCGGCCAGATCGCTGTTTACTGCAGTGATGATGCCATAGCAGACCAGGTCTGGATCGAGTCGGAGGATATTGATGCAGTCCGGGAGCTGGATGGCGTGGAAGGTGTTAATGTTTCGGAGTCCTATACAGGTGAGACCGTAACCGGAAAGGGTGATTTTAATCTTACAGTGACCGGGGAGGCCCAGGATGCCAAGCTGGTGGATAATGCTTCTGTGAAGTACGGAAGCTATTTCGGACAGAAGGAGGTCGAAGAGGGAAAAAACGTCTGCGTGATCTCCGATGCCGATGCGAAAAGGATTTTCGGAACGGATGATGTAGTGGGAATGACATTGGACATTACCTGCTATGATCTGACCAAGACATTCCGCATCTGCGGAGTCACCACACAGAAAGAGAACGGAACCTTTGTCAGCTATACTTACGATGGAATGCCGGTGACCATAAATGTGCCTTATACGGCCATGGACGACTTTACCGGAAGCAGCGGAGAATTTTATCAGATCATGGTTCAGGCGGATAAGAGTCTGGATTCCCAGGCGGTCGCAGACAAGATCATAAATCTTCTTGAGAGACGTCACCAGTGTGCCGGAGATGAGTATTTCCAGGTACAGAGCTTCCAGGATGTCATGAAATCCATGAATCAGATGCTTGGCATGGTGACTGCGTTTATCTCTTTTGTTGCGGGCATTTCACTTCTGGTAGGTGGTATCGGTGTTATGAACATCATGCTGGTGTCCGTCACAGAGCGTACCAGGGAGATCGGTATCCGGAAATCCCTTGGAGCAAAAACCTCGTCCATTATGTTACAGTTCCTTGCGGAGGCGGCGATCCTGACGATCATAGGCGGGCTGATCGGTATTGTGCTGGGGATTGCAGGCGGCTATGTGATCTGTGCGGTGATCAGCAGCAGTATGGGAATGACCATCACACCTGGGATCAGTGTGGGAACCATCCTGGCGGCTACGCTGTTCTCCTGTGCAGTAGGTGTGTTCTTCGGAATCTATCCGGCGAAAAAGGCAGCGAAACTGAGCCCGATCGAGGCACTTAGACGGAATTAAAAAACTGTTGCTTTTGCATCAAAAATAGCAATAAAAAATATTTTTAAAAAAAATCAAAAAAAGTTTCAAAAAACCCTTGACATTTTATAGGTCTTAGAGTATCATACATATTGTTGCA
>OLPN01003050.1_pt1 | contig 12113 bp, 10 predicted proteins | sample 1672601 | NCBI WGS metagenome assembly OLPN01 (sample SAMEA3136704, study PRJEB25190) | human gut metagenome | reverse complement strand
ACCGATATCAGGATATTACGAGAATCTTTGATTGATAACAGAGATGTGATAACAAATTGATAACACCGTTCAGTACAGTCTGTGGACTTTGGACAGTGGAACACATATAAAACCAGATAGAACCATAATGAGAGTATGAAACTTTTTCTGTAAAATAATGTTTATAAGGTCCTTCTATGATAAAATAAATATCATTAGGAGGGCCTTTTATTATGGCAAGATAAAAGAAACCTGTACACCGTGTACAAATGACAGAAGGAAAACGAAACATCATCCATACTTATAAGACATGGATCGCCTAAGAGCGGCTACTGGGAGATTATAGAAAATTAGCGGGATGATAGAAAATGAAGGTTAAATTAGAAGATGATGGTCAATCCTGCGTGTTCACTGCGATGAAAGCAAATGTGTTCATTGTGGAAAATGTCTGCGTGTCTGCCCAATGAATGTGGAGGTCAATAAGGAATCCCGCAAACGAAAGAGAGGAACGGAGTGCATACTCTGTTATGAATGTACGAAGGTCTGTCCGACCAAAGCATTGCATTAAAAAATGGAGTTGGAGATATAGCTGCAATGGCAAAGTCGAGTTTTGTACATACGCCAAAAATAAAAGATATAATTTGGAATGTAGATTATGATATACTGCAAACAAGATATAGTGCAAAATGTAACAGGAAGGAGTACGCACAGTGTCAGAGAAAAGGAAATTTACAGTATACGTCGGAAGTGTAGTACTATGCGTAGGTGTGGCAGTTCTGCTTCATTATGTGTCTTTTACCAATCCTTATCTGCAATCTATTTGTCACCTTTTAAGGCCTTTTATTTATATAGGACTTTATCTGGTATGGGCGATTTCTTTTCAAAAGAGAATTATCCAAAAGGAACCCCGTCGTTGTTTAATAATGATTGCAGTGATGATGGTTTTTTGGATGCTCGTTCGTATGTGTAAATTTGAAATACCGTATGAGATGCCGACAGCACTGCGCTACGCCTGGTATCTTTATTATATTCCTATGCTGTTACTCCCTACGGTCAGTCTTTATCTGGCATTTTATATACGGCAGCCGGAAAATTATAAATTACCGGAAAGACGGTGTCTGCTGTTTTTTCCGGCATTGTTTCTGATAGGGATTGTATTAACGAATGATCTGCACCAGTTAGTTTTTACTTTCCCGGAGGGAAGACTGGGGGAAGCAGCTTCCTATGAAGTAGGAGTCTATGGATATGGAGCAATGTATTATGCTATAGTCGCCTGGGATCTTGGATGTCTGCTGGTGGCACTCTTGATTATTCTATTAAGGTGTAGAAAAATTAAAAACAGGAAAATGCTTTGGATGCCTTTTGGCGCTTATGGTCTGTCGGTTGTCTATGGCATCGCCTATTATCTGAATCTGCCCTTCTGGAAAATATTTTCAAGCGATATGACAGCTGCATTATGCCTTCTGTTTGCTTTGATCATTGAAAGCTGCATCTAGTGCGGATTGATCCCTTCCAATACAGGATACGCACAATTATTTGCAGCATCTACAATTTCAGCACAGATTACAGATCAGAGTGGAAAATGCATTTATCAATCTCAGGATTCGGAATGTATTGCACCGGAAATCGTAAGGCAGGTAGTTCAATGTCCGATCATGTTAGAAAATGGGATCAGGCTGTCGGGAAAACCAATTTTGGGAGGCTATGTGTTGTGGAAGGAAAACCTGTCAGAATTACAGGAAATCGTAAGAGAGCTTGAAGATCGGAAGGAAGAATTAAAAGATGCGAATTTGATTGAGGAAGAAAATCTGAGAACAAAAAGAGAAGTAGAAAAACTTTCTGTGAAGAATCAGCTGTATGATAAAATACAGAAACAGACGGCAAGGCAGAGTAAACTTTTGACGGAATTCATTGAAGCATATTCTATGGAAGAAGATGAGAACAAAAGGGAAAAAATATTAGGGAAGATAGTTGTGATCGGAGCCTATATAAAAAGGCGTAGTAATCTTATTTTTATTGCGGAGCAGACAGTAAAATTTCCGATAAGAGAGTTGGAGTTATGTTTCAGGGAAACGATAAAGAATCTGGAATGGAATCATGTTGAGGCAGGTTTTTCCACCGCGTTAGAAGAAATACGAAGTGAAGATGCTATGCAGATTTATGATTTTTTTGAAGCAGTCATAGAGGAATCTTTGGAAGATCTGTTGGCATTTAATGTAAATCTGAAACGCAGAGAGGCGCGGATCATCATGTCTATGAGTGTGGAATGCAAAACAGATCTGCAGGAAATTGCAAGACGATATGGAGCTTATGCGGAGCAGGATTTTGACGGATCATGGCTGCTTTCTCTGATTCTGGGAGGAGGTAGCGGCAAATGATAAAAACATTTGAAAACTGTTCACCGGAGTATCAGATTACGATTGTTTGTTTTTTTATTTTTTTGACTTTGCTGTGTATGATTCTGGTTATTTATGAAGGAACAGGAAAAAGACAAAGAAAGATGTTGCTGCTGGACAGTGTATTGCTTATAGTTATTTTCCTTATAACAGCTGTCTTGTGTGTGTGGCAACGGGCGTTTTACGAAGAAGATTCCATGATATTATTTAAAATACCGTATGTGATTTTAATTGTTATAGGAATTGGTGTTTTTTTATATGTGGGATTGAAGATTTTTGGAATTTATAAGTACCGCAAGAGCTGCCTGAGGGAAAATGCAGTTCAGGAAAGTCTGGACAATTTGCCGAGTGGAATTGTTTTTTTTGATGGGAACGGAATGCCTAAACTGATGAATCGAAAAATGTATCAAATTTGCCAGAATCTGGCGGGAAGAGATATACAGAATATTACAGAACTGGAGGAAGCACTGGGACATCCTCTGAAAGAGAATGTATTTTATGATGTTGATTTGAAAGTATATTGCTTAGCCGATGGAAGTGTGTGGAAATTTTCAGAGAAAGAGATTATTACGACAGCCGGAGATCATTTTTTTCAAGTTCTTGCTTCTGAAGTGTCGGAATTATATCGGAACAAAGTGTTGCTGAAGGAAGAAAATCAGAAACTTCAGGAAATGTCTGTGGCTATGAAAGAACTTTCTAAGAATGTAATAACGCTGACCAGAGAAGAAGAAATGTTATCTATGAAAATGAGAGTGCATGATAATCTGGGATATAGCGTCCTGGCGGCACAGCGGATGTTGCTGCGCGAATCGGAAGCAGACCGGGATGTTTTCCTTTCGCAATGGAAGCAGACATTAGACTTGCTGAATAAAGATAACGAGTCTGTGAAAGGCGAACAACTGCACAGGCAGGTGCAGGAAAGAGCGGAGATTTTGGGTGTGAAAATCATTTATACAGGAGAACAAGTCTGGGAATCTCATATTTTCGAACTGATGGATATAATACTTTTGGAGGCACTTTCCAACTGTGTCCGCCATGCAGGGGCAAGCGAACTGTATGTAAAATGCAGTAGTGGGGAACAAGAATGGATTATGGTGATTACAGATAATGGACAAACAACGGAGAAGGATGTCAAAGAAGGAGGAGGATTATCCGGTATACGAAAAAGGGTGGAGCAATGTGGAGGTACATTGAGAATTTGTGCGGAGTCAAAATTTTCAATAATCGTTAAGATACCAAAGGAGGTGCGGAGATGATACGGGTACTAATCGTGGAAGACCAGCGTATGGCTCGGGAAGATATGGAAAATTATATTCAGTCCAGTGGGAGATATTGTCTGGCGGCTTCTATCACAAACGCAGCTATGGCAGAAACCGTATGCAGACAGAGCAGGTGTGAACTTGTCTTGATGGATGTCTGTACGGAGAATGATGAGAGTGGTCTTGTGGCAGCGGAGAAGATTAAAAAGACAATGCCCCAGATAAAAGTAATTATCGTGACTTCTTTAGTAGAGTGCAGTTTTATTGACAGGGCGCGCAAAGCGGGAGTAGAAAGTTTTTGGTATAAAGATGCCGGTAAAGAAGAACTGTTGGAGGTTATGGATCGTACGATGAAAGGGGAGAACGTGTATCCGGATGCTCCGCCGGTTGTGATGATCGGAACGGCGAAAAGCTGTGATTTTACACCGGGAGAATTAGCAGTTCTGCGATTAGTGGTGGAAGGAGAATCCTATAAAAAAATTGCAGAGAGCTTGTGTATATCACCGGAAACTGTAAAATGGCATATCAAAAATATGTTGCAGAAAACGAATTTTGATTCCAAAACGAAATTGGCGGTAGCTGTTACAAAGAAAAATCTGATTATAAATGGATTTTAAAAATAGCATTTTACTACCCATATGGGGAGTGCTTAAGACTCTGAAAACCGATATCATATACTATGTGAAAGTGTCTCAATCCGATGGTTCTTTTCTTCGTTGAGATGTCAGATTGTTTATAAGACACTGTCTGGAAAGGAGATAAATAATATGAGATATATTATGAGAAGAAGCTGCCTGTTCTTGGTAATGATTGCGGTTATAGTTTTTACAGGGTGTGGGCAGAAGAAAAAAGAAGATCCGGTAACCGTTACATTGTGGCATGTATATGGCGGACAGACAGAATCGCCATTAAACGATCTGATTGATGAATTTAATGAAACGATTGGAAAAGAGGAAAATATCCGAGTACAGGTTGGCAGTGTTACAAATACGAATACGATACATGAAAATGTACTGGCATCCGCATTTGGAGATCCGGGAGCCTCTAAACTGCCGGATATGTTTGTTTCCTATCCTAAAACAGTTCTGGCGATGCCGGATGATACGGAACTTGTAGATTATTATGATTATTTTACAGAAGAAGAACTGAACGAATTCATTCCGGCTTTTTTGGAAGAAGGTGTCATTCATGAAAGACTTTCCATTTTGCCGGTAGCAAAATCAACGGAAGTTATGTTTATCAATAAAACAGCATTTGATCGTTTCGCGAAAGAAACAGGAGCGAAGATGGAAGATTTAAAAACATGGGAAGGACTCTTCGCAATGGCAGAACAATATGCTGCATGGACAGATAACCAGACGCCGGACATTCCTGATGATGGAAAGAATTTTTTCGTTCATGATTATCATTTTAACTATTTTCAGGTAGGTGTAGAATCTCTGGGTGAAAATTTCTTTAAGGGAGAAAATCTGGCTTTCGGACCGGAATTTCAAACAGTATGGGAACCTTATGCAAAAGCGGCACTGTCCGGAGGAGTATGGCTTCGCAGCGGTTATGCAACGGAACCTTTGCGAACGGGAGATTCGATTGTATCGGTGGCTTCGTCAGCCAGCGTGTTGTATTATTCAGACGAAGTTACGTATGCGGATAATACATCGGAAAAAGTAGAGATTGTTTCCATGCCATGTCCCGTATTTGCCAGGGGAGAAACGATGGTCATGCAGCGGGGTGCCGGTATTTGTACGGTAAAATCTACACCGGAAAAAGAAAAAGCCTGTATTACGTTTCTTAAATGGCTGACGGAGGCCCAAAAGAATGTGGAATTTGTGACCAGTCTTGGATATATGCCGGTAAAGCAGGAAGCTTTCGATATTTACCTTCCGGAGGCGATCGAGAAGTTAAGTGATCCGATGTATGTATCCCTGTATCAGGCTTTTTTAAAGACGCAGGAGAACTATACATTTTATACTGCTCCGAAATTGGATTCCTATCTGGATCTGGAAACAAAGTTTGAAGAACTTATCAGGCAAACCCTGTCAGTAAAGCGGTTGGAGTGGCAGGAACATCCGGAAGATATGGATAAACTTGTTTCAGAGACATTAGAGGATTTCAAAGCAGCATACACACAATAATGTCTGCCGGATCGGCAAAAAGAGGTGGCTGACATATGGGAGAAAAGAAAATAAATTTTTGGAAGATTATAAAAGGAATAAAGAGACAAAGCATCCGTATGCAGCAAAGACTGATTGTTTATTGGTGCGTGGTGATTTTAACACTTTTTTTAGTGACAGTTCTATTACTCAGTATTTTGGGAGTCCTTCCGGGAATGGATTTTAAAGTACGGGAAATGTTGTCTGCCCAGCAGAAAAATACGTTGTCAACTATGACAGAGCAGACTGATATTATGATGGCGAGAAGTATTTCTTTATCGGAAGACATTACAAAAGAATTGAATCAATGCCTGACAGCCAATGGAAAGACATTTTCAGATTTGAATGATAATCCTCAGTTGATTATGGATTTGGAGGCTGCGCTGTATCCCTCCTTGAAATCGGCATTGGACGTGAAGTACTGCAGTGGAGTTTTTGTTGTATTGGATGCAACGGTAAATACGAAGACGGAATATGCAGATACATCACGCATGGGAATCTACCTGCGCCTGTCTGATTTAAAGGCAGTAAATACAAGCAAACAGCACGTAGTTTTTTTCAGGGGAAATGCTGATATTGCAAGAGCAGAGCAGGTACAGCTCCATAACCGTTGGAATTTAGAATTTGATACGTCCGCATTGTCGGGGTATGAACAGATTATGCAGTTTGATGGAAACCGGCTGGTAGAGAGCTGCCTGTGGACAGACCGGCTGGAGCTGAGTGATACATGGGAGGATGTGCAGCTTTTATATGTCCCGGTTTTAGACAGTACCGGAAAAGTACGCGGTTTGTGCGGTATGGAGATGAGTAATCTGTATTTCAGGCTGTCTTATCCTATGGTGGAAGGTTCCTGTGGGAATATAGTGACAGTACTGGCTCCTGTGGACAAAAAAGGAAACATCTATCTGGATAAGGCGATGTTCGGAGATACAAAAGAAACGTATCTTTCACCATCAGGAACGATGACAGTGAAGAAAGGAAAATATTATAATACATATTCTACCGCTTTCGGGAATTATATAGGCAGGCATGAACTGCTTGGATTGAAGAGTTGTAATGGTATGCCGCTTGCGGTACTGACATTAATATCAGAAGCGAATTATGAAAAATTAACAGCGGACAATCGAAGGGACTGGATCATCGGTACGTTGTTGTTCCTGATTTTATTATTGGTTGTTTCTGTCGGTATGTCCCATCGTTTTGTGAAGCCGATTCTTCGGAGTTTAAAAGCACTGCAGGAGGATACGCTGACGGACGAAAACTTATCAGGCATTTCAGAAGTGGATGCACTGGTTGATTTTATGCAGAAAAAAAGGAATACGGAGAAACTGGAAAATGGAGGCATTCCTCCGAATATAGAAGAAATGCTCAAGGCGTTTGCTTTGCGTGTGGAAACTCTGACTCCGTCAGAGAGGATGGTTCTTCAGTATTATGTTGATGGATATACGATACAGGAGATTGCTTCATTGCTTTATATCAGTATTGGAACAGCAAGAAAGCATAATACAAATATGAATCGAAAACTGGGGATAACTGTCAGAGAGGAATTAATGCTGTATATTGAGTTATTTCGAAAATGCGATCAGTTAGATAAGCTGACATATAGCAGAACTGAGTAAACGAAAAAGAGTCTTTACAGCAATGTCATTAAGTTAAGATGACCAATCAAGATCTTAGCATCAGAAATGATGCTAGGGTCTTTTTTTTGTTTGCCGATAGATCTCTTTTATATTTTCACAAAAAGATACTGCGCATATATAGCGGAGAGGTAAAAATAAAACGCTATATATAGTATACTAATCGTTCGTATTTTGAAAAATAAGCATAATATACGAATGGCGACCATAGTATTTGCTTTCTGAATCTGTTACGCTTTTATTACGAAATGGTGGCCGCCCGATAAAAGAAAAAATAAAGGAAATGGATAAGGAGGGAGAACTGAGAGTGGGATGGTGATAGAGCAAGGAGGTTAACAAGGAGGTTAAAATGTGGAATATATTACGAAAAAGGATTTAATAGATTGTTCTACGCCGGATGAGTTTTGCTTTTCACTATGCTGCATGGAATGTAAAACAGTATGGAAAAGTACACCAATTCGTTTTTCCAGAGCGGGGAAAAAACCGGAAAATGAAAATCGGAAGATTATTTATGATACACTTTATGAACGGGAAAAGAATTTAGCATTTCAAAAAGCATTGAATCAGGCGAAAGAGATCTTTAATATTTGTCCGATATGTAAGCGTCTTGTATGTGACCATTGCTTTTTAATCTGTGATGATCTGGATATGTGTGTGCAATGTGCTACAAAGCTTAATGAAAAAGGTACTGTTGTAGGATGAAAACAAAAAAGAAAAATGAAAAAGAAAGGAGAACTTTGTTATGAAAAAATATGAGATTTTAGGAGGAAATTTACCAGTTGTTGTATGTGAATTATCAGCAGGAGAATCTATGATCACAGAAAGCGGGAGCATGAGCTGGATGAGTCCGAATATGAAGATGGAGACGATTTCCGGAGGCGGAATGAAGAAGATGTTCGGCAGATTGATGTCGGGTGATTCTATGTTTCAAAATAGATTTACTGCAGAAGGCTCAGATGGAACAGTTGCATTTGCATCAAGTTTTCCGGGAGCAATCAAAGCGCTGGATATTAGTAATGGTCACTCTATGATCGTACAGAAGAGCGCATTCCTTGCTTCGGAAGAAGGAGTGGAGCTGTCCATGTATTTCCAGAAAAAATTAGGAAAAGGTATATTTGGCGGAGAAGGTTTCATCATGCAGAAACTGAGCGGAAATGGTACAGCCTTTGTAGAAATCGATGGACATGCGGTGGAGTATGATCTGAATGCCGGACAGGAAATATTGATTAGTACAGGGTATCTGGCAGCAATGGAAGAAAGCTGCACGATGGATGTTGTAGCAGTAAAAGGAGTGAAAAATATGCTGGTCGGCGGAGAAGGTATTTTTAATACCGTTGTCAGAGGACCGGGTAAGGTGATCTTGCAGACAATGCCAATCAGTAAGGTAGCAGAATTGCTGACTCCTTTTTTTGCAGATAAGAAGTAATTGAAAGGGGAGAAGATTATGAGAAAGAAGTTGAATTTGTTATTTGGACTGGTGCTTATTATCAGTATGATAGCGCTGATTGGTTGTGGAGGCTCTGGAAAAACAAGAGAGAAGAACCCGTATGAAGGAAAATGGGTAGCGGTGTCCGCTCAGATGATGGGAATGTCTGTCAGTATAGATGAAACTTTCGGAGGTGCTTTTGAATTTGAAGTAAAAAACAACGGAAAAGTTTCCTTTTCAGTTGGAGACACTACCGGGAATGGAAAATGGTCTGTCGAAGATAATCAGTTTATCTTGAGCATCGAAGGAGAAGAGATGGTGGGAATCATCGGAAAAGATATTATTTCTTTTGATAATATGCTCGAGATGGGAGTAAAGGTGATTTTTGCAAAGGATGGAACGGATGCAATGGATCCGGCACTCTATCTGACAGAGGAGGAAAATGCAGTCATAGGTGAGTGGGCTGCAGAAAGCGTGGAAGAACTTTTAGGAGACGGACCTCAGACTTCTATGGAAGGAGTAGACAACATCAATGATGCACTGCGTCTTGATTTCAAAAGTGACCGTAATGTAACAGTTATTTATAAAGGGGAGGAGATTGGGACTTTCCCATGGTCAGTTGCACTGGGATATTGTTCGATTGATTCAGAAAATCCATCTCTTACAGTGATGATAAATGACGATGGTACTTTGAAAGTAGACTACAGTGATGATGATGACTACTACACATTCCACTGTGTAAAAAGTGACAGTGAATAACTGAAAAGGATGTGGAAATCATGAAAGGAGGGAAGACGCCATGAAAAAGAAACTATGGTGTGTGCTGTGTATCATGATATGCATGATGATGATAGCGGCATGTGGACAAAAAAAGAATCCGGAGAAGAAAAAATCGGAAAAAGAAGAGCAGGAAGAAACAGAATTTAAAGACAGAGAAAGTCTTAAATTAAGTTTATTTACAGTGTATTATCCGAAGGCATGGAACTACGATAAAGAGAATATGAAGAAAGATGAAGAATATTCTTACGTTAGATTTTTTGATGGAGATACAGTAGATGGATCCGAGAATGTCATTTCTATAGAAGCGACCAAGGAGGATTCATATACATATCGAAAGAGTTTAATTGCCTTTGGAGTGGATTTAGAGGCATATGCTGAAGGGAAAATGGACACTGTAACAATAGGAAATGCAGAATATACAGCAATGCCGGAAAGTAATTCCATAGAAAAAACGTATATGTATCGTTATGAACAGTCTGGCACATCCTATGATATCAGAGTAAGAGGACAGGAAATAGATGATTCTGACAAAGAATTGTTAGAAGGAATTGTGCTGAAATTAGAGGATGAAGGAAATAAAGACGCACCATGGCCATGGGAGGGAGAGCCTGTTGAACCTGTATTGGCAGAGCAGATGGTAGGTTCTTATACAATCGTTCCGGAATATATCCCATTTAAAGAAGCACAGGGAGTTATGCAGATTATGGATCATCAGTTTGTAAAACAGGGCAATCAAGTGTTCCATTTGCTGGAGAACAAACTGGATACTTATGAATATTCAGAAAGTGGACTTGAATTTGTATCTTCGATGGAATTAGACGATGATTTTGAATATTTGTCTGGGGACAGCAGTGGAATGTTATATCTTTCGCCTGGAATTGGAGATGTAATTGGCGTAAAAGATGGGAAAAAGGCACTTCAGACAACAGTAGACGGAGATCTGAATATGCATCCATCCGGAGAATGGGGAATCAGTTTCTGGGTGAACAGTGATACTCAGAAGATTGCGAATCAAGGCGGTAACCTGACGGCAGAACCGTGGATACTGACCGGATTAAATAAAGATGAAGAACGCAAGGGACTGTTTTCTATGATAGATGACGTACAGATCACGAATAGTCATATTATGGTTGCCGGCTCCATGGCTGTGGAAGATGAAGGCACAAAAATTGTTGTCTATGATTATGATGGCAATCAGCTTTTGAAATTAGGTGGAGAAGATATCAGTTCTCCGGACAAGCTCGGTTCCATTACAGGCATGGCGGAAACAGAAAATGGTTTTGTGGCTGCAGATGGAAATATGCGTGAAATACAATTTTGGGCAAAAGATGGAACGCACGTAGGTGCAATTTCTACAGAGGACATATTTGGTGTCAGTTATCCATGGCTGGAAGATATGCAGCTTTTAGATGACGGCTCTCTGTTAATTATGCTGACACAGGAACGAGACGACGGATCAGCAAATGAATTGATGTTTTTCAGATTGACAGGATTTTAATTGAAAAAATAAAAATCGCTTGCCGGCAGAAATTTATCTGCCGGCAAGCGATTTTTCTGTTTCCTGTTTCCAATATAAAGGTAGAATTTTATCACATCAGTGAATCAATTTTCATATTTATCGTATACAGATATATACAACATAAATGGCATAGAGGATCAACATCAGGATCCCCTCCTTTTTATCGAATGATTTTTTGGTCCATGCCATAATTGGTCCTATGTCAAGAAAAAGTACAAATTAAATGTAACCAATTTCCCATTTTTTGTAATTGTTAACTCGCTAAGTTTGTTACGTCCGTTTCCAAGTTTTTCAGATATTGTTCCTCATATTCATTTGGAGACAAATATCCACAATGACTATGAATACGGACTGTATTATAGAATGTTTCAATATATCTGGACTGTTTTGCTTTTTCAATTACGACAGTAGTGTTTGTACTCCTTCCGCATATCGGTATGGGGATAGTTGCAGTGCTTGAGGTCGTGAAATGTGGATTACAGGATTTTATCCTGGGATGATGGTGGAAAACTTTTGAGTATGCTATACATAGAAAGGCAAAAATAGATGATGGAAGAATTATATAAAGTGATGGACGATTTACTGGATGTAGAATTTCAGATGAAATCAGGGATAGATCTCCTGAAAGAATTGGAAGAGTTTTATTTGTCGAATCCTGAAACAGAAGCGTCTGAAGCAAGAAAACTTGCAGTGTTGATCAAGGGATATTTGCAGTCGATGAAGTCAAATATTCGAGAAATCATTCGTTATATTGATGATACAATACTTGAGAAATCAAATGAGGAAAAGAAAGACGAACAGGAAGCTGAGAGTACCATGTCAGAGAAAGTGCAAGAATTTGTAAATCTGACAATTACAGAGCATACGGGAAAAGCGTATTCGGAATGGAAGTTAAATCAGGATAAAGAGGCGGTAAGTGAGATTGATAAGAAATACCAGAAATTACTGGAAACGTTATCCCCAGAAC
>OLPN01003040.1_pt1 | contig 12145 bp, 10 predicted proteins | sample 1672601 | NCBI WGS metagenome assembly OLPN01 (sample SAMEA3136704, study PRJEB25190) | human gut metagenome | reverse complement strand
ATAAGCTTTTTGAACCTTTGTCCTGGATGCACCAATTTTAACACCGCGGGCTGTTGCTTTTTTCTTACTTCCGCCCTTCCACTGTCCATTCCATGCATAACCATGGTTGTAGCCATAACGCTGACAGAAATTCACAAAGTTCTCTGAATTAAATTTACTGAAATCTTTCTTTGCCATTTTTGCAACAACCGTAATTTCGCAGGTTTTTGTGATGCCGTCAACTGCTGCCGTAATTACCGTTTTACCTTTTTTGAGTGCTTTAATTTTTCCGGTTTCATCCACCTTAGCAATTTTTTCATTGGCACTTGTCCAGGTAACTGTTGAAGTCGTTCCCGTTATCACAGGCTGTAATTTTTTTCCTACCATTAAAACCGCTGATTTTCTGCTTATCGCAATTTTGGTCACATCTACCGGCTCCGGCGTAACCGTTGGCTCCGCACTTGGCTCTGTACTTGGTTCAACACTTGGAGATGCCGATGGTGTCACCGTAGGCGTCGGTGTTGGCTCTCCAATTTCAGTCGGTGGAGTTTGTCCACTTCCATTTTCCTCCGCACGCGCAGGAATGGCATATCCTGTCCACAATCCAAGCACTAAAGATGCACTTACGATTGCGCTTACAATTCTTTTTCTACTCTTTTGCATTGTCTTTTGCCCCTTTCCAATTCTACGATTTTTATTTTATCCTTATCATTGTATCATAATTGAAAACTGTGTCAAATGTATTCCAACACAAAATTTAGTTCTGCAATATCTAGTCTAACTCTACAGCACCGGTATAAAGCTGATAATATCTTCCTCTTTTTGCCAGCAGTTCTTCATGGGTTCCACGCTCAATAATCTCGCCCTGCTCCAATACCATAATGCAGTCAGCATTACGAACGGTAGATAATCGGTGGGCAATTACAAATGTTGTACGGTTTTTCATCAAGCGCTCCATTCCGTGGTCAATATGCATTTCGGTACGGGTATCGACAGAACTTGTTGCCTCATCCAGCACAAGAATCGGTGCCAGCGATAAAGCTGCACGGGCAATGTTCAAAAGCTGGCGCTGTCCCTGACTTAAGTTTGTTCCATCTCCCTCAAGTACGGTATCGTAACCATCCTCAAGACGCATGATAAACGAATGGGCACTTGCCGTTTTCGCAGCCTGCTCTACTTCCTCATCCGATGCATCCGGTCTTCCGTAGCGGATATTTTCACGCACGGTTCCACTGAACAAATGCGTATCCTGTAAAACCATCGCAATATTTTCACGGAGCGAACGGCGTTTATATTTTTTCACATCAATGCCGTCAATCGTAATTGTTCCTTCCTGAATATCATAAAAACGATTCAGTAAGTTTGTAATGGTCGTCTTTCCGGCACCGGTAGAACCAACAAATGCCACTTTCTGTCCGGCATGAGCATACAAGTTGATATCTTTTAAAATAACTTTATTTTCATCATAGCCAAAGTTTACGTGCTCCATAATCACTTCGCCCTTGACATCTTTCATTTCAACGGCATCTTCATCATCGGCTTGTTCCACATCCGCATCCATTACCGTAAATACACGCTCTGCACCGGCAAGTGCCGAGAAAATCGTATTTACCTGCATGGAGATTTCATTAATCGGACGGCTGAACTGTCTGGAATAATTGACAAATACCGTCAGACCGCCGACGGAAAGTCTTCCGAAATAACAAAGCAGACCACCAATTGCTGCCGTCAGACCATAGCAGACCTGACCGATATTTCCCATGACCGGTCCCATAATGCCGCCAAAAAACTGTGCTTTAATTTGTTTTTCACGAAGGTCATTGTTCAAATCTACAAATTCTTCCACTGCCTTGTCCTCGTGGCAGAAAACTTTTACAACTTTCTGTCCGGTAACGGTCTCTTCAATGTAACCATTCAAATCACCAAGGGCACTCTGCTGTTCACGGTAATAACGGGAACTTCTTTTGGCAATACTTCCACCTGCCTTAACCATAACAGGAACCATGACAATGGTAAGAAGAGCAAGCCATATATTTAAACAAATCATGATAATGGTTGTTCCAATAATACTGATTGCACCGGAAATCAACTGGATAACCGTATTATTTAACAACTCACCAATCATATCAATATCATTGGTAAACCGGCTCATAATATCTCCGGTTGCATTTGTGTCAAAATAGCGAACCGGCATATCCTGCAAATGGTCGAACAACTCTTTACGGATACGAATCAGCGCACGCTGGGAAACACCAATCATGATACGCTGCTGCAAATAGTTTGCAAGCACTCCGACGCCGTAAATAACCAACATGGTAAGTACACCTTTCAAAAGTGTCCATGTACCATCTGCCAGCACTGTACTAAAATCTAAATTTTTATTTTTCAAAGAAGCAACTTGTAACGCCGTTTTGCCAAGCTGGTCAACAATCGGTTTTAACATATAAGAACCGGCTAATGTTGCTCCACTGAACACAAGCACAAAGACAAGTGCCAGTACAACAAGCATCTTATCTTTTCCCATATATTCAAGAAGTCTTTTAATGGTAGCACGCGATTCTTTTGGCTTGCCACCCATCATATGTCTCGGGCCACCCGGTCCATGTTTTGGTCCCGGTCCCATGCCGCCATGTGGCTGATTTTTTGCCTGACTCATCCTGCCACCTCCTCTTTACTTCTCTGTGAATAATAAATTTCCTGATATGTTTCACAGGATTCTAATAATTCTTTGTGCGTTCCCTGTCCAACAATCTGTCCTTCATCCATAACAAGAATCCGGTCAGCATCCTCAACAGAAGAAATACGCTGCGCAATAATCAATTTTGTTGTGTCTTTTAAAGTCGTTGAAAAACTCTTCCGAATTTGTGCCTCAGTCGCTGTATCTACCGCACTGGTACTGTCATCTAAAATAAGGATTTTCGGTTTTTTAAGCAGTGCTCTTGCAATACAAAGACGCTGTTTTTGTCCACCGGAAACATTGACACCACCCTGTCCAAGTTCACGGTCATATCCATCTGCGAACTCACTGACAAAGCCATCGGCCTGTGCTGCCTTTGCAGCCTCTTTCACCTGTTCATCCGTTGCCTCTTCATCACCCCAGCGAAGATTTTCCATAATACTGCCGGAAAACAGCGTATTTTTCTGAAGCACCATCGCAACGCCGTCACGCAGATGATTCAGCGAATACTCTTTTACATTCACGCCATCTACTAACACTTCCCCTTCATCACAGTCATACAGACGTGGAATCAGCTGCACAAGAGAACTTTTTCCGGAACCTGTCGAGCCGATGATACCAACCACTTCGCCCGGTTTCGCTGTAAAATTAATATTCTGCAAAACATTTTTCTTATGTTTTTTATAATAACGGAAGCAGACATTTTTAAATTCGATTTCACCGGATGTTACCAAGCGGTCTTTCTCAGATGCATTGTCATCATTTAAGTCAATGTCCGTATCTAATACTTCCAAAATACGATGAGAAGATGCCATCGCACGAGAACCCTGAATCATAATCATGGAAACCATCATAAGCGACATCAGAATCTGCGTTACATAAGTAGTAAATGCTGTAAGGTTTCCAACCGGCATATTGCCAATCAAAATCTGCTGACCGCCAAACCAGACAACTGCCATAACCGTAAGGTTCATTGCTAATGTCATAATCGGCATTGTGAGAATTACAACCTTCATCGCACGAAGTGTTTTATCTTTTAATTCGTTGTTCGCACGGTCAAAGGTCTCTTTTTCAAAATCATCACGCACAAAAGATTTTACAACACGCTGGTTTGTGATATTTTCCTGGATTCTTGAATTGAGTCCGTCAATCTTTGTCTGCATCACGTCAAACCGCGGAAATGCAGTCTTCATAACAAACGCAAGTGCAATAATCAAAACCGGAATTACGACACAGAAAACCAGTGCCAGTTTCGCATTCATAAGAAATGCCATAATCAAACCACCAATTAACATACCAGGTGCACGCAAAAGCATACGAAGTCCCATACTCAAGACATTCTGAATATTCGTAATATCATTTGTTAATCGTGTTACTAAAGAACCGGTTGAAAATTTTTCAATATTGGCAAAGGAAAATTTCTGCACTTTGGCAAACACATCTCTTCGCAAATCACCGGCAAAATTTACAGATGCCTTTACCGCAAAATAAGCACCAAGCACGCCACCCATCATCATAAGAAGAGCCGTTCCAATCATAGCTGCTCCTATCCCAATAATGTAAGCAGGTCCTTTTGCTGCCACCGTAACATCCTGCCCACATCCATAGTTAATAATCATAGACATTAATTTCGGCAGAATAATTTCGCCAAGCACTTCCACAATCATAAAGATTGGTCCAAGGATAAATGCTGACTTATAAGGAATTACATACTTTTTATACTGTTTCATTTTGTCCCTCCATCGCTGCATTTTTTAATCGTTCCATATTTTCGTAAATACGGTCAAAGTAATCACATAACTGTTCTTTTTCGCTTTCTGAGAATCCCACATACATTTGTTCATCTAACATATCAAAAAAGTCACAGCTTTCTTCTACCAATTTCCGCCCCTTTTCCGTCAATTCCACAAAATTGCGTCGGTTATCTTCTTCACGCATCTTTTGTGTAATGTATTCGGACTTTTTCAGCGCCTTCAGTGCAACGGCAACTGTCGCCGGCGAAATTTCCAAAAATTTAGCAAGTTCTACCTGCGATGCAAATGAATGTTTCGCAAGCGTCATCAGAAGACGATGTTGTGCTCTGTGAATCCCGGTTCCTTCCAAATTACACTCCAGCATCCTGCGATGCATCTGATTCATCACAATCATGCGGTGCGTAATATCACGGGAACGAATCTTCTTTTTTTTCTGTTCCTGCAAAGTTTTTCACCTCCAAATCATTCTATATCTAATCAATAGCCATTTAATCATTAGTATGCAAACTGTTAGCATCTTAATGTTTATACCAGATTTTTGTGCCAATGTCAATAACAAATGAAACTTTTCACATATTGTTCATAAAATATACTAATCTATGTCTAACGAGGATTTTTTATGGATTATGGCAAATTAAATATACACGTTGTGTCGGATAACTCAGGCTTTCCGATTCCTGATGCCACCGTGCAGATTACCTCAGAAAACGAACCGGAAAACATTATAGAGGAAGCTGTCACCAATAACGTGGGACAGTTAAATAACATTGAACTTGCCGCACCGCCGGTGGATTACAGCATGACCCCTTCTGCAAACAAACCTTATTCGGAATACACCATCACAATCTCCGCTTCCGGTTTTGAATCGGTCGAAATTAATGGAGCAGAAATTTTTTCCGGTGAGACAGCCATTCAGAACGCTTCTCTGCTTCCTCTTGCCACAGGTGAAACCGACAGTGCGGAACTTTTTGTCATTCCCGACCATACACTATGGGGCGATTACCCGCCAAAAATACCTGAAAGTGAAATCAAAACGGTGGAAGAAACCGGAGAAATTGTATTAAGCCGTGTTGTCATCCCGGAATATGTTGTTGTTCATGATGGTCCCCCATCAGACACCCGTGCCAAAAATTACTATGTCAAATACCGCGACTACATCAAAAATGTTGCAAGTAGTGAAATTTATTCCACCTGGCCGGAAGCAACCATCCGCGCCAATATCCTTGCAATCCAGTCATTTACCTTAACCCGTCTTTACACTGAGTGGTATCGAAATAAAGGAAAAGATTTCACAATCACTTCCTCCACCGCCTACGACCACAAATTTGTTCCTGGGCGCAATATTTTTGAAAGTATATCCGCTATTGTGGATGAAATTTTCAGCGAATATCTTTCAAGACCAAATGTAGAGCAGCCAATTCTTACTCAATACTGTGATGGAAAAAATGTAAGCTGTCCAAACTGGCTCAGCCAATGGGGTTCCAAGGCACTTGGCGACCAAGGGTACACGGCCATTGAAATTCTCCGCAACTACTACGGCGATTCCATTTATATTAATTCCACCGATGAAATCTCCGGTATTCCATCCTCGTATCCCGGCTCGCCGCTCCGTGTGGGCGATTCCGGTGAAAAAGTGCGCCAGATGCAGCGCCAGTTAAATGTTATATCGAACGCCTATCCGCTCATTCCAAAAATTGCAGAGGATGGTGTATTTGGTCCTGCTACAGAAGAAGCGGTTAAAACCTTTCAGCGAATTTTCGGTCTCACACAGGATGGCATTGTCGGATTCCGCACGTGGTATAAAATTTCCGAAATTTATGTCGGTGTAAGCCGCATTGCCGAATTAGTATAATACGAAGGTTGCACCCCCTCGTTTCTTTCGATATAATATTATTAATGATTGAAACAGGGGGTTTTTATATGAAGAAAGACGGCTACTATTCATCCGGTGAGTTTGCCAAAATGGCAGACGTAACACTGCGGACCATCCGCTATTACGACAGACAGAATCTTTTAAAACCCTCTTATGTAAATGAACACGGGGCAAGATTTTATACTGACTCGGACTTTGTGAAACTGCAGCAAATTCTTCTGTTTAAGTTCCTTGGATTTTCTCTGTCCGAAATCCGCGACATGACATTAAACCACCCGGACCGGCACGTTCTTTTGGACTCTCTTGATATCCAGCTCAAACTGGTAAAAGACCGCAGAGAGCAATTACAGTTGATGGAGCAGACCATCCAGACAACCGCCGACACCATCCGCCAGAAAAAAGAGGTGGACTGGAAACAGATGATGGATTTGATTCATATGACCTCCATGGAAAAAAGTTTAAAAAACCAATATCTGGATGCCTCTAATATTAACGCCAGAATTCATCTGCACGAATTATACAGCACGAATAAAAAGGGCTGGTTTCCTTGGATTTTTGAACAATGCCCTTTTAAAAAGGATATGAGTATTTTAGAAATTGGCTGCGGCGATGGCTCTTTTTGGACAACCAACGAGGATAAACTTCCCGGTCATCTTTCGGTTACTCTCACCGACATTTCAGAAGGAATGCTCCGCGACGCAAGAAGAAATCTCATGTCATGTTCCAACAGAGATTTTACCTATGTTGTGGCAGATGCTGCCCATCTGCCATTTGCAGATAACCGGTTTGATCTCATACTTGCCAACCATGTGTTATTCTATTTAGACAATCCGATGGATGCACTAAAAGAAATCAAACGCGTCTTAAACCCAAACGGCGTGCTTATTGCCAGCACATACGGCGAGCATCATATGGAAGAAGTCACAAGCCTCACCAGAGGATTTGACGAAAGAATCACCTTGTCTGCGGACAATTTATACCTTCATTTTGGAAAAGAAAATGGAGCCGCGATTCTATCTTCCTGCTTTCAAGACGTAACATGGATAGACTACGAAGATTCACTGTTTGTCACAGAGGCAGCTCCTTTGATTTCCTATATTTTATCCTGCCACGGAAACCAAAACCAGTATTTGGCATCGCGTTACCGTGATTTTGCCTCTTATATCGAAAAACAGGTTGCCGATGGATTTTCAATTACTAAAGATGCCGGTCTGTTTCGTGCCATAAAAATGGATTCAGACTGCTGATTTATCTATTTTTTTCAAATTATTAAAAAAAGTTCTTGCAGGTGACGTTACGTCATGTTATATGATATAGATATCAAATAAAACGGAGGTCACTATGAAAGGGATTATTTTAGCAGGAGGTTCCGGCACTCGCCTGTATCCTCTCACAACTGTAACAAGCAAACAACTTTTACCAATTTATGATAAACCAATGATTTATTACCCGCTTTCCGTGCTTATGAATGCCGGCATCCGGGATATCCTCATTATTTCCACGCCGCAGGATACACCACGATTTGAAGAGCTCTTAAAGGATGGTTCCTCCTTTGGCATCCATTTATCTTATGCGGTACAGCCAAGTCCGGATGGTCTTGCACAGGCTTTTATCATCGGAGCAGATTTCATTGGCGATGACAGCGTAGCCATGGTTCTCGGTGATAATATTTTTGCCGGACATGGTTTGAAAAAGCGGTTAAAGGCAGCCGTAGAAAATGCGGAAACCGGAAAAGGTGCAACCGTATTCGGCTATTATGTAGATGATCCGGAGCGTTTTGGTATTGTGGAATTTGACAAAGATGGAAAAGCTGTTTCGATTGAAGAAAAACCGGAAGTGCCTAAAAGCAATTACTGCGTAACCGGACTTTATTTCTACGATAACAAAGTTGTGGAATACGCAAAAGGTCTAACACCAAGTGCCAGAGGCGAACTTGAAATCACAGACTTAAACCGCATTTATCTGGAAAACAATGCTTTAAATGTGGAATTACTCGGACAGGGCTTTACCTGGCTTGATACCGGAACTCACGAAAGCCTTGTAGATGCAACAAATTTTGTAAAAACCGTAGAAACTCACCAGCACAGAAAAATTGCATGTCTGGAAGAAATTGCATACTTAAACGGCTGGATAAGCAAAGAAGATGTAATGGCAGTCTATGAAGTATTAAAGAAAAATCAATATGGACAGTATTTAAAAGATGTATTAGACGGAAAATATCTTGATGTACTGCGCTAGAGAAAAGGAGAACATTATGACTATTATCGTTACCGGCGGTGCCGGATTTATTGGAAGCAATTTTATTTTTCATATGTTAAAGAAGTACCCGGATTACCGCATCATCTGTTTAGACTGCTTGACTTATGCGGGAAATCTTTCCACACTCGCACCTGTAATGGATAACAAAAATTTTCGTTTTGTAAAAGAGGATATTACAAACCGCGAGGGTGTTTATCGGTTATTTGAGGAAGAAAAACCAGATATTGTCGTAAACTTTGCTGCAGAAAGCCATGTGGACCGCTCCATTGAAAATCCGGAGGTCTTTTTGGATACCAACATCAAAGGAACCGCCGTTTTAATGGATGCCTGCCGCAAATATGGCATTACCCGATATCATCAGGTTTCCACCGATGAGGTTTACGGTGATTTACCACTCGACAGACCGGACTTATTTTTCACGGAGGAAACTCCTATTCACACGAGCAGTCCTTATAGTTCCTCGAAAGCTGCTGCTGACCTTTTGGTTTTAGCCTACCACCGCACCTACGATTTGCCGGTTACCATCAGCCGCTGCTCGAACAACTATGGACCTTATCATTTCCCGGAAAAGCTGATTCCTCTTATGATTGCCAATGCGCTAAACGACAAACCTCTCCCGGTTTATGGCAAAGGCGAAAATGTCCGTGACTGGCTCTATGTGGAGGACCACTGCAAAGCCATCGATTTGATTATCCACAAAGGAAGAGTTGGTGAGGTTTATAACATTGGCGGCCACAATGAAATGAAAAATATTGACATTGTAAAAATTATATGCAAAGAGTTACACAAGCCGGAAAGTCTGATTACCTATGTCACGGACCGCAAAGGACACGACATGCGCTACGCCATCGACCCGACAAAAATACACAACGAACTTGGCTGGCTTCCGGAAACCAAATTTGCCGATGGAATTAAAAAGACCATTCAGTGGTATCTTGATAACAAAGACTGGTGGGAAGAAATTATTTCCGGCGAATACCAGAATTATTATGAAAAAATGTATGGCAATCGATAGGAGGTTTTTCAATGAAAATTCTTGTCACGGGAGTAAAAGGACAACTTGGCTTTGATGTCGTAAATGAGTTAGAACAAAGAGGGCACACTGCCATCGGCGTTGACATTGAAGAAATGGATATTACCAATAAGGAAAGTGTAAATACTGTAATCCATGGTACAAACCCGGACGGCGTGATTCACTGCGCTGCCTGGACTGCAGTGGATGCTGCCGAAGAGGAAGAAAACAAAGAAAAAGTCATGGCAGTCAATGCATCCGGCACACGCTATATCGCAGAAGTATGCAAAGATTTAGCCATCCCTATGATGTATATTTCCACCGATTATATCTTTGATGGACAAGGCAAAACGCCATGGACACCGGACCAGCAAAATTACGCACCGCTGAATGTATACGGTGCATCAAAACTTGCCGGTGAACAAGCAGTAAAAGAACTCCTCTCCGATTATTTTATTGTCCGCATTGCATGGGTTTTTGGCACTCATGGAAACAATTTCATTAGAACTATGTTGAATGTTGGCAAAACACATGACACACTAACCGTAGTAGACGACCAGATTGGGACGCCAACTTACACCTATGACTTAGCAAGACTCCTTGTTGATATGATAGAAACCAAGGAATACGGAATTTATCACGCAACAAACGAGGGCGGCTATATCAGCTGGTATGATTTTGCATGCGAAATCTTTCGTCAGGCTGCCGCGCTTGGATATGACTGCTATGATGAAAATCATCTGACTGTAAAACCGGTGACAACCAAAGAATACGGTGTATCGAAAGCAATCCGTCCTTTCAACAGCAGGCTTGACAAAAGCAAACTTACCGCACATGGTTTTGTGCCGCTTCCGGATTGGAAAGATGCACTTAAAAGATACTTAAAACAAACAAATATTTAGGAGGTCTTCTCATGGGACAGATACAAGTAGAAAAAAATGTAGGTGGAATCGAGGGACTCTGTGTCATCACACCAACTGTACACGGTGATGACCGCGGATATTTCATGGAAACCTATAACTTAAATGATATGAAAGAGGCAGGACTTGATTTGGACTTTGTTCAGGATAATCAGTCAAGTTCCGGCAAAGGCGTTCTACGCGGACTTCATTATCAGAAAAATTTTCCACAGGGAAAACTCGTCCGTGTTATCCGCGGCTCAGTATTTGATGTTGCCGTCGATTTACGAAAAGGCAGTGAAACCTATGGCAAATGGTATGGACTTGAATTATCAGAGGAAAACAAAAAACAGTTTTATATTCCAAAGGGATTTGCCCATGGTTATCTCGTTCTTAGTGAATGGGCTGAATTTTGTTATAAATGCACCGACTTCTATCATCCGGGGGATGATGGCGGGCTTGTTTGGAATGATCCCGAAATCGGTATTACTTGGCCGGATGTCACAGGAAAATATCCGGGCAATGGCTCTTCTTCCGGTTACCGCATGAGTGATGGCACACCGTTAAACATCTTAGAACGCGACGAAAACTGGCCAACACTAGCAAAACTATAAGAATAAAAAAGTAGAAATCTTCTCTGACACAAGAAGATTTCTACTTTTTCTTTATGCAATCTTATAAAATCTATACCAACACTTTTGAAAGAAAATCTTTCAGTCTCGGATTCTTTGGATGATTAAAAAACTCCTCCGGCGTAGCTTCCTCTAAGATTTTTCCATCATCAATAAAAATTACCCGGTTTGCTACTTCCTTGGCAAATCCCATCTCATGAGTGACAATCACCATCGTCATTCCTTCATCTGCAAGACTCTTCATCAAGTCCAAAACTTCACCAACCATCTCCGGGTCCAGTGCACTTGTTGGTTCATCAAACAAAATCACATCCGGATTCATTGCCAGTGAACGCACAATTGCTACACGCTGCTTTTGTCCACCGGATAAGGTAGAAGGATACACATCTGCTTTGTCCTGCATATTGATACGGGCAAGAAGTCCCATCGCCTGCTCGCGAATCTTTTTAACCTCTTCTTTGCGCTTTGCACCGTGCAGTCCCTTGCAGTGGACATGAACCGGTGCCAGCATAATATTTTCTAACACCGTTTTATTATTAAACAGATTAAAATGCTGGAAAACCATACCCATATGGCGTCGATGCACATTAATATCTACATGCGGATCTGCAATATCTACATCATTGAAAATAATCTGCCCGCCTGTAGGGTCTTCCATACAGTTTAAGCATCGAAGAAACGTACTTTTTCCTGAACCACTTGGTCCGATGACAACCACGATATCTCCCTTGTTGATGGTGATATCAATTCCGTTTAATACATCATGACTGCCAAAACTTTTTTTCAAATTAATTACGTCTATCACTTTTTCTCAGGCTCCTTTCCATGCATTTGATTCCGAGTGAAATAAGCAGTACCAGTGCAATGTAAATCACTGCCATCACCAGATAAGGAACCATAAACTCATAGCTGTTACTGCCAATATAGCTAAATGCCACATAAAGGTCAGCCGCACCAACAAAACTCACAACGGAAGTCTCTTTAATCAAGGCAATAAACTCATTTCCGAGTGTTGGCAGAATATTTTTTACCGCCTGTGGAATCACAATTTTGCGCATTG
>OLPN01003030.1_pt1 | contig 12179 bp, 9 predicted proteins | sample 1672601 | NCBI WGS metagenome assembly OLPN01 (sample SAMEA3136704, study PRJEB25190) | human gut metagenome | reverse complement strand
CTTCGTCGGTCTGACGCAGGCGCTGCTGCATCTTGGAAAGCCCCTGCCCGAACTTATCGAACTCGGTCTTCACCGCACCCAACAGCTGCCAGACCTCGCCGGAGCGCTTCTGGATGGCAAGGGTCTTGAAACCCATCTGCAGACTGTTGAGCAGCGCCGCCATGGTGCTGGGGCCTGCCACGTTGACCTGATAATCCCGCTGCAACACTTCCAAAAGCCCGGCATTGACCACCTCGGCATACAGGCCCTCAAAGGGCAGGAACAGGATGCCGAATGCCGTGGTGTAGGGCGGCTCCACGTATTTCTCGCGGATGTCTTTTGCCTCGCTGCGGAGAACGAGCTCCAGCGCGTGGCGGGCGTTCTCCACGGCAGCAGCATCGCCGGAAGCCTGGGCGTCCTGTAAGTGGGCGTAAGTATCCCCGGGGAACTTGGAGTCAATGGGGAGCCAGACGGTGCTGCCGTCCACACCGGGCATCTTGATGGCGTACTCCACCCGCTGGGTGCTGCCCGGGATGGTGGCCACGTTGGTATCGTACTGCTCTGGGGCCAGAATCTCCTCCAGGATGGCCCCCAGCTGGATCTCGCCCAGGATACCGCGGGTCTTGACGCCCGAGAGCACCTGCTTCAGCCCGCCGACGTCCGCCGCCAGCGACTGCATTTCGCCCAGGCCCTTGTACACCTGCTCCAGCTGCTCGTTGACCGCCTTGAAGCTCTCGCTCACCCGCTTTTGCAGCGCGTCCTGCAATTGCTCGTCCACCGTGTGGCGAATTTCATCCAGCTTGCGGGTGTTCTCCGCCTGCAGGGCGGTCATGCTGTCGGCCAGGGTCTTGCGCAGCTCTTCCAGCTTCTGGGTGTTGGCCGCTTCCAGGCTCTGGAGCCGCTGGGTCAAGATCTGCTGCTGGCCGCTCTGGCCCTGGGCCAGGGTGCTGCTCATGTTCTGCACGGCGGTCTGCAGCGTTTCGCTCACGCTGCGGATGGCGGTATAGTTCTGCTCCGCCATAGCAGCCTGCTTCTGCTCAAAGGATTTGGCCTGGGCTTCCAGCTGCTGGGTAAGCCACTGCTTGAGCTCCTCGGTGTCTCCCCCGCCCCGCCGGGGCTTGTTGCCGCGGTAGAGCAGCAGGGCCAGCATCAGGCAGATGGCCACCAGAAGCACGGTATATAACATTGCCAGAAATTCCATTGATATTCTCCTGTAGTATCCCCTCAAAACAGACAGCGATACGAGCGCTCTGTTTTGCCAAAGACATCGTATCGCTGTGTTTCGGGATTTATTTCAGCGGCCTCGCCCTCTCAGGCGCTACCGTGTCCGCTCTCCCAGAGCGAGCTTTTTGCTCTTATTTTTACTCTTCAATATACTGGACCAGCTCTTTGGCGGAGACGGTCTCGTCGCCGTAGAGGCCTACGCCGTCCGCTTCCACCTCACCGGTCTGGTTATCACAGGGGTCAGCCCGGAAGCCCAGCATGGGCGGTGTGAACGGCGCTGCAAACACGCTGTTGGCCACCATGCGGTCGGGGTCCAGATTGCCAAAATAGTGCTGGCGGAGCGTTTCGTCGCCCCGGCGGGCCATGGAGGCACCGAAAGAGCAATCCGCATACAGCCAGCCCTTGGGGGCCACATAGAACATGGCCCAGTCGTGGCAGCCCACTTCATCGGGGGTGACATAGAGGCCGCTCTGCCAGCGGGCCGGGATGCCTGCCGCGCGGCAGAGGGTGATGAACGTGACCGACATGATGCCGCAGTCGCCCCGGCGGTCCCGGGCGCAGTGTTCCGGCAGGGACTCGTGGATAAAGTAGCTCGGCTGGTAGTGGTAGCGCACATTCAGCGTGACGTAATCGTAAATGCGCTTTGCCTTTTCCATGGGGTCGGTGATGCCTGCCGTGAGCTGGGCCGCCAGCGCCTTGATGTAAGGCGTGAAGACGATGTGGGAGGGCTGCTCCTCGGTGTCAAAATCCGGCTGCTCCGGGGCAGAGGGCGTATCAGAGGGGTCCGTGTAGACTGCCGTGTTGCGGTAGCTGTACTGGACGCCGAAACTGCGGTTCTCTGTGAGGTCTGCCTCCCAGCAGACGGTGCGCTGAGGAGCGTTTTCCGGGGCAATAACCGTCGGTTCCTCGGTGAACTCCTCCAGCTCGATGTCACTCTGGGAGAGGCAGGCAGCGGGCAGCGGCAGCCAGGCGCGGACATGCACCGCGTCCCGGCCCTCAGCCTTGGCCTTGGCAAGGGCCGCGGCAAAGGCCTCGTCCGACATGCCAACACTGGCTTTCAGGGTGATGCGGGCGCTGGCGCTGCCATGCTCCGCCATCTTCTCATGCAGACGGCGGCAGCGCTCTTTCTCGCTGTCCGGCTGGGCGGGCGGGTCGATCTGCCGCCGGGCAAGGTCCGCATGGGTGGCGATCAGCGTGGAAGCAAAACGGTTCTGATACCGCTTCTCCCCCTCCACAAAGCGCCAGTCCATCCGGTTTTCCCGGTCCAGCATCTCAAACTCTTCCGGCGTAAAATCTTTCACCCGGCGCTGCATCTCGGCAATGGCGTCCGCCTTGCTCCAGGTGTACTCCGCCGGGATCCGCCGCATGATCTCCCGCTGGGCGATCATAGCGTCCCGCAGAACGTCCACCCCGTGGGGGGTGGGGTTCTCGGGCTGGACATCCATGTGGGGGCACAGGCCCTGGCTGTAGGGGCTGTTCTGGGTCATGGTCCAGTCCTCAGCAAGGTAGGCGTCAATGCGGGCAATGGCCTCCTCGTAGTACCCGGCCGCTTTCAGCCGCTCCACATCGTCGGGCAGGCCCACGTTCAGGCTGCGGAGCGTTTCGTTCAAATCTCTTGTGTTCATATTTTCTTTCCCCTCTCCTAAAAATCTCAGGTTACTTTCTTCCAGAATGCCACGGCAGCGTTCAGCCAGCCCTCTGCCTCGGTGCCAAGTCCAATGCCAATGCCATGGCCTGCGTCTTCATATACCTTTTCCTCGTGGGGCACACCGTCGATCTCCAGAGCGCTCTGGAGGGCAGGCCCCTGCTGATCGAACCCGAACAGCTTCAAAATGCGGTCGCTCTTGCCGTACCACAGGAACACCGGCGGGTAATCCGGTGCAATGAGCTTGGAGAGCGTGTAATCATAATAGTGTTTCTGCATCCAGTCGTCCACGTCCAGCAGGGCCGTGTAGGCGGGCTTTGCCAGCCAGAAGTTGTTGATGGGGTACGCCAGCAGCAGCGCCCCGGGTTTGGGCACGTTGTACTTCTGCCAGCCCTTTTCCGCATCGCCAAACACCCCAGCGATCTGCCCGCCGGAAGAATACCCCAGCAGTGCGTAGCCCTCCGGCTGGACGCCGAACGTCTCGGCGTTGGCCGTGATGAACTGGATGGCCCGGCCCAGGTCGTCCATGGGAGCGTTGTTGCCCGCCTCCCTGCCAATGCGATACCGCAGAACAAACACCGCGTAACCCTGCTCGTGCAGCTCCCAGGCTGTGGACACGCCGCCCCGAAGCTCGCCGCTGTAGTAGAGCGCGTTGCCCGAGAGCACCACAGCATACCGGGCGTTGGGGGGATCCGCCGGGAAATAATACAGCTCGGCGTGGTCCCGGCTGGGCTGGGCGGCGATCTCCTCCGGCGAGTAGAGCTTATAGGTGATCTGGGTGCCAGACTCGTAGTTCTGGATCAGCAGGTTCAACCCCGCCGCGCAGCTGGCGGCAGAGCCGCTGCCCACCACCTCTTCCAGCGTCTCATTGTTGTGGACATTCTTGAACCAGGCCAGGTCCCGCTCCCAGGTGTGGATGTCGGTATAGAGGCCGGACGCCTGAACGGCGGGGTTCTGGCGGATCTCCCGCATGGTGGTCTGTGGGGTGATGGGCTCCTGCGCCATAGCCGGGAGCGCCAGCATTGCGGCCAGCGCCAGGCTGGCAAGACATGCGCTTGGTTTCACAGAGTTCACGCCCTTTTTCAAAAATTTGCCGGGAGTTACGCGGCTGTGTCCGCCGCTTTGGCAGCGGTCTGGCTCTCCCAGAACGCGACCGCCTCGGTGATCCAGCCCTCCGCGTCGGTGCCGCGGCCCGGGCCGATCTTGTGAGGTGCATTATGATAGTGATGGAAGATGTGGGGCACGCCGTTTTTTACCAGTGCTTTCTCAATGACACGGCCCTGCGCCGGGGTGTACATCTTCGCCAGGGTCACATCGTTTTTGCCATACCAATGGTAGACGGGCGGGTAATCCGGTGTGATGTAATCGGAAACATTGTAGTCGAAGTAGCGGGGGCCGTCGGCGTAAGGGTCAATGAGGAGGCCCCAGACGGGTTTCAGCTCAAAGAAGTTGTTGACGGGGTAGCCCAGCAGCAGAGCGCCCGGCTTGCTCACGCCATAGGCCTTGTAGCCCAGCGTGTCGGAATCGGAAGCAAACAGGCCTGCGATCTGCCCGCCGGAGGAATAGGCCAGCACCGCGTAGTCCTCGGGCTGAACATGGAACTGTTCCGCATGCTCGGTGATGTACCGCACGGCCCGGCTCACATCTTCCAGCGGGGCGTTGTCTGCCGCCTGATCGCCAATGCGGTACCGCAGCACAAAGCAGGTATAGCCCAGCTCGTTGAGCCACTCCGCCGTGGAAACACCCTCACGCATCTCGGCGCTGGTGTGGATGGCGTTGCCGCCGATGACCAGCACGAACTTGCCGCCAGGATCACTGCCCGGGAAATAATAGATCTCCGCTTTCTGGCGGGTGGGCACGGCGGCGATCTCCTCGTCCGTGTAGAGCTTATAGGTGATCTGGATGCCGGAGTTGTAGTTTTCGATCATCCTGTTCAGGCCCTTGGCGCAGTCCTCAGCGGTGCAATCGTTGACATACTCACGCAGGGTGGTATCTTTCCACTTGCGGATATCCCGGGGGTTGTCCTGCTCCTGATTGTAAGTATACAGCCCCGCCCCCATGACGCTGGGGTTCGACCGGATCTTGGCCATGGGAGTGTCCGGTGTGATGTTGGCCTCCCCTTTTGCTCCAGATGCCTGGGCTGCCCGTGCCGGCAGGGTGAGCAGGGTGACCAGTAACAGCGCGCTTGCAAAGACCCGTTTCAGTTTCATTCCCGTGTGTTCTCCTTTTCCGGTATGATACCGGAGCCGACAAGCCCCACAGTGATTGCGTTTTTTGCCAAAGAGGTCTATAATAAGAGCCTGTCCGACAGCGGTTGATTTCTTCTATTGTATCACAACCGCCTGTATTGTCAAAACAAATCTGCATCCTGGGCTGCGATGCCCACGCCCCGGCCTTGTCTGAGTGTTGTGCTTTGAGGCGAAATTTGCTATACTTGCCATATTGAAAGAGCATCTCTCCCTGGCAGGAGAGCTCTTTTGGAATTGCGTGAGAAATCAGGGAAAGAAGTATGAGTGAGATCACGACACGGCCCATGACTGCGGAAGACTGGCCGTATGTATCCAAAATCTATTTAGAGGGGATCGCCACGGAACACGCCACGTTCCAGACCACCTGCCCGCCTTATACCGCATGGGACGCCTCCCACACCAAGGACTGCCGTCTGGTGGTGCTGGACAACGGCGTGGTAGCCGGTTGGGCCGCCCTGCACCGGGTAGATCCCCGCTGGTGCTACCGGGGCGTGGTGGAAGTGAGCATCTATGTGGGCGAGCAGTTCCGGGGCCGGGGCGTCGGCTTCCACCTGCTCACGGCCCTGTGCAACGCTGCCGATGCGTCTGGCTACTGGACCCTGCAATCCACCGTATTGCAGGACAACGAGGCCAGCCGCCGCCTGCACGCCAAGTGCGGCTTCCGTCTGGTGGGGCGGCGGGAACGCATTGCCCGCGACTGCCATGGCCGCTGGCTGGATACATTTTTGATGGAGCACCGCTGCAAAGAGGACGAGCCGACGGGATACAAAAAATTATAAGCCATACAAGCAAAAATACCACTGTGCACGTTTTGACGCACAGTGGTATTTTTTATCTGTACTGTATTTTTACTTTACAGGTCATTCCCCGCATTTATCGCACCACAGCCAGAGAGCCCATGGGGTCCCAGGGCTCCAGAGCGATGGGTTCTGCCTCGTAGGCAGCGATCTGCTCAGCGGTCAGGTACTTCTTGTTGACCACGACCTGATACATGTACTCATCGAACCAGCGGTCGGTCATCAGGTAGTAACCGTCCTTGCCCGGCTCCTTACCCCAGCTGTTCTCCACACGCCAGCGGTTGGGCTTGCCGTTCTCATCCAGATTGACGCCCTGGAAGACCATGGCATGGGTCATCAGGCTCTGGCCATAGTCCAGGCGCTCGGCTTTGGTCATGGTGAACCGGGTATCCAACAGATCTTCCAGACCACGGATGTCGAGATCCATGATGCCGGAATCCCGCTCGGAGTGCTTGCCCACGTCGCAGCCGAACCAGACGGGCTGGCCGTCTTTCATCTGGGCGATGGCAGCCTTCTTCAGCTCTTCGATGGGCAGGTTGAGGTAGCGCACGGCGCTGCCCTCTTTCACGTTGCCCAGGTACTGCACGGTGTAGCTGCAGCCGTAGGGCTTATCCTCGGTGGGAGCATTGATGAGGCTGACATAGTCGCTCAGGTCAACGCCCACATACTTTTCAAAGAAGCTCTTGGGGGTCAGGCCCTCTTCACGGTGGAAGTTGTTGTTCTTATCGCGGTACTCAAAGGTAAAGGTCTTGGGAGGCTCGCCCAGGCAGATGCAGAGCAGGCGGTAGATCTCGCCCAGCATCCGGGTCTTGCGGGCACGCAGCTCGTCCAGGCCAGTGCCCTCCTTGTGCAGCTTGCGCAGGATACAGGCATCCTCCCGCAGCTTCTCGGTCAGCGTCATATCCATCTCGCGGCTGCCGGAAGAAGCCTTGGACTCGGGGTAAGCGGTCTTGGGCACCACGCCGTACTTCTCGATCAGATTGCAGAGCATATCCCACTGGCCACCATCGTTCACCGGAGCCATCAGCAGATAGGACACCAGACGGCCATTGGCGGGCTCGTCCAGCGTGTCGAGGATGCTCTCGAGGAAGTAGTTGGATTTTTCCAGCTTATCCCAGAAAAAGAGGTAGGCCTGCGAGAGCTCAAAGGTCTTGAGGTCGTACTTCTTCATCACCTGATAGCGCAGGGTGTTGAGGGCCGCAAACATCCAGCAGCGGCCGCTCTGCTTCTGGTTGCAGATCTCGCCCTGCTCCAGGCTGATGGAGTATTCATGGACATCCTGCTCCACAGCCTCGCGGCGGATGGCGGAAGCCAGCAGGCCGTTGTTCGTCACGGCGTTCATGGCCACGCGGTTGGCGCGCTGGGCGCCGAAATCGGCGTCAAAAGCTGCGATCTGTTCTTTTGTAATTTCCTGAGACATTGGTTTTACGCCCTTTCTTACCACTCATTGTCCGGAGCATTCGCGTCGGCCACCCGGGCGCGCTGGAACATGCTCTCCACCACAGCACAGTATTTGTCGGCCAGACAGACGATGACCGCCTCGCGGCAGGTTGGCATGTGGCGGAACGTCAACGGCCACATGTGGCTCTGGATGATGTTCTGCTCCTTTTTGGTGATCTGGAAATAATTACGGGCATTCACGCAGGCAGACCCCGGGTGGGAGAAGCCGTGCATCTCAAACAGACGGCGCAGCCCCTGGAAACTTTTGCGCTTGTGCCAATCGTACAAATAAAAATCGTGCAGGAAAGCTCCCACCGCCAGAGAGGTCTCATCGGCCCCCAGATGAAAGCGGCGGTTGAGCCAGAAGCTGACCAGCACCACGTTTTTGCAGTGCTGGTAGGTCGTCACATCGCCATGCTGGATAAACTCCCGCATCCGCTGCACTTCCGGGTGCCGGTCATATTTTTCCAGGATGGCGGCAAGCCGTTCCCGTTCCAATTCAGAAAGCTGCATGTGGCAAATTCCCTTTCGCTGTAAAGCCAGAAAAATCAAATCAGGACCGGAGCTGCACAGGGTTGGAGTTTCCAAAGTTCTCGGCCCGCGTGGGGTTCTCCCGCTTGAGGCTGAAATCCACCAGATACTGCTTGCTGCCGTCGCCCATGGCTTCCAGCTCTTCCAGCTTTGCGTTGGCGGACTCCACATCCGGGTACCACTGGATGAGGAAGAAGTTTTCTTCCTCCACGCCGTAGTACAGCCACTGGCCGTCGGCGCGGAGCAGGTCGTCCAGATGGTCCACTTCTTCGCCGTCCGGCAGGCCAAGGCCCTCCTCGGCGTAGACATTTTCCGGTTCCACCTGCAGCACTTCGATCACATCAATGGAGCTCTGCAGATACTCGTCCTGGGAGATGCTCTTATCCGAGAGCTCCCAGCCGGTGAGAAACGCCTGCATCATCAAATCTTTGACCGAGATCTTGGTTTCCATATTCATTCCCTCATTCCTGTTTGTCTCCGCTGACCAGTATACGGCAGCCGCCGTGACAAATCAACGGTTTCTTTGTGAATTTTTATCAGAACCAATCTTTAGCCCCCTGCTGAGGGGAGCTCCGCGACACGCCCGCATCCGCGGGATGGAACGGTGAGAGGTTTTATTTCAAATTGAAATCAAAGGTTTCTCCCAGCCATTCCAGCGCCAGCTCCACCCAGTGATGCCGGTGCGCGCTGGCAGCATCCACCTCAGCCGTGCTGATGCTGGTGCCGTGCCGCCCTTTCTCAAACAGATGGGCCTCACAGGGCACGCCTGCCCGGCGCAGAGCGGTCAGCAGCAGGAGGGTGTTTTCCACGGGCACCGTCTGGTCCTCCATGGTATGCCAGACGAAGACCGGCGGTGTGGCCGGTGTGATTTTGTCCTCCAGCGTGAACGGCTGTTGGGCGGCAGGGTCTTCGCTGCCCGCCAGCTGGACAAAACTGCCCCGGTGGGCATATTTTCCTGCTGTGATGACCGGGTAGGCCAGCAGCACCGCATTGGGGCGGTGCATCGGGGTGCCATCTGGCAAATCGAGCACCGCGCCGGAAAGAGCCAGGTGTCCGCCTGCGGAAAAGCCGCAGACCGCAATTTTCTCCGGCAGCAGGTTCCACGCTTCCGCACGGGAGCGGAGCAGGCCGATGGCCGCGTTGAGCTGGCGCAGGGGCTGGTAATGCCGCGCGCCCTCCCCTACACGATAAGTAAGGATGGCCGTATGGTATCCCGCCGCAGCGAACTGCAGGGCCACCGGGTCCGCCTCCCGGGCGCTGACATGGTTATAGCCCCCGCCGGGCACCACGACCACCACCGGGCGGCGCAGCGCATTGGGCATGGCCTGGGCAGCGTCCCGCAGATAGACGGTCAGACTCCCGCCGCCGGGGAGCGGGCATTGTTCCAGACGCATGGCGATTCCTCCTTGTCTTTCCTCTGCTCCTTGCAGAGCGGGTGTGGTTTGCACCTGCTCATTATAGCGCTTTAGCAAAGAGAAGTAAAGCCAGCCTCAAATAATTCTGAACATTTTATGAAACCCCTTGATTTTTGGGCCGCCGCGGTGTATATTAGCACTCGAAAGTTATGAGTGCTAAGGTTTCAAAAGCAATTTGTTGCCCGCAGTGCTTAATCTGATATAAAAGAGGTTTTGGATTATGGCGAAAAAAGAATTTCAGGCCGAAAGCAAAAAGCTGATGGACATGATGATCAACTCCATCTACACCAACAAGGAGATCTTCCTGCGTGAGCTCATCTCCAATGCTTCGGACGCCATCGACAAGCTTTACTATAAGAGCCTGACCGACACTTCTGTCGGGATGAACAAGGGCGATTTCCGCATTCTGATCACCCGTGATAAGGAGAACCGTCTGCTGACCATCTCCGATAACGGCATTGGCATGACGAAAGACGAGCTGGAAAAGAACCTGGGCACCATCGCCCACTCCGGTTCTCTTGATTTCAAGAAAGACAATCAGGACGAGAGCATCGATATCATCGGCCAGTTTGGCGTGGGTTTCTACTCCGCGTTCATGGTAGCCGATAAGGTCACGGTCATCTCCAGGGCCTACGGCTCCGATGAGGCCTGGCAGTGGACTTCCTCTGGTGCGGACGGCTATGAGCTGGAGCCCGCCGAAAAAGACACTGTGGGTACCGACATCATCCTGCACATCAAGGACAACACCGATACCGACAACTACGAGAACTACCTCGATGAGTACGGCATCGTGGCCATCGTGAAGAAGTACAGCGATTACGTCCGCTATCCCATCCAGATGGAGCGGGAGAAGAGCCGCCAGAAGCCCGAACCCGATCCCAAGCCCGAGGACTACAAGCCGGAGTGGGAGACCTACACCGAGCTTGAGACCCTGAACAGTATGGTGCCCATCTGGAAGAAGCAGAAGAGCGAGGTCACCGACGAGGAATACGCCAGCTTCTACAAGGATAAGTTCAACGATTACTCCGACCCCGCCCGCGTCATCGTGAGCCGCACCGAGGGCACCGCCAACTACAACGCCCTGCTGTTCGTGCCCAGCCATCGCCCCTATGATTTCTACACCAAGGAGTATGAGAAGGGTCTGGCTCTGTACGCATCCGGCGTGCTCATTATGGAAAAGTGCGCAGACCTGCTGCCCGATTACTTCAGCTTCGTCAAGGGCATTGTGGACAGCCAGGATCTGAGCCTGAACATCAGCCGTGAGATGCTGCAGAAGGACAACCAGCTCAAGCTGATCCACAACGCACTGGAAAAGAAGATCAAGAACGAGCTGCATTCCATGCTGGTCAACGACCGCGAAAAGTACGAGGCATTCTGGAAGGAGTTCGGCCGCCAGATCAAGTTCGGCGCTTACTCTGATTACGGGATGCACGCTGAGCTGCTGCGCGACCTGCTGCTGTTCTGGTCTGCCAAGGAGCAGAAGATGGTCACCCTGCAGGAGTATGTGGACAAGATGCCTGCCGAGCAGAAGTTCATCTACTTTGCCGCCGGTGACTCCACTGACCGTCTGGCCAAGCTCCCCGCCGCCGAGCTGGTTCTGGACAAGGGCTATGATGTCCTGCTGCTGACCGAGGACGTGGATGAGTTCTGCCTGCAGATCATGCGCAGCTACCCCCGCAAGGATGCCGAGGGCAAGGACGGCACCGTGGAGTTCAAGAACGTCAACAGCGGCGATCTGGACCTTGAGACCGAGGACGAGAAAAAGGCCGCCGAGGATGCCACCGCCGAGAACAAGCCCCTGTTCGATGCCATGAAGGACGCTCTGGACGGCAAGGTCAAGGAGGTCAAGGTCTCCACCCGCCTGAAGGATCACCCTGTCTGCCTGAGCGCCGACGGCCCCCTGTCCATCGAGATGGAGAAAGTGCTCTCCAAGCAGCCCGGCAGCGAGGGCGTGAAGAGCGACAAGGTGCTGGAGCTGAACATCAACCACCCCGTGTTCGCCGTGCTGAAGGCCGCACAGGAGGCCGGTGATACCGACAAGGTCAAGAAATACAGCAGCCTGCTCTATGCACAGGCACAGCTGATCGAGGGCCTGCCCGTGGATGATCCCGCCGCTTACGCCGAGGCTGTTTGCAGCCTGATGAAGTAATTTCCTTTCCCACAAATAAATTACCCCCTTAACAAAAGGGCCGTGCTCCGCTATAATAAAGTGGAACACGGCTTTTTTGTTTTAGGAGGATTCTGCCCCATGGAGCCCAGACGCAGCAAACATTTCCTTGCCCACATTCCCACCATTGCCCTGCTGGTAGTATTCGCCATGTCGCCCTGGCTGGGCATCCTGTTCTTCATCCTGCGTGCCATTGACCGGGATGCCGAAAAAAAGGAGCAGGAGAACGCGGAATATTCCAGCGATTTCCGTCCCCAGGACACCGGTGCCGGTCAGCCGGCCCGGGACACTGAGCCGGTCTACGGCCACGATGTGCCCACTGCCGAGCAGCAGAACGCCAAAAAGTGGCACAAGACCCTGACCAGCCTCTGCACGGTGTTCGGCGGCATCTTTCTGGTGGTGGGCCTTGCAGGCCTTGCCGATATCATTGACCTGTGGGGCTACTGGTTCGACTGGGGCGAGTTTCTGACCGCGCTGGCCCAGACCATTGGCGGCGGCGCTGCGCTGGCCATGGGCCTGCGGATGAAGCAGGCCCGCAAGCTGGAGCGCCAGCTGGACAAGATCGTTGGGACCCGGGATAATATCCCGCTGGACGAACTCTTTGCAGCCGCGGGCATTGATGCCGACAGGGGCCGCGCCGCCGTGGAGCGCGCCATCGACCACGGCTATTTCGGGGCCGATGCCTATATCGACAACCGCACCGGCACGCTGGTGGTGCGGGGCGCTGCGCCC
>OLPN01003028.1_pt1 | contig 12181 bp, 8 predicted proteins | sample 1672601 | NCBI WGS metagenome assembly OLPN01 (sample SAMEA3136704, study PRJEB25190) | human gut metagenome | reverse complement strand
GTCATGTCCATCGCGCACAAGTTCTGCCCCGCAATTCGGACATTTCTTCGGCGGCATATCAAATCCGGAACTGCCGGCAAACGCTTTTACCTCGTCCGAATCAAAATCCGAATAATGGCATTTTTCGCAGTAATAATGTGCCGGAAGCGGATTTACCTCTGTGATACCGGACATTGTAGCAACGAAAGAAGAACCAACGGAACCACGCGAACCAACAAGATACCCATCCTCATTCGATTTCCACACAAGCTTCTGTGCAATAATATACATTACGGCAAATCCGTTGGAAATAATGGAGTTTAACTCCCTCTCCAGCCGCTCCGAAACCTGCACCGGTAAATTTTCCCCATACATACTGTGCGCCTTATTGTAGCAGATATCACGAAGTTCCTGATCAGAATTTTCAATAACCGGCGGACATTTATCGGGAAATACCGGCGATATCTTCTCAATCTGATCGGCAATCAAATTCGTATTTGTTATAACAACCTCTTCTGCTTTTTCCTCACCTAAGTAGGAAAATTCCGAGAGCATCTCCTCGGTTGTTCTAAAATAAAGTGGTGGCTGCTTGCCATCATCCATCTTTTTTCCGGCAAGCAGAATAGTCCGGTAAATATCATCCTCCGGGTCAAGGAAATGGACATCACAGGTAGCGCAGACAGGCTTGTTATATTTTTCGCCAAGCCTTACAATCCGGCGGTTCATTTCCTTTAAATCATCCCATGTATTGATGTTTGCGTAGGCTCCTTTTTCCTTATCAAACATAAATTCATTGTTACCAATCGGCTGAATCTCCAAATAATCATAGAAATCCACCAATTCTTCAATTCTCTCCTCGTCTGCATCATCTAACAGTGCACGGTAAAGTTCGCCCGCCTCACATGCCGAGCCGAGAATCAAGCCTTCCCTGTATTTCATTAACTGACTCTTTGGAATACGTGGACGTCTGGCGTAATAATCCAGATGTGCCATCGATACCAGATGATACAAATTCACACGGCCAACTTCGTTTTTTGCCAGAATAATCGCATGATAACTTGGCTTTTTCTTAATGATTTCCGGTGCCGAATGTGTCCTCTCATACAACGCCTTCAAATCTGTAATGCCCTGCTTTTCTAACATCCGAATCATTTTCTCAAATATCTCTGCGGTTGCCTCGGCATCTTCGACCGCGCGATGGTGATTGACAAGTGAAATCTTCATCGTCTTTGCCACATTATCAAGCGTATATTTCGCCAGATGTGGAAATAACACACGTGCCACACCAACCGTATCCACAACCGTATAATGAATGTCTCTGCCCTGCTCGGCTCCCTTTTTACAGATAAAACTATAGTCAAATCCGGCATTGTGGGCAACTAACACACACCCCTCGCAAAAGTCAAGAAATTCCGGAAGTACCGACTCGATTTTTGGCGCATCACTTACCATGTCATCCGTAATACTTGTCACATCAGTAATTCTAGGAGGAATTGCCACCTCCGGATTTACAAATGTACTGAAGCGGTCCGTGATTTTACCCTTTTCCACTTTCACCGCACCAATTTCAATAATGCGGTTTCTCGTTGGCGAAAAACCGGTTGTTTCCAAGTCAAAAACAACAAACGAATCCTGTAAAGTCTGCCCTTCTTCATTGACAACGGTATCGTCCAAATCGTCTACTAAGTACGCCTCACAGCCATAAATTACCTTAAAATTGTCATCTTTAATGGCATGGTCGGCATCCGCAAAAGACTGAACAACACCATGGTCAGTAATTGCAATGGCAGGGTGTCCCCACTCCTGCGCTCTTGTTACTAATTTCTGACAGTCTACCACCGCATCCATATCACTCATCTGCGTATGTGCATGAAGTTCCACACGTTTTACCGGCGCTTCGTCTTTTCTGCCAACTCGGAAATCATCAATTTCTTTGGCACCATCTATGTTTTTAATGACAAGTTCCTTTGAATAATCATCAAATGCAGCATGCCCTTTTACTTTTACATAATTTCCACCCTTTATAAACTCAGAAAGAGACAACTCCTCTGCCTTTGTTTTTTTCACAAACATAAGACAGCGAATCGTATCGGTAAAATCCGTAATAGCAAAAGAAATTATCAATTTTTCACCATTACTGAATTCTCGTTCTTCCACACTTCGAATCATACCGGCGATAACGACTTCTCCAATTTCGTCCACAATATCGCTGATTGGCATAACTGCCCCTTCCACATTGGAGCCAAAAAACACACTGGGGTCTCTTGTCTTTTTTTTCTTTGCCACATACGTTTTCTTTTTTTGTATCTTGCGTGCCTCTTCCACCGCTTCTTCATTTTCTTTCTCTTCTTTTTTTCGTACTACTGTATAAACTTCCGGCTCCTTGTTAATCTTTCGCTCCTTCTTCTCATAGCGAAAAGAAATATCCACTTCCTGACCGAAACTGCGTTTTAATCGTTTGGATAAAAATTCTTTAATTTCCTTACTTTTTTCATGACACAAAAAATCATCGTCACAGGTTAAAACAATCGAGTTTCCGTCTACTTCAAATGGATGGCTGCAAAACTTCATATGTTCAATCGTATCATGTTCTTTTAACTCTTCTTTTAAAATTTCTTCGCATTTTTCCACCAGTTCATCCACCTCATAAGACGCTGCAAACGGGTAATACATCTCCAACTTTGGCTGCACTCCCATTTTACGGAACACCTGTGAATACAAAGCATGCTCCATCGTATGTATCGTCCGTCTGTGGAGCAGCTGGTCACTTTGACAGTAAATAAAGGCCAGCATCTTCGTACGCGATGCACTGACCTTCTCTACCATAGTTCCTGAAAAATAATTATATAAGGAGTCCTCGATTGATAATTCCGGAAATGCTTCAAAAAAATGTACCACAAAAATCAACCCTTTCTCAATCTTTCCAGTGTAAAAGTTCCTGCCGCAAAGTTTCTAACAACTCGCTTTCCGGCACTTTCTTTACAATTTCGCCCTTCTTAATTAATAAACCTTCACCAATTCCTCCGGCAATCCCGATATCGGCTTCCTTTGCCTCACCCGGACCATTTACCGCACAGCCCATAACGGCAACTTTAATATCCAAATCAAAATCTTTCACCATCTCTTCTACTTTATCGGCCAATGAAATCAAATCAATCTGGGTACGTCCGCAGGTCGGACAGGACACAACCTGTACACCGCCTTTATAAAGTCCTAATGTCTGCAAAATCAGTTTAGCTGCCTGCACCTCTTTCACAGGGTCTCCGGTAAGAGAAACACGGATGGTATCGCCAATTCCCTGATACAAAATTGTACCAAGACCAACTGCCGATTTAATGCTTCCCGAATACACCGTTCCCGATTCCGTAATTCCTACATGCAGTGGAAAATCTGTCTGCTTTGCCAGTTCTTCATGCGCCCTGATACACATTAAAACGTCGGAGGACTTGATGCTGATTACAAGATTATCATATCCCATGTCCGTAATTATGGACACCTTGTCAAGTGCACTCTCAACCAGCCCCTGTGCTGTGACACCGCCATATTTTTCAACCAGATTTTTCTCCAGAGAGCCACTGTTTACGCCTACACGGATTGGCACCTGACGCTCTTTACAACAGTCAACCACTGCCTTTATTCTCTCATTGCTTCCAATGTTTCCCGGATTAATTCTTATTTTATCTGCACCGTGTTCCACCGCCGCAATGGCAAGGCGGTAATCAAAATGAATGTCCGCCACCAAAGGAATGTGAATCTGTTTTTTTATCTCTTCCAAAGCTTTTGCCGCTTCCATGGTCGGAATGGCACAGCGGATAATTTCACAGCCTGCCTTCTCCAACTGCAAAATCTGAGATACCGTCGCTTTCACATCTTCTGTTTTCGTGTTTGTCATAGACTGGATGGCAATCGGATTTGTGCCGCCGATTGTCACTTTTCCAATCTGAATTTCCTTTGTTTTATGACGCATTCTTTTCAACCCCTTTTACTAGAACAAATTGATAATATCATGCCCAAGAATGACTACCATTAACAGCATCAAGAGCATAAAACCTGCCATATTAACATAGCCCTCATATTTTGGATTCATCGGTTTTCTGCGAATCCACTCAATAATCAAAAACAGTAACCGTCCGCCATCCAATGCCGGAATCGGAAGTAAATTCATAACGCCAAGGTTGGCAGATAACATAATACACCAGTAAATCATGCTCATAACCATCATACCCGGTCCACCGCCATTGTCTTTGTCACCACTGGCTTCGATGTTTTTGCCCATCGTTGATACAATGCCGACCGGTCCTGACACATCACTTGCCTTAAAGCGTTTTGTCACCAGTCCCTGCAGGCTCTTTACAACCGTTTCAATCCAATACTTCATTTCGTAAGTGGAATACTTCAAATTGCCAAGAACACCTACTTTTTCCCACTTTCCGTGGTTAATTCCGATGCGGTAATCTTCATTTCCACTTGCATCTTTCATAAGTTCCGGTTTCATGACAATCGTTTTTTCCTGACCGTCACGCTCTACGACCATCGTCACATCTTCGCCCTTAGGAAAACCATAATAAGCGGTATACAAACTGATATCACCGTCAATTGTCATCGTTTTCCCATTGATTTCTTTGACTACATCGCCAACCTGCAAACCACTCTTTTGTGCCGGTGTGTTGTCAGCCACAACTGTAATCTGCGGACTTTGATATCCCATTACCGCAGTCAGTATAACAGAAAATATAAATGCTAAGATGAAGTTGAAAAATGGTCCCGCAAAAATAATTGCCATCCGCGCATAAACGGATTTTCTGCTAAAGGAAGAATCATCTGCGATATCCTCTTCTTCCCCTAACATCATACAGGAACCGCCAAAAGGAAGCAGTTTCCAAGAATAAATTGTCTGTTCATTATACTCCGGGTGTTCTTCTAAAAACGCGGAGGATTTCAAAAACATGATTTTTCTTCCCTCACTTGTTTTCACCCATGAAATCAAACGCGGCCCCATGCCAAGTGAAAACTCCAAAACTTTCACCTTATTCCATTTTGCCACGATAAAGTGTCCAAATTCATGAAATAAAATTATCACACTGAAAACTAAAATTGCCAAAAAAATGGTCCATGCACTCATCTGCTTACATTCCTCCAATCCTTATTTAAACGTTCATATGTTTCCCTTTCGGTTTCTAAAATCTGAGACAAATCAGGATGCTTAATCACCCGATGTTTACTCATAGCATATTCTATCATATCATAAATTTGTAAAAAAGCGATGTCTTTCTTTAAAAATCTCGCAACTGCATATTCATTTGCCGCATTCATCGCCGTCAGCATACTGCCGCCAATCCTGCTTGCTTCTACTGCAATCGGAACTCCCCGCAGTACATCCGTATTTGGTTTTTCAAATTGAATATCGGCTAATGCCTCAAAATTAAGTCTTTCTCCGCCCAAATAATTGCGCTCCGGGTAATATAGGGCATACTGAATCGGAAGCCTCATGTCCGGTGTTCCAAGCTGCGCCATCACAGCACCGTCAACAAAGCCAACCATGGAATGAATCACGCTTTTAGGCTGAACTAATACATGAATTTTATCGATATCCACATCAAACAGCCACTTTGCCTCAATCATTTCCAGACCTTTATTTATCATCGTCGCTGAATCAATTGTAATTTTTGCCCCCATGCTCCAGTTCGGATGCATCAGCGCTTGTTCTACCGTTACTTTTTCCAGTTCCTCTTTCGTACTGTGGCGGAACGGCCCGCCGGACGCTGTCAGAAAAAGAGTTTCAATCTGTGACTTTTTCTCACCGTTTAAACACTGGAAAATAGCGGAATGTTCACTGTCCACCGGAAGAATTGACACGCCGTATTCTTTAGCAAGCGGCATGATGATATGACCTGCCGTCACCAATGTTTCTTTATTGGCAAGGGCAATATCCTTTCCCGCACGGATTGCCTCCATGACCGGGCGAAGTCCAATCATGCCAACCATCGCAGCAACTACCACATCCACATTTTTCAGGGTAGAAACCGTAACAAAACCATCCATTCCATATAAAATCTCACAAGAATGACTTGGCAGTAATTTTCTTAACTCTTCCGCCTTTTCTTCATTTTTCATAACGGCATAAGACGGGCAGAAACGCTGAATCAATTCTGCCATTTTCTCTACACTCTCACTCGCCGTCAGAGCAACCACTTCAAAATCGTCCGGATTCTGTGAAATAACATCAAGCGTCTGTGTTCCAATGGAACCAGTGGCTCCAAGAATCGTTACTCTTTTCAATTTCAATTCCTCCCAATCAGCCAAGATTCATTGTAAGGGCTAATAAATAATAAACAAAAGGTGCTACAAATATTACACTGTCAAACCGGTCTAATACACCGCCATGTCCGGGAATTATCTTACCATAATCCTTGATTTCATAATTTCTTTTAATCGCAGAGGCTGTTAAATCACCAACCTGCGAAATCAACGCTCCAATCACTGTAACCAACGGAAATACGATATATGGATTTGCTGTAAAAGCGGCATATTCCGGAAAGAAAAAGGCATAGCAAAAGCCAAGCAGTCCGGCGCCGACAACACCACCAATGCAGCCCTCAACCGTCTTTTTCGGACTCAGTTCTGAGAAATGATGTTTTCCAATCAGAACACCGGTCACATAGGCAAAGGTATCAGAGCCCCAGGCAGAAATTATAATCAGCCATACCAGCCAGTTTCCGGCAACTAAATCTCTCGTTCTTGCAATATAACTAAACAAAACACTTACATACAAAAAAGCAAACACTGCTTTCGTAATATCTTCAATTCGTAACTTTGGATAAGAAAACACATAAATCACTAACAGTACAAGCATCATAAGTATGAGTAGCCCAAACAGCAGCCAGTCAATTCCTCCATAGATACAAAGCATGCCATAATATACCGCAGTCGCCACATACGTCACCACTGCCAGGGAAGTTTTTTCCATCCGAAGCACACGCAGCAGTTCATATACACCAAGAAGCGACAAAACACCGAGCGCAAAAAGCAGAAAACAGCCTCCCTGAACAAAGAAGAAAATAGCGGCAAGCACTAAGACAATCCCACTGATTAAACGAGTAAAAAACATGATTTGCTCCTCCTAAACTCCTCCAAAGCGACGGTCTCTTTTGTTATAATAATCAATCGCTTTTTGTAATTCTTTTTTATTAAAATCCGGCCACAAAACATCCGTAAAATAAAATTCGGTATAAGCAAGCTGCCAAAGCATAAAGTTAGAAAGTCTTTCTTCCCCACTTGTGCGAATCAACAAATCCGGATCCGGAAGACCTTTGGTGTCCAAATATCCGGCAAACATTTCCTCGCTGATATCCCCAGGCTTTACTTTACCGTCTTTAACATCCGCTGCCATCTTTCGCATCGCGCGTGTCATTTCATCCCGGCTCCCATAGTTTAAGGCAACCTGAAAATGAAGTCCGGTATTATCTTTCGTTGCTTCTTCTAGTTCTTTGATACTCTGTTTCATGTCCTCTTCTAACGGAGTAATATCACCAATTACACGAACGCACATATTATTTTTTGTACTTCTCTTAATGCAGTCTTTCAAATACTGTCTGAGAAGTTTCATCAGCGCATTAACCTCATCCTGTGGCCGTTTCCAATTCTCCGTAGAAAACGCATATACAGTAAGATAATTTATCCCAAGATTATAGGCATCTTCACAAATCTGCTCCACGGTTTTACTTCCGGCAACATGCCCTGCTTTACGTGGCAGCAAACGCTTTTTTGCCCATCTTCCGTTACCATCCAAAATAATGGCAACATGGTTTGGCGCATTTAATTCTGAACGTTCCATAAAAAATTCCTCCATCTTCTAAAAAAAGGAAGGACAGACAAGACTCCTGCAAAGCAGGAACAGGCTGTCCTAATATCCGGCACATGTGCACCGAAACTCCTTCTATACGGTCATTACTTCTGTTGATTTTGCATCAATTGCCTGATCAATTTTCTTTACATACTCATCGGTAAGTTTCTGAATCTTATCTTCTAACTGTTTCTGGTCGTCTTCTGAAATCTCGTTTGCCTTTGCTTCTTTTTTCACAGCATCATTGGCATCTCTACGAATGTTTCGGATGGCAACCTTAGCTTCCTCACCTTTTTTCTTGACATCTTTTACCAGTTCTTTACGACGTTCCTCCGTAAGTTCCGGAAATACCAGACGAATCACTTTTCCATCGTTTGCCGGTGTAAGTCCCAAATCAGAAGCCAAAATTGCTTTCTCGATATCCTTAATAAGACCGGCATCCCACGGCTGAATCTGAATCATGCGGGCTTCCGGTACGGAAATATTGGCAACGCCCTGCAAGGAAGTCGGTGTTCCATAATAATCTACCTGAATACGATCCAAAATTCTTGGATTTGCACGTCCGGCACGAATTGCACCATATTCTTCTTCCAGATTAGCAAGTGACTTTTTCATCTTCTCTTCATATTGATTTAATTCCATGACTGTTTAACCTCCATTAATCCACAGTAATAATCGTACCGTTGCTCTTTCCTGCTACGGCGTTTGCAATACTGTTTTCTTCATTCAGACCAAAAATCAGCATTGGCATTTTATTTTCCAGACAAAGCACGGCGGCCGCCAAATCTACAACACCGAGTTTGTTGTCAACAATATCTGCCATCTGCATTGAATCATACTTTTTCGCATCCGGATTTACTGCCGGGTCGGAATCATATACACCATCAATGGATTTCGCTGCGAGAATAATATCGGCATCAATTTCAATCGCACGAAGCGCCGTTGCGGTATCGGTTGAAAAATACGGATGTCCGGTTCCACCGGCAAAGAATACTACCATTCCTTTGCCAAGATATTTGTTGACGCGGTCTTTGGAAAATAACTTCGTAAAAGAACCACAGGAAAATGGTGTTAATACTTGTGTCATAAGTCCTACGGAACGACAGATTTCTGACATATAAATGCAGTTCATAACCGTAGCCATCATACCAATCTGGTCTGCTTTGGTGCGGTCTATCGTCTCACTGGAACGTCCGCGCCAGAAGTTTCCGCCACCGATTACAATGGCAACTTCCGTTCCGGCATCCACCAAATCTTTAATCTGTTTTGCAACCGGTACACAGGTTGCCTCGTCAAAACCGGTCCCCTTGTCTCCTGCCAAAGCCTCACCGCTTAATTTCAATAATACTCTTTTATATTTGCTCATTGCGAAATAGCCTCCTGTTATATTTCTTATTCAAAGAATGAATCCAAATCCACATCGGCATATGCCAAAGAGCAATGTCCATCAATAACAGCTCCACTGTTAATCTGAATGGATTTTGCTTTAATATCACCTTTCACTACCGCTGTAGAATCCACGATAACAGGACCATTTACTTCAATATTTCCTTTTACTGCACCGGCAACCAGTACGGAAGTGCAGCTAATACTACCGATTACGACTGTTCCTACGTCAATTTTTACAATACCACGGCTGTTAATATCACCTTCCAGTCTTGGTGTATTCACATAAATTTCGGAAGCAATTGTATTACCTGCTACTTTACCGGTAATTGTTAATTTGCCCTCACATTCTACATCACCTTCAATGGTACCTTTTACAACGAGAGATGTATCGGATTTGATGCCACCGTTAATGGTTGTTCCTTTCGTAATTACGGTAACTTCCTGTGCATCATCTTCCACCTCTTCCACCGGTGTATTATCAATGCTTGCTTCTTCCATTGCTTCTTCCATTACTTCTTCGTTCATGACGTCTTCCTCCTCGTAATCTTCAACCGGTTCTTCAATTTCCTCCGGCTCATCTACTACTTCTTCCACCGGTGCTTCCACAGGTTCCTCTATTACTTCTTCCGGCTCTGCAGCCACCGCAATTTCATTTTCTTCCGTCTCACTATTTTCCACAACTAATTCCGGAACCTCTTCTGTCGGTTCTTCCGGCGGAAAATCGGTTGTCAATTCACTCATCGGAACTGTCTCTTTTGTTTTCTCATCATCCACTGTCAGATTTTCATCCAGACTCTCTGTCAACTCATTCACGGACTGAGCAATATCCTCTTTTAAGTCCTTAAAAAAACTCATTTTCCTTCCTCCTGATTTCCATTGTTGTGCTGAATGAGTATCATCGACTCATCCACCGGCAACAATTCATAATTTTTAGCTTTAATTTGTTTTATAATAGATGGCAGTGCTTTTACCGTCATCGGTTTGTCTGCCACATCATACATAAGTACAACTGCTGTATCATATGCATCAACGCCCTGCATAACGCCGGTTACCACTTGTTCTTTTGTGGCATTTGCATTATTGATATCAGGACTGATAACATTCCAGTCTAAATACAGATAATGGTTTTTCTTTAACACATCAATAAAATTCTGGATTGGAAGTGATGTATTCTGCGTACTGCTTCCTCCCGGAAAACGATAAAACTTCGTGTGTACTCCGGTTGCTTCATATAAGCAACGGTTGATTTGCTTTAAATCTTTCTCAAAAACCTCTTTAGAATCATAAATCACATCCTGAATGTGTGAATAAGAATGCATTGCTAACGTGTGGCCTTCTTTTACAATCCGCTGATATATTTTCTTCGACGAAGCGTCCTCTTTTCCTGTCACAAAAAAAGTTGCTTTCACATGGTTCTTTTTCAGTATATCCAAAATTTTCCCCGTCTGACTTCCCGGACCATCATCAAAAGTCAGATAAACCTTTTTTGTAGTTGTATCATCCGTTGGTTTTATCGTTGGCTCGGCAGTCGACGCTTTTTTTGGCGCTTTCGTTGTCTTCACCTCTTTTTCCTGTGCTTTAACAACACCCGAATCCGACACCTTGGTAATCGTCTCAATCTGCTTTTCCAGTGAATGAACCTTCACTAATAAAAACAAACACATTATCGTAGGCAGTAACAAAAGTACAATAGCTGTCCCTACAATAATTTTCTTAATTCGCTTTACCCTTTTCTTCCGATAAGCAGCCTCCGCTGCATGAACTGTATTTCCTGTCACCTAACAGCGACCTCCTTATCCTTCCATTTCTCGCAGCACGTTATCTAATTTCTTTTTCTTCTTATCGCACTTATACTCATACAATTTACCATCTGCCGCATTCACGCAGTCCTCTAAGTCTCTCTCCTTTTCGGATTCCAAAAGACAGTAACCAACACTTGCCTTTACCAGATACGGTAGTTCACTCTCTTCATTAAAGTCTGCCAGATACCCATTAAAATCCTTTACAAACTGCTCTGCCATATCTTCTGTATAACCAATTCCAACGACATTATATTCATCGCCGCCGACACGAGCACAAGCATCTTCTTTTCCTGCCACTGCCTGCATCGCCTCACCAATTGTCCGCAGTGCCAAATCTCCATTCATATGTCCAAAACGGTCATTGACCACTTTCAGATTATCCATATCAATAGCAAATATTACAAATGACTTCTTCTCCTTTTTCGCCCTTTTATATTTTTCAAGGGAAACGGAATCAAATCCTCTCCGGTTGTATAAACCGGTCAGTGCATCATGGACATATAAATTGCTCAATTCCTGAAGAAGTCCCTGATTTTTCTGTTTAATGCGAATCATCTCTAGCGCATTGCCAAGAATTGCAAGCCAGTTATTAAATGTCTTATTTGTGCTGTAATTGTCCTCATAAGACACAGCCAGGTAACCATAAGAAAACTGGTTGTTATGAATCGGGAAGAAATAATAAATCATCGGTTTATCTTCTGATACATCTTTTGGCAAAAGACGTGAAGTTTCAAATACATCAAACACACAGGCTCTTTTATGAAACAAACCGCCAACAACTTTACTCTTCTTAGCAAAGCCGTTTGCCGGAGAACAGTATTTCGGATACTGCTCACCGCGTCCTTCACCTAAGCAGATAAAAAAACTGTCAATATGGTCATTCGCACCTATACGGAGTGACTTTTCAATGCCGTCCACATGATCAAGATCTGACAAATCAATAAACATATATGTGTTACTCTGATTTGACTCCATAATACTCTGGTATTCATTCATCTGACGAACACGTTTGGCTAACATCGACTGCATATTAAATGTCTCACAGCCACAGGAATTACGGAAAATAACTTCGGAATTCACATAACTTTTCTGCGGTACTGTTTCGCCACGCCACATGGCTTCAATAAGCCCAACCGCCTGTTTCACCATATCATGAACCGGCACAGAA
>OLPN01003023.1_pt1 | contig 12196 bp, 9 predicted proteins | sample 1672601 | NCBI WGS metagenome assembly OLPN01 (sample SAMEA3136704, study PRJEB25190) | human gut metagenome | reverse complement strand
TGAACGATGCCGAGGCCGCCGATGCCACCATCGCCGCCGTCAAGCAGCTGAGCGCGGATGTGGGCATCCCCGCAAACCTGCAGGGCATCCTGAAGGAAGAGGACATCCACTTCCTGGCCGAGTCTGCTTTTGCAGATGCCTGCCGCCCCGGCAACCCCCGCGATACCAGCGTGGAGGAGATCGAGGCACTGTATAAGAGCCAGCTGTAATTCGTAAACTGAACAAAGAGGGTCGGGAACGCCGCTTCCCGGCCCCTTTTTGTTCCGGGAAAGGAGCGCTATGAACCTGAATTTCTATACTCTTTGTGTAATTTATCTGGTATATTCCTTTTTGGGCTGGGTAGGCGAGACCGTTGTTGCAACCGCAAAGGGCCGCCGATTCACCAACCGCGGCGTGGCCTCCGGCCCCTTCTGCTTTGTGTACGGCACGGCAGGGGTGCTCATCACCATCGGCCTGAATGACCAGCGCGCCAGCCTGGCGGCGTTGTTTTTCGGCAGCATGATCTATGCCACGGTGGTGGAGTGGCTGACTGCCAAGCTGCTGGAACGGATCCACCACCGCCGCTGGTGGGACTACTCCGATAAAAAGTTCAATCTGGACGGCTATGTCTGCCTGCAATACTCCCTGCTGTGGGGTCTGCTGGGCATGGCGGCAGTCCGCTGGGGCAACGACCTGCTGTTCCGGCTCTGCGCCCACCTGCCGCCGCTGCTGTTCCACGCTGTGGTGTGGGTCGGCATGGCGCTGGCCGTCCTTGACCAGATCTCTGCCATGGTGGTGGTCAGCCGGTATGCGAACCGCCACCCAAGGCTCGAGCAGCTGAATCGGGAGCTGGGCAGGGGCTCGGAGAGGCTGCGGCAGAAAATTACCGCCAGCGTGGAAAAGCGGATCCAGCGGGCGTACCCTGCTGCGGCCCGTCCGGAGCCCACCACCAGTGCCGAAAAGCAGCTCTCCCTTGCCGACCTGCTCTGGCTCTTTGTCATCGGGGCCTTCCTCGGAGATGTGGTGGAGACCATCTTCTGCCGCATCACCGCCGGGGTCTGGATGAGCCGTTCCAGCCTGGTCTGGGGCCCGTTCAGCGTGGTATGGGGGCTGGCGCTGGTGCTGGCCGCCATCCTGCTGCGGGGCGGCGAACAGAAGAGCGAGAGCCGCATCTTCTGGTTCGGTGTGATCCTGGGCGGTGCGTATGAGTATGTGTGCAGCGCCGTGACAGAGCTGCTGTTCGGCACCGTGTTCTGGGATTACAGCGGCTTCAAGTTCAATCTGGGCGGGCGCATCAACCTGCTGTACTGCTTCTTCTGGGGCATTGCGGCCGTGACCTGGATCCGCTATGGCTACCCACTGGTGGCAAAGGGGATGAAGGCGGTCAAGCGCAGGATCCGCCCCTGGATGACCGCTCTGCTGGCCGTGTTCATGGCCGTGAACCTTGTGACCAGTGCGTTGGCGCTGGCCCGCTACGATGCCCGCACCAGCGGCGCGGCTCCGGCCAATGCGGTGGATGTGCTGCTGGATGAGCATTTTGACAATGCCCGGATGGAGCGCATCTACCCCAACGCCAAAAAGGTGGAGAAGGCTGGGTAAAAATGCACGATTTTGCTTGCGTTTTGCAGGGGAAACAGGTATAATACTTTTTGGATTAAAAAGGAGAGATTTTATATGCTGATCCCTGTATTATTGTTTATCGTGGGCCTGCTCTGCCTCATCAAGGGCGGCGACTGGTTCGTGGACGGTGCAACCGGCATCGCCCGCCGCTTCAAGGTGCCGGAGCTGCTCATCGGTGCCACGGTGGTGTCCATCGGCACCACCCTGCCTGAGGTCATGGTCTCCACCACCTCGGCCATGACCGGCCACGGCGAGATCGCCTATGGCAACGCCATTGGCTCGGTCATCTGCAACGCGGCCCTGATCGCGGCCATCACCATTGCGGTCCGCCCGGGCAAGGTGGACCCCAAGAGCCTGCGGGTGCCGGTGCTGTTCTTCTTTGTGGCAGCGGCCCTGTATGCGGGCGTGGCCTACACCACCGGCTACTTCAGCCGCCCCATCGGCATTGTGCTGCTGGCAATGTTCGTGGCCTACATGGTCTGCAATGTGCTGGCTATGAAAAACGCCCCCGCCCCGGAAGAAGATGAGGACGAGCCGGAAAAGGAAATGTCCTTTGCCAAAGAGATCGGCCTGCTCGTCCTCGGCGCAGCCCTGATCGCTGTGGGCGCAAACCTGCTGGTGGACAACGGCACCCTGATCGCGCAGGCGCTGGGTGTGCCGGAATCCGTCATCGCCCTGACCTTTGTGGCGCTGGGCACCTCTCTGCCTGAGCTGGTCACGGCGATCACCTCGCTGGCAAAGGGCCACGGCTCCCTCTCGCTGGGCAATGTCATCGGTGCCAACGTGTTCAATCTGGTGCTGGTCAGCGGCATGTCCATCACGGTGTCGCCCTTCAGCATCCCGCAGAACTCCACCATCATGGGCATCAATTCCTCTCTGGTCATGGATCTGCCCGTGATGTTCGCGGTCATGCTCCTCCTGACCGTGCCCGCTCTGCTCAAGGGCAGGCTCTCCCGCTGGCAGGGCGTGCTGCTGCTCTGCATCTATGCAGCCTTCTGCGCCGTCCAGTTTGCAATGTAAGCCTCTGCGCCGGAGACCCGGCCCGGCTCCACGCCGGAGCGGGCGCTTTGGGGCAGAAAACCGTTTTGAGAAAGGCATCCTCGTTTGCGGGGATGCCTTTTTTCTGTCCCTGCAGCAGGGTCTGACCGGAAGAGGCGTTTTCTTAAGAAATCCTTAGAAAAATTTCATGGAAAATGCAGGAAACTGCTGTTATACTAGAACCGAGAATGACAAAAAGGGGAGAAGACCATGGCAGAGCAGACCATTCTGATCGCGGAGGATGATCCGGATATCCGGGACGGCGTGCGCATCTTGCTTTCCGGCGAGGGATACCATATCATCGAAGCCGAAAACGGCACCCGGGCACTGGAGGTGTTCCGCCCGGAGGTCGATCTGGTGATCCTGGATATTATGATGCCGGGCATGAGCGGCCTGCGCGTCTGCGAGGAGCTGCGCAAGCTCTCCACAGTGCCGATCCTGTTCCTCACGGCAAAATCACAGGAGTCCGATAAGCTGCTGGGCCTGACCGCGGGCGGGGACGATTATCTGCCCAAGCCCTTTTCCTTTGCGGAGCTCAGCGCCCGGGTCAAGGCATTGCTGCGGCGGTACTGCGTCTATCAGGGTAAGGGGCAGGCCCCGGCCCGGGCCGAAAACCTGACCCTGTGCAGCCATGGCGTGAAGCTGGCGCTGGACTGCAACCGCGTCTGGGTGGACGGGGAGGAAATCGACCTGACCGAGACGGAGTACAAGATCCTGCGGCTGCTCATGCAGAGCCCCCAGCGCATCTTCCCGGTGCAGGTGATCTACGAGGATGTGTGGCAGGAACCTTATTTCTACACCTCCAACGGCACCGTGATGGTACATATCCGCAATCTGCGGATGAAGATCGAAAAAGACCCGCAGAACCCCGCCCGTCTGCAGACCATGTGGGGGAAAGGGTACCGCTTTGTGCCCGGGGAGGAGAAGGATCATGCGTAAAAAGCTGGGACTTTCCGGCAAGCTGGTGTTGATGATCCTGTTCTCAGCACTGGCAAGTGCTGTGTTTCTGGTGGGAATGCAGGTTGTGCTGAATAAAGCCCTGTGGCTTTATTTTGACCAGCCGGAAACCCAGCAGCGGGCTGTGGAAAAGCAGGTGCAGGAGCTGCAGAGCTATATCGACCGGCGCGGCCTTTCCAGCCGGGATATCGACAAACTGGACGACTGGTCTGTGCGGAACGGCAGCACGATGTTCATCATCTACGATCGCTCCCGGATGCTCTATTCCTCCTATCCGCTGGTCGCTCCGGTCTACGAGGGGCGGGAAAACGTGACGGAAGCGGTTCCGGCCGAGCGCTGGCTCCCGATGTACTCGCTCACCTTTTCGGACAAAGAGACCACCGCCATGTTCTATTACAACGGCGTGGATGCCTATTACGGCAAGGGGTGCGAGATCCTGCTGCTTGTCAGCTTTGCCCTTTTCCCGCTGTTTTTCTTCCTGAGCAGCCGGAAGATCATCCGCTATATCCTCCTGCTCAGCGGGGAGATCCAAGCTATGGAGGGCGGCGACCTTGACCACCCCATCACGATCCAGGGAGACGATGAGCTGGCCCTGCTGGCCACCAGTCTGGATGGTCTGCGTCTGACCCTGCGCCAGCAGCAGGCCGAGGAGGCTCAGGCTGCCGCCAAGGTCAAGAGCCTGATCACCGAGATGTCCCACGACCTGCGCACCCCGCTGACTACCCTGCTGCTCTATACTGAGATCCTGCGTCACCACAAATACGAGACCGAGGCCCAGCAGGATGAATATCTGGCAAAGATCGACGGCAAGGCCCGGCAGATCAAGCAGCTGTCCGACAATCTGTTCGAGTACGCGCTGGTCACCCGGGACACCGTGGTGCAGCTGGATGCCCCGGCCCGCTTCTCCCAGATCTTTGAGGAGCCGCTGGCTGAGATGGTGGAGATGCTGCAGCAGCGCGGCTTTGCCTGTGCGCTGGAGCTGGGCAGCGAGGATGTGCTCCTGACCGTGCGGGCGCAGTACATCCGGCGCATTCTGGATAACATCGGCTCCAACCTGATCAAGTACGCCGACCCGGCCCGGCCCATCGAGGTGCGGTTCCTGCGGCAGGAGGGGCGGGCAGGCCTTGTGTTCCGCAACCATGTCCTGCCCGCGCCCCCGGCAGTGGAAAGCACCAAGGTGGGCCTGACCAGCATCGAGACCATGATGGATAAGATGCACGCAGACTGCAAGATCGAACAGGAGAATGAGCAGTTCACCATGACGCTGCTGTTCCCCATCAGCCAATAAAAACGACCCTCTCCGTCACGCTGACGCGCGCCGCTCCCCCTCGGGAAAAGCGGAACTGTGAAGCGATGACGGGGAGGGTCTCTTTTTACACTTTTTCCACCGAACTTAAGCAAGTCTTAAGAAATACCTCCGGCGAATGTTAAGAAAGGCCCGCTATACTGTTGGAAGAAGGGCGGGTGCGGCTTTGCACCCTGCCATAACATCAGGGAGGGGCAACCAATGCTGCGAAAAAACAAACAAACGCCGCAGGAGCAGAGCGACCAGGAATTCAATCTGGCGCTGGAAGTGCCTGCAGAACAAAGACCGAAGGGCTGGAGACCTTTTGTAAGGCGCAACTGGAAGCGCATTGCCGCTGCCGCCTGCGCAGCCGCAGTGGCCGGTGCGTTCCTGCTGCCCGGGAAGGGCGCAAAACCGGCAGGCGTAGATACCGCCTATCTGGAAAGCGCGGTGGAGCGCCGGAATATCACCAATGTGTTCAGCGGCTCCGGCACCATTGCCGCAGCCAACACCTACACCGTCAATGCGCTGGTGTCCGGCACTGTGCTCACCGCCGATTTTGCGGTGGGGGACACCATTGAAGAGGGAACGGTGCTCTACACCATCGACAGCTCCAACGCCGCCAACAGCGTGGAAAAGGCCCAGCTCTCGCTGGATCAGGCCCAGCGCAATTACGAGGATGCCGTGGATGCCCAATACGTCCGCAGCACCATCGGCGGCACGCTGGCTTCCTATAAGGTGGCGGTGGGCGATGTGGTCACCGCCGGGCAGGAGGTGGCCACTGTGCGGGATGCCTCCACCCTGCTGCTGACGCTGGAATTCCCGGCAGCAGATGCGGCGAACTTTACCGTGGGGCAGGCCGCACAGGTCACGCTGGACGGCACCTTTGAGGCCGTCTCCGGCACCGTGCGCTCCGTCTCCGGTGCGGATGCCCTGAGCAACGGGAACCTGCTGGTGCGCACCGTGACCGTTGCGGTGAACAACACCGGCAGCCTGACCGCCGCGCAGGCCGCAACGGCCAGCGTCAACGGGGTCAGCGCACTGGCATCGGCAAAATTCAGCTACCAGAACGAGCAGAGCATCACCGCCTCCACCGGCGGCACCGTGACCGCCCTCTGCGTGAAAGAGGGATCCTCTGTCAGCGCCGATACCGCGCTGGTCAGGATCTCCGGCAAGGAGCTGACCAAGCAGGTGCAGAACGCCTCCGATAACCTGCGCAGTGCCCAGATGTCCATGGAGGACACCGAGGATCAGCTGAACAACTATACCATCACCTCACCCATCAGCGGCACGGTCATCTCCAAGGAGGTCAAGGCGGGCGACACCGTGAGCAATACCGCAGGCAGCACCAGCCTGTGCACCATCTACGACCTGAGCTATCTGCAGATGACGGTGAATGTGGACGAACTGGAGATCCTCTCCATCAAGGAGGGGCAGAGTGTGACCATCACCGCAGATGCCATCTCTGACCGCACCTTTACCGGCGTGGTCACCAGCGTGTCCAAGGCGGGCACCACGGCAGGCGGCACCACCACCTATCCTGTCACCATCCGCATCGACGATACCGGCGACCTGCTGCCCGGCATGAACGCCACCGCCGAGATCACGACGGCCAGCGCCGAGAACGCACTTTCCATCCCCAATGCCGCTGTGGTGCGGGGCAATTATGTGCTGGTGACCAAGGATTCCCCCAGCGCTGCCAACGCCGACCCCAGCATGACCGCCCCGGAGGGCTATGTCTATGTCAAGGTGACCACCGGCACCAGCGATGATGATTACATCGCCGTAACAAGCGGCCTGCAGGAAGGCGACACCGTAGCCTACACCGCCAGCAGCACCGCCTCTGTCAGCGCTGACGGACAGATAGAGGAGATGATGGTGGTCGGCGGGCCCGGTCAGGGCGGCGGTGGAAGCGGCGGCCCGAGCGGCGGTGCACCGGGAGGTGGCCCACAATGAGCGCTCTGATCGAATTTGAGGATGTGTGCAAATATTACCGGATGGGTGACACCACGGTAAAAGCCGCCGACCACATCAGCATGAAAATTGAAAAGGGCGAGTTCGTGGCCATCGTGGGCCAGTCCGGCTCCGGTAAATCCACCTGCATGAACATCATCGGCTGCCTGGATGTGCCCACAGCGGGCAGCTACCGGCTCAATGGCCGGGAGGTGGGCAACATGTCCGGCAATGAGCAGGCCGAGGTGCGCAACGAGATGCTGGGCTTCATCTTCCAGCAGTATAACCTGCTGCCAAAATTGAATCTGCTGGAAAACGTGGAGGTGCCGCTGATCTATGCGGGCGTGCCCCGTGCTGAGTGCCGCCGCCGGGCCCGCGAGGCACTGGAGCAGGTGGGGCTGGGCGATAAGCTGAAAAACAAGCCCAGCCAGCTTTCCGGTGGCCAGCAGCAGCGCGTCTCCATTGCCCGGGCGCTGGCCGGGAATCCAGCGGTCATTCTGGCCGACGAGCCCACCGGCGCGCTGGACAGCCACACCGGCCGCGAGGTGCTGGGAATGCTGCAGCAGCTCCACCGGCAGGGCAACACCGTGGTGCTCATCACCCACGACAACTCCATTGCCGTGCAGGCCCAGCGCATCATCCGGCTGGAGGATGGCCGTGTGGTCTACGACGGCGATGCCCGGGCACCGGAGGCTATCGTTCAGCCGACACTGAACTTTGAACCGGCAGAACAGGAGGGGGACGCATGATCTACGAGACCTTCCGCGAAGCAGTCAAGAATATCTGGAGCAACAAATTCCGCACCGTTCTGACCATGCTGGGCATCATCATCGGTGTCACGGCGGTCATCGTCATCGTGGGCTTGGGCAATGGCATGACCCAGAGCATCAAGGACAGCTTTTCTGAGATGGGGACCAATGTCCTCAGCGTCCAGATTACGGGCCGCGGCTCCCGCACCGTGACCGTGCAGCAGATGTACGATATCGTGGACAGCCACCCGGAGGTGTTCACCGGCATGTCGCCCACCACCACGCTGGACAGCACCGTGAAGGTGGATACCACCACCTATGGCTATACGAGCGTCAAGGGCGTGAGTGAGACCTACCTGGATATGATGGGGCGCACGCTGGCCCAGGGCCGGGGCCTGACCTATGTGGACATCACGGACAATAAAAAGGTCTGCGTGGTGGGCGATTACATTGCCCGCGCGGCCTACGGCGGCAACGCCATCGGCCAGACCATCAAGATCGGCAGCGAGAGATTTACCATCGTGGGCGTGCTGGAAGCCAATGTCAGCAGTACGACCGATCAGGAGGGCACCGACGATGACATGATCTTTGTGCCCTATACCACCGCCCAGCGCATCAGCAGGACCAGCGCCAGCTCCTACGGCGTGGTTCTGGTGAGCGATGAACTTGCCGATGAGGGCAAGAATCTTCTGGTAGTAGGGATCGAATCCATCCTCCACGCGGAGGACGGCTATTTCATCACCAGCCTGAGCGAGATGCTGGAGACCATGACCAGCATGATCAACATGGTGGTGGCGATTCTGACCGCCATTGCAGCCATCTCCCTGCTGGTGGGCGGCATCGGCATTATGAACATTATGATGGTGTCCGTTACCGAGCGCACCCGGGAGATCGGCATCCGCAAGGCGCTGGGTGCCAAGGAACGCAGCATTCTGGCCCTGTTCGTCACTGAGGCGGCCACCACCTCCGCACTGGGCGGGCTGCTTGGCATTGCACTGGGCTATCTGTTCAGCGCTCTGGCCAACCGGGTGCTTCCGCTGCTGGTGTCGGATATGGAACTGACGGTGGCCCCCTCCATGACCTCGGTGCTGGTGGCCTTTGGCATCTCGGTGGGCATCGGTGTACTGTTCGGCTATCTGCCCGCCAAGCGCGCCGCAAGGCTGAACCCCATTGAAGCATTGAGATATGATTAAACCTCTCACCGCTTCGGTCTGGTTTCGCCAGCGCCTTGCGGAGCTCCCCTGGCAGGGGAGCCTGGAATAGAGGAAACACGATCTTAAGGAGAATCTTCCATGAAAAAAAGAATCCTTTCCCTTTTGCTGGCGGTGAGCATCGCCTGCTCGATGCTGGTGGTGCCGGCAAATGCCGCTGCCAGCAATGCGGCGGTGCAGACTGCCGTGACGCTGGGCGGCTTGACCAGCGAACAGGCCTCCGCCCTGAGCACCGCCCTGACCCGGGGCCAGCTGGCAAAGCTGCTGGTGGCATTCTCGGCCTACCGGGAGAGCGCCGCCACGCAGGGGAACACCGGCACCCTGTTCACCGATGTGGACAGCGGAAACGAATATGCCCCCTATATCCGCATTGCCGTCCAGCAGGGATGGCTCAGCGGCTACACCGACGGCTCTTTCCGGCCCGACAACGGTGTGACGCTGGAAGAGACCTGTACCGCCGCCCTCAAGCTGCTGGGCTATGATGTTACCACTTTGAGCGGCAGCTTCCCGGCGGCACAGCTCAACAAGGCCGGCAGCCTGGGCCTGCGGGCCGGTTTGAGCGCCGTGCAGGGGCAGGGCCTGACCCTGGAAGATGCCGCTGTGCTCTTCTATAATGCCCTGACGGCCAGCACCGCTGAAAACCAGACCTATGCCGCCACGCTGGGCTTTACCGTGACGGATGGCCGAATCGACCTGTCCTCAGTGCTGCTCAGCAGTGTGGAGGGCCCCTTTGTGGCCGATGGCACCACCCAGCTGCCCTTTGCCCCGGCGGCGGTCTACCGCAATGATACCGTGGCCACAGATGCCGCTCTGAACGCCTACGATGTCTACTATTACAGCGCCAGCGCCAGAACGGTCTGGATCTACTCCCGCAAGGCTGCGGGCCGCATCACGGCGGTCTCGCCCAGCGCCAGCGCCCCCACCAGTGTGACAGTGGCAGGCACCAGCTATACACTGGCTTCCTCGGCAGCGGCATCGGTCCTCTCATCCCTCAACGGCGGCGGAGTGGGGCAGGTGGTCACCCTGCTGTTGGGCATGAACAACGAGGCGGTGGCCGTTCTGACCGGCGAGGAAGCCGACAGCGTGTTCTATGGCGTGGTGCAGACTTCTTCCCGCAGCCTGACCGAAGAAAACGGCGCGGATGTGCTCCAAAGCGTGCAGGTGGCCTGTACCGATGGCGTGACCCGCACCGTGAATGTGGACAAGAGCCTGAACTTTCCCACCGGCTGGCTGGTGAAGATCACCGTCAACGCCGACGGTGAGAATGTAGAGACCCTGAGCGGCCAATCGGTCAGCGGCACCATCCGTGCGGACGGTACCGCGCTGGGCGATGCGGCCCTTGCTTCGGATGTGGAGATCCTGGATACGACAGCGGAGGGGTTGGCTGGGACAGTAAGTCCCAGCCGCCTATCGGGGGTGACACTTTCTGCCTCGGATGTCCGTTACTACACCGTGGATGAGAACGGTGCCATTGACCGGCTCATCCTGAACGATGCCACCGGCGACCTGTGGACCTACGGGGTGCTGGATGATGTGACCAACCTCATCAGCACCGCAGCCAGCTCCACCACGAATACCGGCTCCGACTCGTCCACCTCCAACACCACCGGTTCCAGCGCCTCTGACCTTGTGGCCGGTGCGGTGAAAAGTGTGATGCCCTCCACCAGCACCCTGCTGTATGGGCTGGTCGATGGCAGCATCGGCAGCACCCTGTGGGAGAGCGTGACCAGCAGCACCGCCAGCCTGGCAAGCTATCTGCTCAAGATCGGTGCCAACAGCACCACGGGCGTGGTCAGCTCGGTGCTGGATTACCTGAGCAGCGGCGCGAACTATGTCTGCTATGTCAACGGTGAGCAGACTACCTATAAGACCAGCGTGAAGTATCCCGTGCTGGCGGGCGGCATCTCGGTGCGCAAGACTGCTTCCGGCAGTGTGGGCACTATGGCTCAGCTGCTCCCGGTCACGGTGGATCAGCTGGGGGCAGCCTCCGTGCGGAGCGGCTCCACCCGCTATGAGACTGCCGATGACATGCAGGTGTATCTGTGGTACAAGGGCAAGTATTACGCCACCACCCTTTCCCAGATCAACGCCGAGGATTACAGCCTCATCGGCTGGTACGATGCCCACGGCAGCGCGGCGGGTGGAAAGATCCGCATTCTTGTGGCCGTGAAAAAAGACTGACCGCGTCTCCGGCAGGCTGTGAAATGGGACGAAATCCGGTCATAAAAAGGCAGTTAGGCGACATTTTTCACGATTTATCCATTGAAATTCTCCCCCGGGGATGATATGATAGACCTGTTCCTGCGCGGCAAAAGGCCGGGAACGAAATCTGAATGGGGAGAATTTTGTATCAGATGCAGAAAAAGAAGCTTTATCAGCTGGCTGCGGTCATCGCTCTTGTGGTGGCCGTGGCAGCTGCTTTGATCCTGACAGGGATGCGGAAAAGCACCCCTGTGTCCGAGGCGCAGGCCAGCTCGATGCCGTCCTCCGCTTTGTTCGGCGGGGAAGCTGAGGGGCCCTCCAGCGCCGCCGCCTCCAGCGAGAGCGCCGTCAGCAGTGAGGTGACGGAAGAATCCCCGGTTTCGTCCTTTTTGGAACAGCTGGAAGAGGAACTTGGCATTTCCTCTTCGGAGACAGCTTCGTCCAGTGAGGTCTCCTCTGCCGCCAGCGCAGGCAAGGCAGACAGTGTGAGCTCCGCAGTGTCCAGCTCCAGCGCCGCACACTCGGTGCCCGCGTCCTCTGCGGCTTCCGGCAGCCATGCGGCCAGCAGTCAGGCCCCCGGCAGCAGCCATGCCTCCAGCAGCTCCGCTGCTTCGGAGAATGAGGTGGATGCCAAGATCGACAGCTACATCCGCCAGCTGCAGAACCTGAAGAGGCAGACGGAATCCAAGCTCTACGGCGTGATCTACGAGGCCTACAATGAGTACATCTCCCACCCGGTGGAGGAACGCAATCTGGGGATGAAGGTCTCCATCGTGGTGTCCAAAACCGCCAAGCTGACCAGTGTTCAGGGCGAGTGTGACAAGGAGTTCAACGCCATCCTGAAAGAGCTGCGCCAGTACCTGCGGGACAATGGCCGTGACCAGAGCGTTGCGGATCAGGCAGAGCAGGAGTACAAAAAGATGAAGTCCGACCTGACCAGTGAGCTGACCGGCATTGTCTATAACAGTGCGGTGGGCAGTGGCGATGGCGGCAAATGGATCCAGGAACACATTGAGCATAAGCGCTGAAATAGATAAGAGCCGTGCAGTTCAAACGCTGCACGGCTCTGCTTTTTTGTTACTGCACACGCTTTAACGCTGTGTTGATGAGATCAGCAAACTGCTCCAGACGTTCCCGGAGCTGGACGATGGAATCGATGTCGCTGTCGGAAATGACACTGACGGGAGCCGAAAGGCTGTTGA
>OLPN01003004.1_pt1 | contig 12261 bp, 9 predicted proteins | sample 1672601 | NCBI WGS metagenome assembly OLPN01 (sample SAMEA3136704, study PRJEB25190) | human gut metagenome | reverse complement strand
CCATCGACCACAACCTGCTGACCATGGAGATGATGAAGAAGATCGCTCCCAAGTATGGTCTGGTCTGCCTGCAGCACGAGAAGCCCTTTGAGGGTGTCAACGGCTCCGGCAAGCACAACAACTGGTCCATGAGCACCTCCACCGAGAACCTGCTGGATCCCGGTGACACCCCCATGGAGAACCTGCAGTTCCTGGTCTTCCTGGCTGCTGTCATCAAGGCCGTGGACGAGTATGCCGACCTGCTCCGCACCTCCGTGGCTACCCCGGGCAACGATCACCGTCTGGGCGCCAACGAGGCGCCTCCGGCCATCATTTCCATCTTCGTGGGCGAGGAACTGGAAGCTGTCATCGACGCCATCGCTTCCGATTCTCCCTACGCCGGCCCTGTCAAGATGAAGATGGACCTGGGCGTGGACGTCCTGCCCAAGTTCAGCAAGGATACCACTGACCGCAACCGTACTTCTCCGTTCGCTTTCACCGGCAACAAGTTTGAGTTCCGTATGCCCGGCTCTGCCGAGAACCTGAGCGACTGCAACACCATCCTGAACACCGCTGTCGCCAAGGAGCTGAAAGGCTACGCCGACGAGCTGGAGGGGGCCGAGGACTTTACCAGCGCTGCCATCGCTCTGGTCAAGCGCACCATCCGCGACCACCGCCGCGTCATCTTCAACGGCAACGGTTACACCGCCGAGTGGGAAGCCGAGGCGGAAAAGCGCGGTCTGCCCAACAAGAAGAACACCCCGGCTGCCCTGCCCGCCCTCATCGAGCCGAAGAACATCCAGCTCATGGAAGACTTTGGCGTCCTGACCAAGGTGGAGATGGAAAGCCGTTACGAAGTTGAGATGGAGCACTACTCCAAGATCATCAACATCGAAGCCCTGACCATGCTGGAGATGGCCCGCAAGCAGCTGCTGCCCGCTGTCAACTCCTACATGAGCGAGGTTGCCAACACGGCTGCCTCCAAGCTGGCCGTCAGCGAGGCCATCAGCGTCCGCAGCGAGACCAAGACCCTGCAGAAGCTCTCCGCCGACGCCGACGCCATGAGTGACGCCATCGACACCCTGCAGGCTGCCGTGAATGCCGCCAAGGCTCTGCCCACTGAGACCGAGAAGGCCGTTGCTTTCCACTCTGACGTCATCCCCGCCATGGACGCCCTGCGTGCCGCGGCAGACGATGCCGAGACCATCTGCGGCGAGGACTACTGGCCCCTGCCCAGCTACAGCAAGATGCTCTATTACGTCTGATTGTTTCGGTAATCCTGCATCGGTGAGGCTGTAAATAATCTGCCATTCTCCTTTTCCTATTTCTTACACCAGCCTAAAGACCTGCTTCCTGATCGAAGCAGGCCTTTAGGCGTTTTTGTGGGAAGTTTCAGTCTTTTCCAATTTCGTCAGCAAATACCATGATGATCCGCTGCGGGGCGTGGTTCTCTGCAGCGCGGAGGTGTGTTATGAGCTATACGACTCAGCAGGACGTGCTTGATTTTGTGGAGGACAACAACGTCAAATTCGTCCGCTTTGCGTTCTGTGATATCTTTGGCAACCAGAAAAACATTGCCGTGCTGGCCAGCGACCTGACCAAGGCCCTGGAGGACGGCGTCTGCTTTGACGGCAGTGCCATTGCCGGTTTTATGCATGTGGAGGAGAGCGACCTTGTCCTCCGCCCGGACCTGTCCACCATGTGCATCCTGCCCTGGCGTTCTACCGAGGGCCGGGTGATGCAGTTTTTCTGCGATGTGGAAAAACCGGACAGCGCCCCCTTTGGCGGCAACTGCCGCGGCTTTCTGCGGGACATAAACCGCCGCTTCAAACGGCTGGGCCTGACCTGCAACGTGGGTGCCGAATGTGAGTTTTACCTGTTTGAAAACGACGACCATGGCCGCCCCACCCGGGTGCCCATTGATTTTGGCGGCTACTTTGATGTAGCCCCGCTGGACGCCGGTGAAAACCTGCGCCGGGACATCTGCCTGACCATGGAGCAGATGGGCATGGCCCCCCAGCACAGCCACCACGAGAACGGCAACGGCCAGAACGAGATCGACTGCCACTACGCAGGCCCCCTCAAGACCGCCGATAACGTGATGATGTTCAAGCAGATCGTCCGGGCGGTGGCCGCCAGTAACGGCCTGCACGCCAGTTTCCTGCCCAAGCCCCTGCCGGACCAGGCAGGCAGTGGCCTGCACATCAACCTTTCCCTCTCCATGGACGGCCACAACCTGTTTGAGGGCGACATTGCCCCGGACAGTATCCCGGGCAGCTTTATGGCGGGCGTGCTGGCCCACAGCCGGGAGCTGACCGCCTTTACCAACCCCCTGCCCAACAGCTACCTCCGCTTTGGCTGCGACGAGGCTCCCCGCTATGTGAGCTGGAGCCGCCAGAACCGCAGCCAGCTGGTGCGCATTCCCCAGGTGCGGGGCGACAACTGCCGCATGGAGCTGCGCAGCCCGGACCCCGCCTGCAACCCCTACCTTTCCATCGGCCTGATCCTGGCCGCCGGCCTGGATGGCATTGAGAACCGGATGGAGCTGCGCCCCCCTGTCAATAAAAACCTGTTCATCCCCTCCGAGGCCGTGGGCCTTGGGCTGGAGACCCTGCCCACCTCTCTGGAAGAGGCCGTGGAAGTGGCAAAGAACAGCGAGTTCCTGCACAAGTTCCTGCCGGAAGAGCTGGCCAAGCGGTATTATGCAGAGTCGCTCAAGCGCTGCGCCGCCCTGAAAAACGCGGCCGACCCGGCGGAATACGAACGCATCCACTACTTCAACGCGATATAATACCATGCACAAGCGTGTAAGAAAGGAGCAAGCAGGATGGGACGTGCTCTGATCGTCAGCGCCGGCGCAAACTCCAACGAGTATCTGTGCGCCCGCCTGACGGAGTTGGGATATACCCGGCCCCTCATCGTGCCCAGCGGGGCGGAAGCTCGGCGGCGGATGCTGGAATCGGACTTTGAGCTGATCGTCGTCAACGCGCCCCTGCCCGATGAGTTTGGCCACGACCTGTGCGCCACCGCGGTGGAAAAGACCGACGCAGGCGTGGTATTCCTCGTCAAAGCGGCGGCTGCCGAGCAGCTGCTGACCCCCATGAGCGAGCAGGGCGTGCTGCTGGTGTGCAAACCGTTTTCCAACACCCTGTTTCTGCAGGCCATCCACATGGCCGCGGCCAGCAACCACCGGCTGCAGGTGCTGCGGCAGGAGAATGCCCGGATGCAGGAAAAGCTGCAGCAGGTGCGTCTGGTCAGCCGGGCCAAGTGCTGCCTCATCGCGGAGCGTGGAATGAGCGAGGCCGAGGCACACCGCTACATTGAAAAGAATGCCATGGATACCCGGCGGGACCGGGCCGAGATCGCGCAGGAAATCCTTGATTCCTATGACCCATCGGGTGTATAATTCTGTGTTGTATGTTTTTGAGTGGGTGCGGGCTTTACGCAACGCGCACCCCTCCACCGGGAAAGTAAACCATATCAAACGTCCATTAGAGGAGGATATTTTATGGCAGAAAAACAGACCAAGTTTATTTTTGTCACCGGCGGCGTCGTCTCCGGCCTTGGCAAGGGCATTACGGCCGCTTCGCTGGGCCGCCTGCTCAAGTGCCGCGGCCTGAAAGTGGCCAGCCAGAAGCTGGACCCCTATGTCAATGTGGACCCGGGCACCATGAGCCCCCTGCAGCACGGCGAAGTCTTCGTCACCGATGACGGCACCGAGACCGACCTGGATCTGGGCCACTACGAGCGCTTTATTGACGAGAACCTGAACAAGTACTCCAACCTGACCACTGGCAAGGTGTACTGGAACGTGCTGAACAAGGAGCGCCAGGGTGCCTACCTGGGCCAGACTGTCCAGATCATCCCCCACATCACCAACGAGATCAAGAGCTACATCTACAATCTGGCTTCTTCCACCGAGGCCGATGTGGTCATTACCGAGATCGGCGGTACCACCGGCGATATCGAGAGCCAGCCGTTCCTGGAGGCCATCCGCCAGGTAGGCCTGGAGCAGGGCCGGGACAACTGCTGCTACATCCATGTGGTGCTGGTACCCTATATCTCCGGCTCCGATGAGTACAAATCCAAGCCGGCCCAGCACTCCGTCAAGGAGCTGCAGGGCATGGGCGTCAACCCGGACATCATCATCCTGCGGGCCGATGGCAACGTGGGCGGCGAGATCCGCCGCAAGATCAGCACGTTCTGCAACGTCAAGCCTGAGTGCGTCATCGAGAACCTGACGATGCCCAGCCTGTACCAGTGCCCGCTGATGCTCCACACCAACGGCCTGGACGACGTGGTGGTGGACAAGCTCAAGCTGGATGTTCCCCCTGCCGACCTGACCGAGTGGAAGCAGGTGGTCTCCCGCATTGCCACCCGCAGCAAGACCTGTACCATCGCGCTGGTGGGCAAGTACGTCAAACTGCACGACGCTTACCTCTCCGTGATGGAAAGCCTCTACCACGCCGGCTTTGAAAACGACAGCCAGGTGGAGATCCGCTGGGTGGAGAGTGAGGACCTGACCGACCAGGCCGCCTGCAAGGAAGCCTTTGCCGACGTGGACGGCATCATCGTGCCCGGCGGCTTTGGCGACCGCGGCATCGAGGGCATGATCCAGGCCGCCCAGTATGCCCGGGAGAACAACGTGCCCTACTTTGGCATCTGCCTGGGGATGCAGATCATGGTGATGGAGTTTGCCCGCCATGTGCTGGGCTATGCCGACGCCAATTCCAGCGAGTTTACCCCCGATGGTGCCCACAATGTCATTGCCCTGATGGCCGATCAGAAAGGCAACATCCCCAAGGGCGGCACCATGCGTCTGGGCAAGTACCCCTGCAAGGTCCTGCCCGGCACCAAGATGGCTGAGTGCTACGGCGAGAGCGAGATCTGGGAGCGCCACCGTCACCGCTATGAGTTCAACAACGACTTCCGGGAGGAGATGCAGGCCAAGGGTCTGGTCATTTCCGGCACCAGCCCGGACGGCCGCCTGGTGGAGACCGTGGAGCTGCCCGGCCGTAACTTCCATCTGGGTGCTCAGTTCCACCCCGAGTTCAAGAGCCGTCCCAACCGCGCGCATCCCCTGTTCAAGGCATTCATTGCCGCAGCCCTCAAGTACCGCTCTGCGGAGCAGCGCAGCATGATGCACATGTAAAACCTCTCAGTCGCCTGCGGCGACAGCTCCCCTATCAGGGGAGCCCTTGGCAGACCGGGAAACTTTCCACAGAATAGACAAAGCCCGCTGTGAAATTTCACACAGCGGGCTTTGTTTTATGGAAGATTCAAATTACTTCTTCTTTGCGGAAGCCTTTTTGGCGGAAGCAGCCTTGCGGGCAGCGCGGCTGGTCTTCTTGGCCGCGGGCTTCTTGGCGGGTGCCTTGGCCGCAGGAGCAGCAGGCTTTTCCTCTGCCTTGGGAGCCTCCGCGGCGGGCTCTGCTTTCCCCTCAGCCTCAGCGGGCTTCTCCTCGGTCTTGGCCTCCTCCTTGACCTCGGGCTTCTCCTCCGCAGCGGGAGCGGCCACGGGCTCAGCAGCCTTTTCCTCTCCCACAGGAGCAGTCTCGGTCTTCACCGGCTCGGCAGCGGGAGCAGCCTCCACGGCGGGCTCTGCTTTCTTCACGGCGCGCTTTGCACGGTCCTTGACCTCTTCAATGGTCCACAGCTGGTCCTCGCCCGCGGTCTCCTGCCAGATCTGCAGGACAGCGCCATCGGCAGTGCCCATGCCCACAGTATCAATGCACTTGCCGCCGGCCCAGGAGGAGCGGAGACGGACGGTGCCCTGCGGGGTGTGCTCCATGGTCCACATCTGGGAGGTGCCGCCCACATCTTCCCACAGGTGCAGCCAGGTGCCGTTGGCGGTGCCGGTCATCATCAGGTCCATGAGCTTGCCATTGGCACGGTTGCGGATGCGGTAAACGCCGTCCCCCACCCGGATGAATGCCCACTCCTGCTCGGGCTTGTGGTCATACTTGCCCAGGCGGATGTCACCGCCGTCCTTTGCGTTCTCCACAGCCTGGATCACGCTGCCAGTCTTAGCAGCAATGGTATAAAAACGATCCGCCTCAATGACGGTCTGTGCAATAGATTTCATTGCAATTTCCTCCGTAAGGTATTCATTTTGTCCAAATTCCTTGGTTCTTCTTTGTTAAATTATACCACCAGCCGTGATTTTTCACAAGCAATTCGCCATTTGTTTAGCAATTTTAACAAAATGTGTCCATTTTTTGCGAATTTTGATATCCCAATAGAGAACTTTCCGCCCGTTTTTCCTCAAAATTTTCTCTCACCCACCATTCCAATCCGCTATGGTTTTCACCCTCGACAATTTTTCTTTTCCGCGCTATACTGGGAATCGGTCCGATTTCCGCCGCTCTTTGGCATTGCAAGGGCGGCTTTTTCATGCCGGAATGGCAGTTTGCACCGAAAGGAGTTTTGCTCATGCCCGCCAACGATCTCAGCCAGCAGCAGTACCATAAAATGACCGAGACGCCCATCCCCAGACTGATCCTGAGCCTTGCCGCCCCCACCATCCTGAGTATGCTCATCACCAGCATCTACAACCTGGCCGATACGTTTTTTGTCGGCCAGCTTTCCACCAGCGCTTCGGGCGCGGTGGGCATCGTTTCCAGCCTGATGGCCATTATCCAGGCGCTGGGCTTCATGTTCGGCCACGGGGCCGGCGGCATCATCAGCCGCAGCCTGGGCAACCAGGATACCCACGCGGCCACCAAATTTGCCTCCACCAGCTTTTTCACGGCCATGGCGGTGGGTGCCGTACTGGCCGTGGGCGGCCTTGCCACCCTGCCCCGCTTTATGATGCTGCTGGGCAGCACGGACACCATCCTGCCCCACGCCAGTGCCTACGCCCGGCCCATCCTGTTTGCGGCCCCGCTGATGATGTCCAGCCTTGTGATGAACAACATCCTGCGGTATGAGGGCAAGGCCAGCTTTGCCATGATCGGCCTTGTGACGGGCGGCGTGCTCAACATCGTGCTGGACCCGCTCTTCATCTTTGTGTTCAAGATGGGCACTGGCGGCGCGGGCCTCGCCACGGCACTGAGCCAGTGCATCAGCTTCTGCATCCTGCTCTCCATGTTCCTGCGGGGCAAAACGGTCAGCCAGTTCCGCATCACGGAGATCACCCGCGCGCCTCGCGACTACCTGCTCATCTTTACCAACGGTGCCCCCAGCTTTGGCCGTCAGGGCCTGAACAGCATTGGCGGTATGCTGCTGAACATTGCCGCCCGCGAGTACGGCGACGCCGCCGTGGCGGGCATGAGCATCATCTCCCGCATCTTCCTGTTCATCCTGTCCGTCGCCATCGGCGTGGGCCAGGGGCTGCAGCCCGTGGCCGCGTTCAACTATGGTGCCAAAAAGTACCGCCGGGTACGGCAGGCCGCTATTTTCACGATCTTTGCGGCGTTCTGCTTTGTCTGCGTGCTCAATGTGGTCTGCTGGTGTAACAGCGAGACCCTGATCCACCTCTTCCGCGATGACCCGGAGGTGCTGGCCGTGGCCCTGCCCGCGTTCCGTTACCAGTGTCTGGCCATGTTTTTACAGCCCGCCATCGTGGTGACCAACATGATGTTCCAGAGCATCGGCAAATCCGGCCGGGCCACGTTCCTGGCCTGCTGCCGGCAGGGTGTCTGTTTCATCCCGCTCATCCTCACCCTGCCCCACCTGCTGGGCCTGCCGGGCATTGAGATGTGCCAGCCCATTGCCGACATGCTCACCTTTTTCATCTCGGTGCCGTTCCTGCTGCCGTTCCTCCACAAGCTGAACCGGATGGAAGAAGCCTGAGCTCCCCGTTGTCACCAAACTGTAACCAGACCCGGCCGTTCCAATGCAATTGAACGGCCGGGTCTTTCGTATTATAATCAAATGGGAAAGTCAAATTTTAGGAGGAATCGCCCATGAAGACCACGCTGTTTTGCTTTGGCCGCACCGCCGCCTGCCTGACACTGGCGGTTGCCCTGCTCACCGGCTGTTCCCTGCTGCCGGCGGCATCCCCCCGGAAAGACCCGATTCCCGTAGAACAGCCCAGCGACGCTTCCGCCGCTCTCGACGACGGCAAGCTGCGGATCCTGTATGATTCCAACGGCTCCACCGTCCTCTGCGGCAGCAAAGTCCTCCATGAGGGCCGGGGCGATGAGACCGTCGCACTGGTGTACGACCCTGCGGAGAGCGATATCCCCTATTACTGGGTGGCCTGGTCCGACAACAGCTCCCCCTCCGGCCGCCGCAGCGCCCTCTACGATAAGACCGGAGCCGAAGTGCTCCCCTTTGAACAGGATCACAGCGTCACCCTCTCCGGGAATTATCTGGTGCTCAACCAGACCGCCGCACTGGAATTTTCCTGCGATCATGCTGTCCAGCCCGGGGACTGCCGGGTCATCGACCTGACCACCCGGCAGGAGATCCCGTCTCCGGACACCGCCTACCAGTGCGTCGTCTCCAACGATCTGTTCGCCTTTACCTGCTATGAACGGCCCGAGACGCTGACCGACGGCGAATATGACGAGGACATGTACCAGCATGTGCGGATGGTGCTGCAGGACCGGGAGGGCAATCCCCTGCGGGAGGAAGACCGCTGCACGGCCACCAGCCTTTCCACCCAGAACAATACCAGCGGCATCCCCAGCGACTGGATCTTACTGGATTTCTACACGGATGGTTACCTCTCCCAGTCCTCCACCCTTTCCAACACGGTAACGGGGGAAGAGCTGGACGGCTTTGACCGGGTGTGCGGCAACGGCACCGCCAGCTTCCGGACGGAAGACGGCCAGTACCAGCTCATCGACCTGGCCAGCACCGAACAGAGCGAAGTCCTTGCCACCTTTGACCGCTCCGTCCTCTACCATGCTCCCGGGGCAGTGGTCTGCTGGAATGCTGGCAACGACTACCGCTACCAGTTCCACGACCTGACCACCGGGGAGATGAAACCCGTTTATAACGTGGACGCCGACGACAAGACCCTGGCCGTCTACGCCACCGACGGGACGCTCCGGGTCTACGACCGCACCACCGGCGCCATCCTCACCGATGTGAACGTGGACTCGGTCGAGAATCAGGATTCGGCCCGGGTGTGGGCTGTGGGGGAGGACTACGCGCTGGTGATGCTCTATCCGGCAGGAGACCATAGCAAGCCCACCATCCGGCTCTATGACGCACAGGGCCTTGTACGGCAGCTTACTATTTCCGCCTCCACGCCGGATGGCTATTACTATTTTGCGCCCCTCACCACCACAGACGGCCACGCCTATTTCCGCTACGGCTATGCAGGCCCCAACGGAAAGACCCTCTATGACGTACTGGACGAGAACGGGAACGCCGTCCTCAAAGGGCTGGCCCTCTGCTACAGCTATTATGGCGGCAACGGCCTCAATGACCTGCCCGCAGGCGCTTTCATGGCCCGAAAGGGCTTCTATTACGGCTGGATGACCCCAGACGGCCAGTGGCTCTACTGCCGCAGCATCTTTGCTTCCAGCACGGACGAACACGGCTATGGCGATCTGATCTGAACACAGGAGGTTTTGACCATGAAACAAACTGCTCTTTCCCGCCGCGCTTTTCTGCTGGGGCTGGGCGCGGTTTCCTCAGCCGCCCTGCTCTCGGCCTGCAACACGAATGCCCCCGTCAACTCCGGGCCCACTCCCTCTCAGCCCGAGAGGGAACCCGCTGCCAGCCCGGATGCTTCCAGTGAAGGAACCCGTGAGCCCATCCTTACAGCCGACGAGTTCCCCATGACCGACGGCAGCACGGCCTGCATCCCCCTCATTGCGCAGATCATGGCGGACACCACGGGCATGGATCTGGAAACGGCCCAGAGCTGCGTGAGCACCAACACCACGGCCTGGGCCTGGCGGAACCTGAGCCTTTACGGCGGCAATGAGGGCGATTCCACCAAGCTCATCATCGCCTACGAGGCCCCGGAATCCGTCAAGGAGGAAATGGCCGCGGAGGGCGGCCCGCTGGACCAGAAAGCCATTGGCCGGGACGCGCTGGTGTTCATCGTCAACGAAGAAAATCCCGTCCAGAGCCTCTCCCAGCAGCAGCTCCGGGACATCTATGCCGGGAAGATCACCAACTGGAAAGACGTCGGCGGCGCGGACCTGCCCATCGTGGCATTCCAGCGGCGGGAAGATTCCGGCAGCCAGACCCTGTTCCAGAAGCTGCTCATCCAGGGCGGGGAGCTGATGGACGCCCCCACCGAGCTGGCCCCCACGGAGATGGGCGGGCTGGTGGACAGCATTGCCGAATACAACAACACCGCCAACGCCATTGGCTTCTCGGTGTATTATTACATCGACCAGATGTACTCCCAGCCCGGCCTGCGGCTGCTGGCTGTGGACGGCGTGACCCCCTCCAACGAGACCATCGCCGACCAGAGCTACCCGCTCTGCAATGAGTTCTATGCCGCGGTCCGGCAGGATTCCGGTGCGGACACGCCGGAACGCAAAGTCTACGACTGGCTCTCCACCGACGCGGGCCGTGCCTGCATCGAGAAATCAGGCTATGTGGCCGTGCAGGATTGAAATTTTCCCTCCACTCCCTTTCATGCTCCCCCCGCCGGGGGAGCTTTTTGTGTTCCATAGCACATTTTCATCGCTGGAATTTTCCTCAACGAATTGACGCAGTTCACATTCTTTGCTAAAATATAGAAAATAAAGTTGACATTTTTCCCCGATTTTGTCCACTGCACTTGAATCCAAATCCGAAAGAGAGGTCCCTGCCATGTCCAACGATTTCCACAACACCACCCATGTCGAAAGCCGAAGCCGCGCGGAGCTGCGCAATTTCATCATCCAGTCCTCCACCCTGCTCGAGATCTCCCTCTCCGGCCTGGTGCTCATCGGCCTGCTCATCAGCATCGTGCCCCTCATCCAGTGGATGCCCGGCCTGTTCATCGACGGCAACGATGTAGAGATCCGCACCTTTCTGGAGCGGGCACTCGACATCGTCATCGGCATCGAGTTCATCAAGATGCTGGCCAAGCACAGCCCCGGCTCCAGCCTGGAGGTGCTGCTGTACGCCATCGCCCGCCATATGGTCATCGGCCACGAATCCGCCTTTGAAAACCTGCTGAGCGTGGCTGCCATCGCCCTGATCTTCGTCGTGCGCAAGTTCTTCTTTGTACCGGCCTTTGGTGCCCACCTGCCCGACGGCCACCCGGCCCCCGACCTTTCCCCCAACCAGAGCGGCATCCCGGCTTCCGAGTTCAAAGAGCGGCTGCGCAAGCGCCTCCACGCCGAGGATGTTGTCCCCGAGACCGAAGAGGACGATTTTGTCGATGCCGCTGAAGAGGACGAGTTCCTGCCGGAATCCACCTGAACCCTGAATCAAGACCCAAAAACACCCCCGCAGGCATTGCAAACGCTGCCTGCGGGGGTGTTTCATTTTATACTGAGATTTATTTCTGATGCTTTTTGCCAAAGCGGTATTCTTTGCCTTCTCGGATGCGCTTGATGTTGGAGCGGTGCATGTAGATGACCAGAATACTCATGATAAGGGCACCCACAAAGCAGACCGCCATATCCCCCGCAGCCAGGCCCCGGTAGTAGCTGTAAATGAGGGTCAGCACCGGGTAGAGCACTGCCATGGTGATGCTGCCCAGCGAGACCATCCCCGTGGGGAGCAGGCAGGCCAGGAAGATCAGGAACAGGAACGGGATGAGGATGGGTTGGATGGCCAAAATGGCACCACCTGCCACCAGCACGCCCTTGCCGCCCTTGAAGCCGAAATACAGCGGCTTCAGATGGCCGATGGTAGCCAGGATGGCCGCCAGGTAAACGCCCAGGTAGGGCGAGACCGCCCCGTCTGCCGGGAGATACCCGAACAGCCAGCGGCCAATGCAGACGGCCAGCGCGCCCTTGAGCACATCGCCAAAGGCGGTGAGGGCCGCTGCCTTTTTGCCAAAGGTGCGCAGCATGTTGGTCATGCCGGCGGCACCGCTGCCGTAGTTGCGGACATCGTCATGATAGAGGTATTTGCTGACCAGAATGCCCGTGTCAATGCTGCCCAGCAGGTAGGCCTCGGCGGCCGTTGCCAGAACGATCAGAAGCGTCATCATCAGACAGTCCCTCCCTGTTTATACATCCTTGGCGCGGACTTCGCCCGCACCGCGTTCCCGGATCACCAGCCGGATGGGCGTGTGGTCCAGACCAAAACTTTCGCGGATCTGGTTGATGAGGTACCGCTGATAGCTGAAGTGGAAGAGGTACTTTGCGTTGACAAAGGCCACGAACGTCGGGGGACGGGTGGAAGCCTGGGTCAGGTAGAAGATCTTCA
>OLPN01002995.1_pt1 | contig 12293 bp, 8 predicted proteins | sample 1672601 | NCBI WGS metagenome assembly OLPN01 (sample SAMEA3136704, study PRJEB25190) | human gut metagenome | reverse complement strand
TAAGAAGGATGCCGTGCGAGAACAGCGCCCGCAAGCGCAGCAAGACGATGGCGTTCCGCTGCACGCCCGAGGAGCGCAAGATCATATGCGAGATGGCAGCCTGGAGCGGCATGAGCAGGCAGGACTACATCATCGCCAAGCTCACCGATACCCAAGTTGAGGTGAGGCCCTCCGTGAGCGTTCAGAAGGCGCTGAAGGGCTCGATGACGTCGTTGGCCAAGGAGGTCCGGCTGGCGGCCTCCTACGGCGAGCTGAGCGAGTCCCTGCAGCAGAGGATCGAGCTGGTGATGAGGTTCTTTCTGGCTCTCGGCGAGGGGGTTGGCGATTCGATATCTTCTGAACCGCGGCAGCAGCTCGCATCTTTAGAAGAGCCAGAGACAACCATCATGGATGCAGAATCCAACACCGCAAGCATCTTCGGAATGGGACGCGGTTGACGCCTAAAGCCCCAGTTCGGCGATTAGCTTCTTCATGGCGAGAGCCCACTCGAGCTGCTCCGATATGAATCCCGGCCAGGCGGTCTCGTTGTTCTTGATCTTGCAGCCGTCTTTATAGAAGCGAAGCCCCGATGCCTTCTTGGCGTCGAAGGGCGTGGCCGCAAGACCGAGACGCTCTTCAAACAAATCGGCGTTGTCGATGGCCTTGTGGCCGATTTCCTTGTCGTCGGGCACGTAAAACTCGATGCCAATGCGGCCGCGCTGCGTGTCTATAAGCAGGCCGATGTGATAGGCGGACGTGTCGCAGCGCAAAGTGGTCCAGTGGTTTTTCGAGGGCTTCTGCGGGTTGAAAACCTTCAAAAACTCGGGAGTCGCCTGGGCCACCTCGCGATATTTGGTCCAGTACGATAGCTTGACGCGTTCGGTCTCTGAGAGGCCCTCGCTGAGCTTGATCGCCTTCGTCCACTCGTTGGGCTGCTCGACCACGGAGAAGCGCGGCGCGGGCAGGGAGTCGCCGATGGACCACAGCTCTACCTCCACTAGGAAGAATCCGAAGTCGCTGTCGGTGTGTTGGTTGAGCCACTCGATGGCCTGACGGTGCTCGTCGCGTGCGCGGGCCACCACCCATATGACGACCTCGGCGCCCTTGCCGGCGGCGTAGGTGATTACTTTGCCTAGGTGGTCGTGGTTGGTGTCCTCGAGCTGGTTCTCGATTATCACCTTGCGCCCGGTGCCGGCTTCCTGCGCATAGATGTCGACGTTGAACGAGCCCACCGACGACTCGGTCTCTATAAGCTCAAGCTCGATGCCGACTGCCGAGCTCAGCATGGCAAGGTTGGGCTCCTCGGAGAGCCACTTGGTAAAGTCAAGCGCCTCGTGTGGCCACACATCGCGCAGATCGACTTTCTTCAGCTTGTCGAGATTGTATTTCATTGCATTCCTATCAAATCGTTGGCTCGTAAAGTGCCTCGTCCGCATCAATCGAAAACTGAGCTATACGTTATCGATGAGCCACTGCTTCCGCCAGTTCTCCATCCGCGCGTTTTTCTCTGACGGATCCATTCTGCCAATCGCCTTAAGGACATCCTGCAGCTCAACATTCCCGTTTTTGTGCTTCAAGGAGTCTTTTGCTATGTCGTAGGCAAGCTGAACGGATGTCGTCGCAGCAAAGCGTTTTCCCCTCCGCGCCAGATTGAACGCTTCGGCGGCTCCGCTTATCGCGTTGCTGAACAACTCGATGGCGTCCATCTGCTCGGACGTGTTTTCGACCAGATAGTCAACACCGTCGCTTCCGACGCCGAACTCAACTCCTCCTTGTCTATCCTGCCTTCCGAAAGGCGTTTCTTTTCCAAGACCTAAATATGGTGTCTGGATAATGCCTTGTCGAGCAGCGCTCGTTTCGAACATGCCGTTGCAGCATCTGATAATCGCAGCGTCTCTTACCTCATCGCCGTAAAGCGGGCAAAACGCAAGCAAGATCCAGTCAACTTGAGCCGATGCTTTCTTGAGAAGCTCATAGGCTTCGCAACTTATTGGGAACTGTCCTGGAGATACCTTGGTCTCCTTAAAGCCATCATTGAGGAACCATTGGCGCAAATCCGTATGGATCTCGATCAGGAATCCAAGGCGGATATCGGCATTGGCGTCAATCTGCGTTATGTTCTCGCGATACGCATCGAGCTTGAAAGCATGCCCGCGACCGTCTTTGCCGAACAGTCCCGCGTCGAGCGAAGTCCTGATGTCGTCAACGCAGGCGTTCGATTGCTCCCGTATCGCCCGGCTGATCAAATCGCCGAACCCTCGGTAAGCCTCTTCTGCCAGAGCGTCCCTGCGAGCTGCATCCTCGTGTTGCTTTCGAAACCGCTCCGCATCCGAAGAGAACCTCGCGGACTTGGATTCAACCTTCTTGCCTCTCCCGATATGGTGGTCAACGCGGAAGTGCTCTAAACCGACTATTCTTCTTCCGCTTTCGGCCGTGATGAGAATATCGGGCCTATCGAATGGGCGGGTGTCGCCCGACAGTCGGGCGACGTTCCTTCTCGCTTCTCCGCCTTTTGCCCTCGCGACCTTCAGCGCTTGCTGATAAATCGAAAGCTCTGCCTTTTCCTGGTTTTTCTTATGGCTCATAAGCGTGGCCTAGCCCATTCTGCCCATTACCTCGAGCAGGTCCTCGTACGTTGCCACGTTGTGGTAGCGCACGTCGCTGGTGCTCATCTCGTTGAAGAGCTTCTTCGCGCAGGCGATCTTGGCGTTTTCCACGCCGGAGAGCTCCAGCGTGTCCATGGTGCCCTTGGTCTCGGCGACGAAGAACACATGGCGCACGCTGCCTTCCTTGAAGGCAATCGCCCAGTCGGGGGCGTAGTTGCCCACCGGCGTGGGAATCTGGAACGCTCGAGGCAGCTTGGCGTAGACCGCTACCTCTGAAGCGGCGTCCATGTCCTCGGCGAACCTGCGCTCGCCGTCGGAGTCGGGGAACACGAAGCGCTGGATGTTCTTCTTGGCCTCGTACGCCTTGCTCGCGTTGTCGGGCATGCGCTCGGTGAAAATCGCCTCGTCGTAGACGTCGTCTATCTCGTGGTAGCTGATGTGTTCCACAATCATCGTCGCCTTCTCCGACACGATGAGCGCTGCGGCCTTCTTGATGAACTCCTCGGGGTTCACGCGGTAGAGCCCGAACACGTTGGCGTCGATGCCGGCGAGGATTGCCGCGGCGCTTCTGCGCGTGATGGCGGCGGCTTGCGCCACCTCGCCCACGAGGTCGTAGGTCACGCCCACGGACGCCGTGCCCGCGTCCACATCGCGGGTCTCGGTTTGCGTGCGGCCGAACGACGAGCCGCCCTGCACCTCGTCGCGCGTGGCCTGTGACTTCTGCCCGCCGACCGTCAGGGTGTACTGCAGCCTGCTCACGCGAAGGTCGCCGTTGATGCGCTCTATCGACTTGCGCCTCAGCTCGTCGTCCGAGAAGCTCACCGTGTAGGCATGCTTGCGGTTGATGCGCGCCCACAGCTCCTTGAACTCGCGCTTGGCGAAGTTGTCGGTCAGCGTGTTCTCGGTGATCTTCTCCTGGGCGCGCCCGATCATGCCGTCGAGCGCGTGCGCGTCGTAGACGCTTCTCACCAGCGCCTCGACTGCCTTTGCGTGGGCGGTGTCGGCGATGCCTTCGGGCAGCTTCGCGACGAAGTACTCCACGAAGGTGCCATCTTCCACGCTTTTGCGGAATTCGGCGGTCGGCTTGTCGTCGTCGTCGATGAGGTCGCACTTGTAAAGAGCCTTGTAGATGCGCTTCGACTCCTCCTCGGTAAAGGAGACCGTCTCGCCGTCGAACACCACGTCGCGCCCGCTGAACAGATTCATCTCCACCTTCTTCGGGCGCTCGCGCAGGCTCTTGCTTATGTCGGTCTGCAAATCCCTCACGAACGTCTCGTAGCTCTCCGACGCGATCACGGTGAGCAAGTTCACGCGGTGCACTTCGTCGGGTCCCAGCAGCGCGGCGTCCTGGCGGTTGCCGTCCTGGTCGACAGCCAGGCGCATGCCGCGGCCGACCTCCTGGCGCTTGCTCGTCTCGGAGCCCGATTCCTTGAGCGTGCATATCTGGAAGATGTTCGGATTATCCCAGCCCTCGCGCAGCGCCGAGTGGCTGAAGATAAAGCGCACGGGCTCATCGAACGAAAGCAGGCGCTCCTTATCGCGCAGGATCAGGTCGTAGGCGCGCTTCGCGTCGTCGTCGTTGATGCCGATGCCGTCCTCGCGCTCCGCCTTCTTCTCGGCCTTCGATTCGACGGCGTTGCCCTTCTTGTCCACCGAGAAGTAGCCAGAGTGCACCGAGTGAGCCTCGAATCGCCCGAGGTACTGCGCGTACGAGGGGTCGAGGATGTCATCCTGCGTCGGATGCTTCAGTCTGTCGAAGACGATGGCCTCGTACTCCTCCTCGAAGATCTTGCCGTAGCCCACTGTTTCGCCGTTGCCGGAGAGGTCACGGTACTTCGCTACCTGGTCGATGAAGAAAAGGCTCAGGCACTTGATGCCGCGGCGAAACAGCGCCTCCTCCTTTTGCAGGTGGCTTAGGATCGTCTCGCGTATCTGTATGCGCTGCATGTCGTCGGCGGCGGAGTCGCCGTAGACCTCGCCGATGTAGATGCGCCCGTCGTCCCCGATGGAGCCGTCCAGGAAGCGCACGTAGCCCGGTCGACCGTCCTGGGGCGGGACTACGCCGTCGTTGCCGCTCGCGATGGTGTAGCCGCGGTACGCTTCGAGCTTCGTCGAGCCGCTGGCGTCGTAGATGCTGTCGCCCTCGCCGAAGCGCGCGGTCCTCTTGCGCACCTTGCCGCCAGACCCCATGCACTTGAACTCGATAACGGCCTCCGGTGCGCGGTTCTTGGATACCACGATGTCACGAAGGTACAGGTAGCCGTCGGTTCCGCGCATGTTCTTGAGGGCGAAGCCCTTCACCTCGATGCGCTTGACGAGTTTCTGGTTGTAGGCGTCCAGGGCGTCCAGGGCATACACCAGGTCGTGCTTCTCCTTGTGAGTTGCCGAATAGTTCAGCACGAACAGAGGGTTGAAGCGGGCGATGCCCTTCTGGGTCGCGCCTCCCTTCTTTCCCATCTTCTGGGGCTCGTCGCAGATGACGATGGGGCGGTTCGCGGCGATGACGTCGATTGGCCTGCGGCTGCTGAACTCGTCGCGCTCGTCGAAGATGATGCGCGCCGCCTTGTTCTTGGCGCCCTCCTTCATCGACGCGTTGAACGCCTGCATGTTGATGACCATGCAGTTGACGTCGCTCGATTGGGAGTATGAATCCAGCTCGGTCAGGTTGTCCGAGTCGTATATGAAGAACCTGATCCTCTTGTGGTATTGGGAGAAGAAGTGCTCCTGGGTGTTCTCCAGGCTCTTGGCCACGCCCTCGCGGATGGCGACCGATGGCACCACCACGATGAACTTGCACCAGCCGTACAGGCGGTTGAGCTCTAGCATCGTCTTGGTGTAGACATAGGTCTTGCCGGTGCCCGTCTCCATCTCGACGTCCAGCTGGCAGGCTCCCATGCCGCAGAAAAGCTCCTCCGACTCGGGGATCTGGTTGCGTCGCTGCACCGCGCGCACGTTTGCCAGCATGTCGGCGCCCGAAAGCGCGACGGGCGCGTTGGCGTACCCCTCGGCGCTCTCGTCGCCGAAGTCGATCTCACCCTGCGTGTGCTTGGGCTTGCGGCCCAGATCGCGCAGGTAGACGGAGGCGCCCTGGTTGGGCTGCCCCTCGAAGACCGAGGTCACCGCATCTGCGGCGTCGATTTGGTACTGCTGTACTTTGAACTTGAACTTCATGTCGACGCCTTAAATCACTTGGGGAACGGTGTCGGGGCTGTAGGTGCGGAACAACTCCTCGTAGTTGGCGTGCGTGGCGTCGTCGGCCATGGATGAGTCGCGGATGACAGCATACCAGGGCTTGGCCTTCGCCATCTCCTCGATGGTGTCGGAGCCGACGTTCGCATCGAAGCAGGCCGCCAATTTGTCGCCGTCAACGAAAAAGACCTTCTTGCCGGCGAGCACGCGCTCCTCGATCTTCGCGGAGTACGGGATGCCGAGCTTGGGCAGCACCTCGAAGAGCAGATCAAGGTCGGAGCGCCCCTCCTTCACGTTGTCTACGAGGTCGAAGAGGCCCGCTTGCTCGGTCTCGCCAGGAGTTAGGTAGGAGTCCTTGAAGTTCGAGGAGTCGATGCGCAGCACGCGAAAGCCCAAATCAGGATAGGGCTTGGGCTCGGCACCAAGTTCGAGCTGCTCGTTTTCCTTGTCGATGTCTGCGGCGATCTTCGCGCCCGCACGGCGGATGCGCTCTTCGCCGAGGTCGCAAATGGTGTGATACCCATTCTTGAACGCCACAGTATCTTTCTGGCAGGGTTCAGGTATCTGAACCATCAGGAATTGACGCCTCCCACCATCTTCGTAGTTCGCCTCCATAACTGCGTGCGCAGTAGAGGCGGATCCAGAAAAGAAATCAAAAACAATCCCATTATCCGGAACGACATACTGAATAAAGCTCTTTATAACTTCGTGATCTTTTGGGTAGTCAAACACTCTCGCACCAAACAAATCATCCATCACAGTAGACGCCTGCAATGACGATCTGTAAAAATACGAGCCTTTAACCTGTTTCCCGATGCCTTCGTCATCGGAAAAGCGACCATTCTTTCTAATCAGGAAAGTCTTTCTGATAGGAGGCTCAGTTTCATCCTCGCGAAATATGACTTTTCCCTCCTTGATTGCTTCTTTCATTTTCTCCGGTGTGGAGTAGCGCCAGCCTCCCTGGGGCACTGCACATGGCTTACCTGTTATCGGATGACGTACTTCATAGCGCGGGCCACCGCCACCAGGCCATGACATGTTGTCATCGCGCCAAATACCCGTTTCGTCAATATGCGAATAACGCGAGTATTTCTTCGCGGGGTGCTCTTTTGGAAGATTACGAAAGTATCTTTTCAGCTCATTTTCCATGGCGGCATAGTCGGTGCCATATGTTCGCAAAAGCCTCTCATACTCTTCAGCAATATCCTTTCCGCCGTCCTTCTCCTCGCGCCAATAAGTATTTCTATTAATCAGCTCCACCTTGCTTTTGGCGTAAACGCAGATGTACTCATGGCCATTTGAAAAAAAGCGAGAGTCGTTCTTACGAGTCTTTTCCCAAACAACGGTAGAAAGATGGTTGTCGGCACCAAATATTTCATCTGCAATCTTGCGCAAATTAGTTAACTCGTTATCGTCGATGCTGATGAAGATGGCACCGTCGGCAGCGAGCAGGTCGCGCGCAAGTGTAAGACGCGGATAAATCATCGAGCACCAGTCCGAATGAAACCGGCCGTTGCCCTCGGTGTTGGCGACCAGGCGGCCACCTTCGTCGTCATAGTCGCCGCTCTCCGCGTCGTATTCGCCGCGCGTTTTGGCGAAGTCGTCGTCGTAGACGAAGTCGTGGCCCGTGTTGTAGGGAGGGTCGATATAGATGAGCTTCACCTTGCCGGCGTAGGTCTCCTTCAGGATCTTGAGTGCGTCGAGGTTGTCGCCCTCGATGTAGAGGTTCTCCGTGGTGCCCCAATCTTTGGACTTGCCCGGCTCGGGAATCATCGTTTTGTAGATAGGGCGGCGCACCTCGGCCTTGGCCTTGCGCTTACCAGGCCAAGTGAACTGATAGCGTTCGCGCTGTTCCTCAGCCACATCACCCAGAAGATCGCGCAGCGCGTCGAAGTCAACGGCGCGTGCAAGCTCGCCGTCGGTGTTCTCTACCTCGGTCACCGCCTGAGGAAACAGCTTGGCAATCTTCTCGATGTTTTCAACGGCACCGTCGGGCGTGCCTAGCTCGATCTTTTCCATCTATCTGCCTTCCTCTATAACGGCAATCTGCCGCTTGAGTTCCTTTGCCTTGTCGAAAAGCGCGTTCTTGCGCGCCACCTGCCGCTCCTTGCGCCCACGCGCCTCGATGCGCGCAAGCTCGTCTCGAAGCGCCTTGAGCCTTGAATCCACCTCGAAGCGCTCCTCCACGGTTTCGGCGCCGCTGCCGACGTCCCCGTAGGCCACCAACGACGCGAGCGAGTCCCACGCGGCGTCGATGCTGCATGCTCTTACGTCGAGAGCGAGACCGTAGAGCGGGCGCCAAGGTCCCACGACGAGTCTCTTGAGCATCACCGCGAGACACGTCTCACCGCTGTGGGTACAGACGAACAGCAACTTATGGGGGTTCGCCTGAGCCACAAGCGCCAGCACCTCTTCGGGGACGCGGCGGGCCTTGAGCGCCACTTCTACCACGAGCACCTCGTGCACGCGCTCGCCGTCGGGAATACCGGTCGTGGAGGTCTTTATCGAGTTTGCGACTGTGAAGCGCTCGACGTCGTCGATGAAGGACTGGCGCAGCGCGGCGCTCACCTTCAGGCGGCCGTAGAAGGCCTCCTTGGGTATGCGGCGGCCCACCTCGGTCGTGCTCGGAAGCCCTAGCATCTGGGCCTCACCACCAGGAAGCACACGAGCTCGAAGTCGTCGAGCCCCTCGATATCGTTCTCCAAGAAGCCCGTCGTGCCGCCGCCGAAGAAGCTGTCGACGTCGGACTCCTGCTTGGAGTCCACGATCGACGCCACTGCGTCGCGCAAGAGCCCAGCCTCGCGGCGCATGTCGCGGCCGTTCTTGGTCTCGCGGTTGTAGGTGCGGCAGAGCGCCATGTCGGGCTCGGACTTGCCGCGGCACAAAAGGCGCATGTCGTCGAGCACCGCCTTGGGCTCCAGGTGCCCGTGGACCACGGACCCGTCTGACCCCATGCGAACCACGTAGAACGGGTGCAGGTGGTTCGCGCCGTCGCGATCGATCCTGCTGTTGACGTTGCGCAGCACGAAGACGACGCCGGGCTCGTCGCCCTCCACCACGGCGTTGATGCCGCTCGGAAGGCGGTCGATGTCGGGGTTGTCGCGGTAGTAGCCCACCAGGTCCATGCGGAACTCGTTGAGGCCCAGGTCGGTGATGGACACGCCGCCCGAAACGTCTTCCAGGTCCACGACCTCGTCGCGCATCTGCTCGAGCTGCTGGCGGCGGTACTCCAGGTCCCCCGTCTCGTCGGCGTTGATGTAGTCGTCGTCGCCGGTGGACGTCATAACGGTGATGCGCATGCGCTCCTCGACGCGCGCCTTGAGCTTGATGTACTCGTCGAGCTCCACGTCGGGCCAGTAGTTCACCAGCTGGATGCGGGCGTTCTTCGAGCCGATGCGGTCCACGCGGCCGAAGCGCTGCACGATGCGCACGGGGTTCCAGTGGATGTCGTAGTTCACCAGGTAGTCGCAGTCCTGGAGGTTCTGGCCCTCAGAGATGCAGTCTGTGGCGATGACGATGTCCACGTCGCAGCCGGAAAGCTGAGGCGCCACAATGTCGCGCTCCTTCGACGCGGGCGAGAAGCAGGCAAGCACCTCCTGCATATGCGGGGGCACGGCCTTTATCGTGCAGGCGCAGCCGTCACCGGTCACCTTCGCGCACTCGAGGCCGAGCTCGCGCTTCGCGAAGGCAGACACGTTCTCGTAGAGGTAGTCCGCCGTGTCGGAGAACGCGGTGAACACGAGCACCTTGCGGTTGCCCGGGTTGATGGGGCCTTGCGACTTCCCTCGGATCTGCTCGCACAGCTCTATGAGCTTGGCGTCGTGGGCGGGGTCGATGTCGCGCACCATCGAGATCAGGACCTCGATGACGGCGACGTCCGCCTCGATGTCGCGCTCCCAGCTCATCCAGTCCATGTCCTCGACGAGGATCTTCGTGGCGCCGCCCACCTCGAAGCCGCTCTCGTCGTCGGGATCGAAGTCGAACCCGCCCGGCAGGTCGCCGTCGGCCACGCTGGCACCCGAGGCGAGGCCCCTGCGGTAGTCGTCTATGGTTTTAAGCGCGGCGTTCATGGCCGCCAGCACGCGCTCGAGCGTCAGGCGGAACGAGCACACCGAGCTCTCCAGGCGCTTGAGCAGGTTCGTCGTCATGAGTCGGCGCACGCCCGTCTCGCGCCCTCCGAGCGTGAGGTTGCCGCCGCCGCCCATCTTCGCGTACTTCTCCATCTTGCTGGGGTGCACGTACGAGCTCGGCATGTACACGGCGAGCACGAGGGAGTCAAGCTCCTCGTATATCTCGCGGTAGTTGATCGCGTTCGCCAGCGTCGAGAGCTTGGGGCGCCTCGATATCGGCGGCAGGCGCTTCGGGAAGGGCCCGATGGCGCTCATGTCGTAGTAGCGCTGGATGTGCTTGCGGCTGCGCGCCACGGTCACCTGGTCGAGCACCTCGAAGAAGTCGTAGTCGAGCATGTCGGTGAGGGTGTGGGTCGTCCGCTGATTGGCGGGCAGCTTCGACCAGCGGGCGTAGACGGTCTGCGCGTTGCGGAACACCGTCTCGATGTCGTTCTCAAGGCGCAGCTTCTCGGACCAGCCGGTGGGGTCGCCCCAGTACGCCAGGGCGAGCTGGTTGCGCAGGTCGCGGAAGCGGTTGTTCACGGGCGTGGCGGAGAGCATGAGCACCTTGGTCTTCACGCCCTGCTTGATGACCTTCTCCATGAGCAGCTGGTAGCGGTTCATCCTGTCTTCCGACGCCGAGTCGCCGCCGTTTCGGAAGTTGTGGCTCTCGTCGATGACGACGAGCCCGTACGCGCCCCAGTTCAGGCGGTCGAGCGGCAGGCCCGTCTCCGACGTGCCGCGCGTGCGCGAGAGGTCGGTGTGGTAGAGCACGTCGTACTGCAGGCGGTCGCCCGCGATGGGGTTGTTCACGACGTTGGAATTGTAGGTGATCCAGTTGTCGCGCAGCTTCTTGGGGCACAGCACGAGCACGTCCTTGTTGCGGCTCTCGTAGTACTTGATCACGGCGAGCGCGGTGAACGTCTTGCCCAGGCCGACCGAGTCGGCCAGGATGCAGCCGTTGTAGGTCTCGAGCTTGTTGATGATGGCGAGCGCCGCGTCCTTCTGGAAGTCGTAGAGCTTGTTCCAGATGAGGCTTTCGCGGAAGCCCAGCCCCTCGTTGGGCAGCACGTCCTCGGAGACGTCGTCCAGGAACTCGCTGAATATGCGGTAGAGCGCCATGTAGTAGATGAGCTCGGGCGCGTTCTCCTGGTACATGGCTGTGATGCCGTCGATTACGGCGTCGGTGACGTCGTGGAGCTCGCCCGAGTCCCAGGCGTCGTCGAACTGCTTGAGCAGGGCGCGCGACTGGGAGGCGTCCAGGCGCATGGTCACGTCGGGGGCGTTCGCGGAGTTGTCGCAGCCTAGCTTGCGCGTGGTGAAGCCGTCGAAGGGCATGTAGGCTACGTTGTCGTCCGTCTTGTCGATGTCCATGAAACCGCTCATGCGCCCCTCGCCCTCGAAGGAGCGGAAGCGCGCCTTGCGGCGGATCCAGTCGGCGCATTCGGTCGCGACGGCCTTCTGCGTGAGCTCGTTGCGCAGCTTGATCTCGAAGTCGGTGCCGCAAAGGCCCTGCTCGCGGGAAAGGCGCGGGATGTAGAACTCGCGCTTCTCGCGCGCTGGGCGCTGCTTGGTGAACGCCTGCGACGTGAAGATGAAGCGCAACTCGTCGATGCCCTCGAGCTGCTCGGCGAGTTCCTGGTAGGCGTACATGGAGAACACCGACGCGGCTATCGCCACGCGATCGCCGCCGGCTATGTTGGCGACGAGGTCGTCCTTGACGATGCGCGCCCTGTTGTCGAAGAAGTCGGGCTGCATGGGTTTATGCCCCCTTCTTCGCGAGCTCTTCGATCATGCACGTGCGCACGAAGGCGGAGAAGCTCATGCCCCGCAGGGCCGCCTCCTCCTTCGCCGCATCGCGTAAAGTGTCGGGGGTGCGCATGGTCACGGAGACCTGGCCGCCTTCAACCAGGAAACTCCTAATCTCGGTCTCGTCTGGGTTGCTCTTGATGAGCTCCTTATAACTGCTAGGCACCTGCGCTCCCATCAACCAAAATGCAATACAAATGCGTTTCGAGTTATTACCGATTAATTATAGCGTTGCGACGCAATGCAGCGAGAAGCGATGCGCTACAGCGTGACGCAATGCGGCGCAAGCGCGATATTAACTCGAAGGGTCCGCATGATACGGCACCAAGGAAAACGCCGAGCACATTCTCCGGGAGACAAATCATGAACTGGTTCGAGCTAATATCGGAAGAGGACGTAGAGCTCCTTATGAAGCACGTCGACAGATTCCACGATTGGTATGTCGCAGGATTCCCCTAAGATCCGCTCGACATGTCAGCCGAGGTCTTGTATGTGGCAACGCCCATGGGCTTGTTATAGTCCTGAATGATGTAATCGATGAACACCCTGTTCATGTCCTTACAGAGCACCAAGCCGATGGACGGGCTCTCATGTTCACGGC
>OLPN01002983.1_pt1 | contig 12345 bp, 6 predicted proteins | sample 1672601 | NCBI WGS metagenome assembly OLPN01 (sample SAMEA3136704, study PRJEB25190) | human gut metagenome | reverse complement strand
ATCTCGAACGCATCATAGGCCGCGACCCACGCGCCCGTGATGGCGGCCGTGCGCGTGCCGCCATCGGCCTGCAGCACGTCGCAGTCGATGGTCATGGTCACCTCGCCGCCCATAGCATTCAGATCGCACACATTGCGCAGGCTGCGACCAATGAGGCGCTCGATTTCCATGCTGCGACCATTGCGGCCGTTCGTCTCGCGGCGCGTGCGCTTATTGCCCGCAGCGGGAAGCATGGCGTATTCGGCCGTGAGCCAGCCTTTGCCCGAGCCTTTGCGCCAGGCCGGCGCACGGTCTTCGATGGTAGCGGTGCACAGCACACGCGTGTCGCCGAATTCGGCAAGGCAGCTGCCGTTGGCGTTCTTCATAATGCCGCGCGTAAGCTTCACGTCGCGCATCGCGCGATCGTCGCGATCGTTTGCCCTGTTAGCAAGCATGGTTTCCTCCTATCAAGCGGGCAAGCCCGCATACATACAGAAAAGGCCGACGCGATGTCGGCCTTCAGATTATAAGCGAGAAAGATCGATATGGGTCGGGCGCTCGATGGGTTCGCTGAACACCCGCGACCCGAACGACTGGAATTCATCCAGATTCGGCGCCGAGGTGAAGAACTCGTGTTTTGCGATATTGCCCTCATGGGCAAGCTCACCGCGCATGCTCAACGTCTCGCGCACCTCTTTCGCCATTTCCTCGGCGGAAGAAACGAGCAGCACATTGTGGCCGATAACGCCGCCGATAAGCGCTTTAAGCATGGGGTAATGCGTGCAGCCAAGCACGAGCGTATCGATTTCGCAACGACGCAGCGGTTCAAGATAGTCGCGGGCGATTTCCTGGAACGCCGGGCGAATGTAAACCTTGCTCGCAAGGCTCGTGAGGTCCTCGATGGGGCCTCTCGACATGCGAATTCCCTGTTCAACGATGTCGACGAACTTCGGCGTAGCCGTGGAAAAAACCGTGATGCCCGCGTCGATATTGCGAATAGCCTGCGGATAGCAGCCCGATTCAACCGTGCCCTTCGTGGCGATGACGCCCACGCGGCGGTTTTTCGTCGCACGCGCGGCGGCGCGAGCGCCAGGAATAACGGCGCCAATCACGGGAATGCTGAAACGTTGCTGCGCGTGTTCAAGGCCAGCAGCGGTCGCGGTGTTGCACGCGATAACGAGCAGCTTCACGTCGCGGCCAACGAGCCATGTGCAAATTTGCTGCACGAAACCGTCGACCTCGTCTTGGCTGCGGGGGCCATAGGGGCATCGCGCCGTATCGCCAAAATAAACGATGGATTCCTCGGGCAGCTCCTTGGCGATTTCGCGCGCCACCGTAAGGCCGCCAAAACCGGAATCGAAGATACCGATAGGGGCGTCATTAAACGGCCTGTTTGATAGTACCCTGTCAGAAGAAACGATCATGCATCCTCTTTTTAATCAATGCCCAGTTTATTTACCTGGGCTGAATAATGTCGCTCGTTACCAAGCAATTGCCATTTTCATAATAAAGCCTATCGCACAAACCGCAAAACGCGCATTGGCATGCACGCGAATAGCGGAATCCAAAATGCGCGGCAAAACGGCGATTAAGCGGGCGCATGCCTCCTTAAAAGCACGAAAGCGCACGTCAGCAGCCTCTTTTGCCAATCCCTCAAGATGCCCAACCCTTACGGACATCCACAAAAAACGCCGCTCAAAAGAACGGCGTTTATTGATTCTGGTGGAGGCGCGGAGAATCGAACTCCGGTCCATACTACGCTCTTGCTCAGGCTCTACAAGCTTATTTCGCGATCGAATTTCGGAAGATGTCGGTTCGCGAACCAACGTCGAGCTTCCTAGCCCGTTCTTTCTTTTCCAAAGCCATACAGACTACGTGCTTTGAAGCAGTCCCCTAAAATGACGTCGCGCTCGAGCCGGGGACAACCCGAGGTTGACGTGCCAGGTGCTATTAAGCAGCCATGGCGAGCGCAGGAGCGCTCTGATAAGATTTTTTGCCAATTAACTTGACTTTACCCCTGTTTAACGTGGCGAGGAGACCACGACCTGCTCCTCAGTTCAAACGTACCATGTCGAAACCAGTCGCCCCCAAATGCGTGCCGCGCGGGCACCGAGGGTGCTGTCCACCATGCGATATGCTTTTGTCAAGCACCATGCCGGGTTGCCCCAGCGGAAAACCTATTGTATCGAGGCGGCGGCCAATGTCAAATGCCGACACGCTCCTGAAACCTTATTTCAACAGTTCCTTGAGGTTCATGCCGCTCGTGATGTCGTCGAGGGCCTCTTTCAAATCGCGCGCCGCGAGCGCGGTCTCGCGCGCAAGCTCGACGCCGCCCTTGGCAGCATTCTTCACGTCGCCCTGCGTGACGCCCTTGAAAAGGACCTTATCGTCTTCGTCTTCCTCTTCTGCCGGGCACCAATCGTAGTGCTCGCAGTTATCGCAGTCGCCATCGCAGCCATCTTCGTAATACGCCTCGGCGGCAGCCTTCGCGGCACGTTCCTCGTCGGTGAGTTCGACGTTGTTTTCCTCTTCGACCTCGACTTCAACGGCCTCGTCATCCTCGTCGGCGACTGCGCCCTCAGCGCCCTCGTCGACACCGGGAGCCACGGCTCCCTCGCCTTCAGCTGCGGCAGACTCGACCTTCGCGTCTTCGGCAGGTGCCTCGTCCTCAAATACGCCATCGAAATCGTCAGGGCACCAGTCGTAGTATTCGCATGTCTCGCACTCGCCGTCGCAGCTGGCTTTGTAGTATTCCTTCCACTTTTCGGTCATGAGCGCATTGTATTTCTCCTGCAGCTCATCGTATTCGGCGTCAGAATGCTGCGGCGCTGCCGGCTCGGCAGACTTATCGCCTTTGCTCTTCTTGGATTTCTCGTCTTCGGGCATGACGATCTGCCTTGCGGCGTTTTTTGCCACGCGACTGCCCAAGCGAGTTGCTTTCCTGAAAATACCCATGTATGAACCCCCTGTTCAAGCCCCGCAGGGCACCTTGCCAATTAACGAGAACGCATCTTCAACGCACGAGCGATTTCGCGTTTGGAATCGCGTTCCGCCATCGCCTGGCGCTTATCATGCAGCTTCTTGCCACGGGCAAGCGCGATTTCAAGCTTCACCAAGCCATTTGTCGAGAAGTAAATTCCAATGGGAACAATTGCCAGTCCCGCCTCGCGCGTTTTCTGCTCCAAATAGCGAATCTGCTTGCGATGAAGCAGCAGCTTGCGCTTGCGGTCGGGGTCGGGATTGTTCAAATTGCCATGCGAATACGGCGAGATATGCAGCCCGTTGAGCCACGCCTCGCCCTTGCGAATGAGCACGAAGCAGTCGGTAAGCTGGCAGTTGTTCTCGCGCAGCGAGCACACCTCGGTGCCCGTGAGCGCGATGCCCGCCTCAAACGTTTCAATTATTTCGTAATCGTGGAAAGCCTTGCGGTTTTTCGCGATTTGCTTCTTTTCGCGCGCCACGCGCCACCTCTCATTCGTGCTTCACGCCGCCGGAAAACGCGGCAGCTCGCGCCATTATACCGTTCGATGCGCTCATGGAGTGTCATGCAGATTAAGGAAACCGCCCCTACCCCTGCAACAACTCGTACAAATCGTCGGCATCGAGCGATGCGAGCGAAATTCCGCCCGCGCCCACAACTTGGTCGGCGAGTTCGCTTTTCGTTTGCTGCAGACGCACGATGCGCTCCTCGATCGTGTTTTTCGCCACAACCTTCTCGACGCTCACCACGCGCGTTTGCCCAATGCGGTGCGCGCGGTCGGTCGCCTGGCTTTGCGCCGCGGCGTTCCACCACGGGTCGGCATGCACCACCACCGAGGCACCGGTGAGGTTGAGCCCCGTGCCGCCGGCCTTCAGCGACACGAGGAACACCGGCGTCTCATCGTCGTTGAACTGGTTCACCAGCCGCACACGCTCGCGCTTGGGCGTAGCGCCCGTTATAGTGAAGTGCGCGATACCACGGCGATCGAGTTCGGCGGAAAGCACGTCCAGATAACTCGTGAACTGCGAGAATACGAGCACCTTGCGCCCAGCTTCCATTGCCTCGTCCACCAATTCCATGATGGCGCCCAGCTTCTCGGCGCCGCCCTTGTAGTTCTCGAACACGAGCGAGGGATCCAGCGCGATCTGGCGTAGGCGCGTCAGCTCAGCCAGCACCTCGACAGCACTCTTCTCGGCATCGGGAATATGCCCGCGACGATTGGCCCGCGAGGCGTTCTGACGCTTCTGGACGTTCAAATCCTCGCGCAAGCGTTGCTCGGCGCCGTCGTAGAGCCGCCGCTGCTCGCGGGAAAGGGGCACATAGCGGATACCCTCGAACTTGGCGGGCAAATCGGTGAGCACGTCGGCTTTGCGGCGACGCAGCACAAACGGCTCGATGAGCGCGCGCAGCCGCGCGGCCGCCTCTTCGTCCTCGCCGATAATGCCCAGCTCGTAGCGCTCGCGGAACCGCTCGTAGCTGCCGAGGAACCCGGGCATGAGGAAGTCGAAGATGCTCCAGAGCTCCGAGAGGCGGTTCTCCACCGGCGTGCCCGTGAGCGCGAACTTGTGGTCGGCTTCAAGGCTTTTCACCGCGCGCGTCGTGAGCGCCGCGGGGTTTTTGATATATTGCGCCTCGTCGAGCGCGCATATGAACAGGCGGCGGCTCAACCAATCGTCGATATCGATACGAAGCAGATCATATGAGGTGACCAGCACGTCAACGCGTCGATGGCCGCCGAATGCCTCGAGGCGCGCAGCTCGGCGCTCTTGTGCGCCGCCCGCCACGGCGACCACGGAAAGCTCGGGCGCGAATCGCTCGAACTCGGCCGTCCAGTTGTACACAAGCGACGCCGGGCACACGATAAGGCTCGGATACGGCTGCCGCTTGGCATGGCGGGCCAAAAGAAGGGAAATGAGCTGCAGCGACTTGCCTAAGCCCATCTCATCGGCCAAAACGCCCCCGAAATCGGCATCGCAGCGCGCCGAAAGCCAACGGAAGCCCGACTCCTGATACGGCCTGAGCACCCCTGCAAGCGTTGGCGGCACAGCATAATCGGCCTCGTTCACGGCCTTGAAGTGATCGATATATTCCTGAAAGCTTCGATCACGCTCAAGGTTCGCTTCTTCGTTCAAATAGAATGCGCGATATGCCGGCAAAAGCGCCTGCCCGCTCGCAAGCTCGCGCGCCGTAAGGCCCAAATCGCCCGCAAGGCGATCGAGTTGAGAAAGATCGGCTTCCTTCAAATCGATGAACGCGCCCGAACGCAAGCGGTGGTAGCGCTTGCGGCGTCGATAGCTCGAAAGCAGAGCCGAAAGCTCCGACGCCGGCAAATCACCCGCATCGACCACAAGGTTAATCAAGTTGCCCGAAAGCGATACGCCCATGGTAACGCGCGGCTTCACGTCGCGAATAAGACGATCGAACGCGGGCGTGGTGAACACCGTGCCCGCCTCGCGGAATTCCACAAGGCCGCCGAAAAGCAGCGCACCCACCGCATCTCCGTCGGAAAGCGCGAGCGATGCGCCTGCCCCGAAATAACGCGCGGCAAGAGAGCGAGCCTTCGCTTCGCGCTTCACATCACGCACAGGAAGAGGCACGTCCACAGGCTCGGGGCGATCGGTGGGTTCGCCCACCAAATCGTAACGAATCGCGCCATACACAGCCTGGGCGCGCATGGTCACGCTCGTTTTGTCTTTGTCGAAAAAGAACTCGAGCGAGCACGTGACAGGGCGGTATTTATCGATATCGGAAGGAAGATCGACGCGCAAACGCTTCTCAATCGCAGGCAACGCCGTCGCGCAAAAAAGCGGCATGTCGCGCTCGGCTACAAAGGGGCGGTTTTCCTCGCTTCCATAAACGCCGCGCAGAAAATCGGCGCACTTCATGAAGTCGTTCGAACATCGATAGAATTCACTGCCGCCAAGCCACACGAAAAGCTTCGAGCCGCGGCCCGCAAGCCAAATGCGGCTACCGCGCTCAACGGTAAAGCCGCCTCGCGACGAGGGCCGAACCGCAAGCGCGATTTCAGGATCGGCATCGACCACACGCACGCGCGCCACGCTCGGCGCAATGCCATCGGCGCCCTTGATGGAAAACGTCTCGCCCGCCAGGGCTGAAAGCACATCGACCATATCGCTTTCGGAAAGGGACATGGTGCGGCCAATGCTCGGAGCAGCGTATCGCCACGAGGAAAGCGGTGCCGTACGACGCTGAGCATCGACAATGCCCGCGACGAGCTGGACTATCGCGCGACCGCGCTCCGTGAAACGCGAAGGCACGTGGGTGAATGCGAGCTTCTTTCCATACTCGAAAAACGTGCCCTCATCGAGGCGGCGGCAAAAATCGGAGATGTTCTTTACGATGTACGTCGCATCGTCGGTCGCCACGCGCAACCCCATGGACCATTCGCCGTATTCCACGGTGAAATCGCACAGCACATCGACGCTTCCATCGGGCGTGTCGTCACGCTCGAGGCGTTCGGCGCGCTCCATGAACGCGGCGATGCAGTCGGAAGATACGGCAGAACGATCGCGGCGAAAGCCCGCATAGCTATCGGAACGAGCTGCGTAATCGAGCGCGAGCGCCACGGCATGCTTGCACATGCCGTCGTACTGAAACGCCGCCGGACACGTACAGGAGTAATCTTCGACGAAATCGGCGCCCTCGTTGAGCTCGACCATAACGCGGTAGCCTTCGGTTGAGCTCGTTTGGGAAGCCACGACCGCGTTGATGATGGTCGACTCGCCATCGTAGCGCACGCGGCGATCGTATACCGAGCGCCCGCCTGCAGCAATCGAGCGCCCGCGATGCAAAACGCGCGGCGCGCACATATGAGAAAGCGATTCCTCAGAAAGCACGATGGCCCCTTCCCTACGGTAACCTTGAGTATACCGCGACGCCGCGAAGAGAAAAGGCGCGCCAGAAACAGCGCATTACTTTCGGGCGACGAGCCTGGGGCCGATGCGGCGCACAAGGTCGAAGTCGGCGCGGCGAGCATAGGGGTACACCGACGAAATGCGCACGCGCACCTTCGTGCCCAAGCGATAGACCACGCCCGAATCGGAACCGAACAGCACGCGTCGCGCCGCATCGAGCACAAAGTATTCCCCCGTATCGCGCAGCGAAACGAAGCCTTCGCACGTATCGGCCAGGCGCACGAAAAAGCCCTGGGCCATAACGCCCGAAATCATGCCATCGACCTCATCACCAATGCGCTGCTCGAGCAGCTCGAACAGCTTGAGCTCCTGAGATTCGCGCGCGGCTTCTTCGGCGGTGCGTTCCGCGGTCGATGCATGGTCGGCAATGCGCGCCAGGGCCGATTCCAAAGCCGAGGTCTCACCCGTGCGGCCGAAAAGCGCCACTTTCAGCATGCGATGCACCATAAGATCGGGATAGCGGCGAATGGGGCTCGTGAAGTGCGTGTATGCCGTGCTCGCGAGCCCGAAGTGCCCCTCGCACGAATCAACGTACACCGCGCGCTTCATTGCGCGCACCACAAGTGACGACACGAGGAATTCCTCGCTGCGCCCGCGCGCGAACGAGAGCACCTGCTGGATGGCGAACGGATCGCCCGCCTTGAAATTCGCAAGCGATACATGCCTGTCGTAGCCAAATTCCTGAAGAATTGGCACGAGTTCTGCCAAATCGCCCGACGAAGGCGGCTCATGCACGCGAAAAATCGACGGAATTCCCGCATCGCGCAAATATCGAGCAACCGCCTCGTTGGCGGCGATCATGGCCTCTTCGACAAGCGCCGTCGCATCGGTTTTGCGACGAATAGCCACGCTGACGGGCACGCCTTCATCGTTTAAGCGAACCTTGGCCTCTTCACTCTCGAAATCCATGCCTCCACGACGCACGCGATTGGCGTGGAGCACCTGAGCGATTTCATGCAGAACGCCAATCGATTGCGCGATGTCTTCGGCAAACGCGCCAGCCATAGGCCGCAGGGCCGCAACCGCCGCCTGAAAATCGCCAGCCTGCAAAGCGTCAATGGAAACTTGCACGGCGCCATACGTAAGCCGCGCTTTCGACTTGATGACCGACGGGGTTATGCGCGCGTCCCGAACAAAGCCCTTTTCATCGATGAGCATCTCGACGCTCATCGCGCGGCGTTCTTCATGTGGCCGCAGCGAGCACACATCGTTCGAAAGCGCCTCGGGAAGCATGGGCAGCACGCGATCGACCAAATACACGCTCGTCGCGCGTTCGCGAGCCTCGAAGTCGACCTGAGAATTCCAAGGAACGTAGTGCGATACATCGGCAATATGAACGCCCAGAATGAAGAACCGCGCGCCTGCAGCCGAAGAAGCATCGTCTGCCGCGCAGGCAATGCCCAGCTCGGAGCTGCCCTCCTTCTTGGCGGCAAGCGCCCTATGAGCACTGCGAAGCGTTGCGGGGCCATCAAGCCAAACGCACGCCGCGCTTACGGCATCGTCGAAATCTTTCGCATCATCGGGGTCGACCGTGAACACGAGCTCGCTTCTCAAATCGACATAGCGTCCGCTGTTGAAAGCGGCGTCGGCATCGACGGCAGCGCCTTCAACTTCGGCAAGCGATGTTGCCGAAAACGATGTTGCCAGCTTATGTCGAGCAATAATGAGCTCGACATCGGCCCCAGGCTGGCCTTCGTGCCCAAGCACTTCCTCGACCACGCCCTGCGCGGGCTCTCGCCGCGACGGGAACGAGGTCATGCGCACACGCACGATGTCGCCATCTTTCACATGGGGAGCATCGCTGCGCAAGGTGAAGATGTCATGCTTGATGCGGGGGTCTTCAGGAACAACGACCCCAAAGGGTTCGGCGATTTCATATCGCCCGACAACCGTTTCGTGAGCGCGGCCAACCACGCGAACCACGCGCCCACGAAGCCTGTCTTCAAAGCCGCCCTCGCGTTCGCCATCGTGAATGCGAGCGACCTCCACCACATCGCCATCGAAAGCGTCAGCCGTTTTAGAGGCGGGAATAAAAAACTCCCCTTCAGAAGTCTGTACAAAACCGTATCCAGCGCCCGACATCTTCAAAACGCCTTGCGGCAAAATGCGCGGGGTGCGGCGGGCAGAGCTTTTTCTTGTACGTGAACGAGACATAGCATCCCTTCATAGGTCAAATGGAATATGAGTAAAAGAAGCAGCTGCGAAGCCCACCGAAGCTCGCAGTTTGTCGAGGCATAAGCAAAAAACGAGATTACTTTCGCATAGAACTCAGCAAGAAGGAAGAGTCGAAAGCGAACCGTAACCGCAAAAACCCATGAAACGCCGAGGAGGCATGAGCCCCGCCAAAGGCAAACCTACGCAACGAAACAACAAGCCGAGGTCACGAACAACGTCGCAACCTCGGCTTGGAGGCAATCATATGTAAATACAGCGCCTGTCCTAGTCGACAACGAGCGAGCCAGCCGTCTCGATGGCGATTTCCTTCTGATTATCGACCGACGATCCCTCGCGCAAGGAAATCACCACATCAGGCGACACGCCCACGCCATCGATCGTATACCCCGAAGGGCTCTTGTAACGCGCGGCGGTATAGCGCAACGCGCCGCCGAACGAAAGCGGCTTAGTAACCTGCACAGAACCGCGGCCCATGGTATTGACGCCCACCAACGTCGCACGGTTCGAATCGCGCAACGCAGCCGCGAGAACCTCGGCGGAACCTGCGGTGTTGCCGTTCACGAGAACGACGACCGGCGCATCGGTTGCCACATTGCCCGAAACTTGCTTGGTAGTTTGGGCGTCGACCGTGTCGATTTCGACCACGACGCCGCTCTTCACGAACAGCGAAGCCACGTCGACCGCCTTGTTCAAATAGCCACCGGGATTATCGCGCAAATCGAGCACGAACGACTGAGCCCCTTGCGAAGAGAGCTCTTCTATCGCCTGGCGCACGAGCGAATCGGCGTTCTGCGTGAACTGGCGCAGTTTGATGTAGCCGACGTTGTTCTGCAGCTGGGCAGTCACATTCGGCTCAGTGTAATCGGTGCACACGAGCGTCGTGGTGAATTCATCGCCGCCCGAAGCATCGAGGGACGTAGGCCGACGCCACGTGATGACGACGGTCGAGCCAGCCTCGCGCTGCACGGCATTGATAACTTCAGTCGACGTCCATTCTTGCGAACGATCGCCATCGATGGCCACCACGAAATCGCCCGGCAAAACGCCCGCGTCGCTCGCCGAAGAGCCCTCAAACACATCGAGCGCATAGGCTTGGCCGTTGTATTCCGAGAAGAACACGCCCACGCCTGGATAATCCTCCGATGCCGTTACGTCGACATAGGTCGAATAGCGATCAGCGGAATAGTAGCGCGTGAAGGTGTCGTTCGTGGATTGCAGGAACGAATCCAAAACCGCAGACGTGCAGGCATCGGTATCGTAGGAATCGAGACTCGATTTCGCCAAAATGCCTTCAACCTCGTTCAGACGCGAGGCAACTTCGCCAGAATCGGCCGAAGCCGCCTGGACGGCGGCTTTCGTTTCCGGCTCTTCAATTCCCAAACGACTCATAAGGTCGTGGTTTCCGCGCACGACGAAACCGGCGCAAAAAAGCGCAACCGCGCACATGCATAAAGCGAGTTGCTTTATGATGCGCGCGTTGCGGGTCGTTACGTCGATATGGCCTTTGCGGTGTCGCACAGACATAGACATGGGGGCTATTTACACCTTCAAGTAGCGTCGCATAGCGAACAGCGAACCAATACCAGCAATGACCAAGCCGGCGACAATAAGCGCGGCGTAGATCATGAGATACGACGTCATGGACAAATCGATGGGCAGCCATGCCAAAGTGTTCGAAACCTGCGGCAGCGCGAAGCGGCGCAGCATTTCAATGGACAGAATGGCAAGGGCCGAACCGATAACGGCATGCATTACGCCTTCCATAAGGAAAGGCCCACGAATGAAGCCGTTGCTCGCACCCACGAGACGCATGATGGCGATTTCCTTGCGGCGTGCCAAAATGGCCAAGCGGATGGTGTTGTTGATGAACACCAGCGCAATGAAGATGAGCAGGGCAACGAGCGCGACGCCGATGTAGCGAATGTAGTTCGTGAGCTCGAACAGGCGTTTCACGCTGCTCTGGCCATACTTGATGCTGTCGGCGGGGTTTTCCTCGTCGGCGATTTTCGCGAACGTGGAGTTACCCTCGATTTGAGAGGCGATGCCCTCAACCATCTGCGGGTCGGCGAGCTCGACGTCGATGGAAGCCGGCAGAGGATTCATGCCATCGAGCTGGTCAACGATTTCGCTGGAGCTCATGGAGTTGCTGAAGTTCTGCAGGGCTTCGTCTTTCGTGGTGAAGCCGACGCTTTGCACGCCGTCCATCTTCTCGATGGCCTTCATGACCGTATCGATGTCGGATTGCTCGGCATCGTCGGACACATACGCCGTGATAGAAACCTTGTCTTCCACCGACTTCACCGTGTTGTCGACGATAAGGCCGCCAACAAGGAAAATGCCGATGATGAGCAGGGATAGGAAAATCGTGATAATCGAACCGAGCGTCGTGGAAAGGTTTCGCGTAAAGCCCGTGAGCGATTCTTTGAAGAAGTAGAAAAGACTAGACATCGAAACCGTACACACCCCTATCTTGGTCGCGGGTCAACTGGCCGTTGTCGAGAGCAATAACGCGACGACGCATGTTGTCGACCATTTCGCGGTCGTGCGTTGCCACGAGCACCGTGGTACCGGTGCGATTAATGCGCTCGAGCAGATCCATAATGCCGCGCGAAGTTTGCGGGTCGAGGTTGCCCGTGGGCTCGTCGCACACCAGAAGCGGCGGACGATTCACGATGGCGCGCGCAATGGAAACACGCTGCTGCTCGCCACCAGAAAGCTGATCGGGACGCTTGTTAAGCTTGTCTTGCAGGCCAACCAGGCGCAAAACCTCGGGGACCTGAGTCTTAATCACGTGGCGGCTCTTGCCGATAACCTCGAGCGCGAACGAAACGTTCTCGAAAACGGTTTTGTTCGGCAGCAATTTGAAGTCTTGGAAAACGCAGCCAATGTTGCGACGAAGATAGGGCACGCGCCAGTCGCGCATGGTCGTAAGATCTTCATCGGCAACATAAATATGGCCGCTCGACGGCTTGAGCTCGCGGGTAATGAGCTTGATGAAGGTAGACTTGCCCGAGCCCGAATGGCCAACGAGGAAGACGAACTCGCCCGCATAGATTTGCAGGGAGATGTCGTGCAGCGAAGGCTTGTTCGGCTGCGCCTGGTAGACCTTCGTCACATGATCGAAGGTGATGACAGGCGCACCCATGGGTTGGGACTGCTGCGCGTCTTCAAGCGAAAGAGAAGGAAGCGCCGCCGACAAGTCGGAACGAATGGCCGGCTGGGCGGGAGCATGGTGACCGCGGCCAGCGTGGCCGGGTGCAAGTTTGTTCATTGCGG
>OLPN01002969.1_pt1 | contig 12389 bp, 6 predicted proteins | sample 1672601 | NCBI WGS metagenome assembly OLPN01 (sample SAMEA3136704, study PRJEB25190) | human gut metagenome | reverse complement strand
CTCTTCCGATCTGACCGACCCGCTGCCGCCTGAACTGCTGACCCGCTACCGGATGCCCACCAAGGCCGCCGCCGTGCGGGGCGTCCACGCGCCCCAGAGCAGTGAAGAACTGGCTGCCGCCCGCCGCCGCCTGATTTTTGAGGAACTGTATTTACTGCAAATCGGCATCTTTTTGCTGCGCAGCCACGGGCGCCACAAAACCAGCGCCCCGATGCACCCGCTGGATTTAGGGCCGTTCTGGCGCAGCCTGCCGTACCCGCCCACCGGCGCACAGAAGCGCTCGACCGAGGAAATTGTGGGGGACTTGTGCGGCGAGGTTCCGATGAATCGCCTGTTGCAGGGCGACGTCGGCAGCGGCAAAACGCTGGTGGCGGCGGCAGCTATCTGGTTCGCTGCGCAAAACGGCTGGCAGAGCGCCATGCTGGCCCCCACGGAAATTTTGGCCCGGCAGCACGCCGTCACGCTGGCGGACCGGCTGGAGCCCTTTGGCGTCAATGTCACACTGCTGGTCGGCGGCATGAAGGCCAAAGAAAAACGCATCGCGCTGGAAGCTATCGCCGACGGCCGGGCCAATTTGGTCGTAGGTACGCATGCCGTGCTGACGGACACCGTGGAATTCAAAAATCTCGGTCTCGCCATTGTGGACGAGCAGCACCGTTTCGGCGTGCGGCAGCGCGGCCTGTTGGCGGGCAAAGCCCAAAGCCCGCACCTGCTGGTCATGAGCGCCACGCCCATCCCGCGCACGCTGGGGCTTTTGATGTACGGCGACCTTGATATTTCCGTCCTGGACGAGCTGCCGCCGGGCCGCAAGCCCATCAAAACATGGTTTATCACCGGCAAAAAGCGCCGGGATATGTACGGCTTTTTGGACAAACAAATCGCGGCGGGGCATCAGGTGTACATCGTCTGCCCGGCCATCGAGGAAAACGAGGCCATGGGCGACCTGCAGGCCGTGACGACCTACTACACCGAGACGGCCTGCGCACTGCTGCCCAACCGCCGCATCGGGCTTTTGCACGGCAAGATGAAGCCGAAGGAAAAGGACGATGTGATGCAGCAGTTCAAGGCGGGCGAGTTGGATGTGCTTGTCTCGACGACGGTCATCGAGGTCGGCGTCGACGTGCCCAACGCCACGGTCATGGTCATTGAGAACGCCGAGCGGTTCGGTCTGTCGGCACTGCACCAGCTGCGCGGCCGCGTTGGGCGCGGCGCGGCGGATTCCTGCTGCATTTTGATTTCCGACAACGGCAACGATGCCGTGCGGGAGCGGCTGCAATTTTTGTGCCGCACGTCGGACGGCTTCGCCGTGGCAAAGTACGACCTTGAAACCCGCGGCCCCGGTGATTTTTTCGGCTCCGCCCAGCACGGCCTGCCGACGCTGCGGGTGGCTGACCTTGTGCAGGACACCCGCACGCTGCGGGTAGCGCAGGATGAAGCCAAAGCGTTATTGGCCGAGGACCCGAATTTGATCGACCCGGCGCACCGGGCACTGTCCGATGAGGTGGAGAGGCTGTTTGAGACCGCAGGGGCGATGAACTGAGGCCTTTGGCTTCCCCTGAGGGGGAAGCTGTCACCGAAGGTGACTGATGAGGGGCAGACTTACTGCGGCCGCCCATGTATGGGCAATAATGGAACTGCTGCCCCTCATCCGTCTGCGGTCGGAACCGCAGACACCTTCCCCCAAGGGGGAAGGCAGCGCACCCGAAAACACCACTCCCACCGCCAAAAAATCCTGCATATCCCTTTTATTTCCCCGCAAAGTTTGGTATACTGATAGGTAACTTTACAAAGGAAACCTTTGCCTATGAAAAAATTCTGCGCGATACTATTTTCCTTCGTGCTCGTGCTGATCATAGCGCTGCCGGTCGCGGCGGAAGAGGAGAGCAGCACCCTTACGGACAATGCTCCCTCGCTGACCGCCCCGGCTGCCTACGTGGTCAACCTCGACACCAACATCGTCGTGTACGAGAAAAACAGCGAGACGCCGCTCTCCGCCGCCAGCCTGACCAAGCTGATGACGACGCTGCTGCTGCTGGAAAATTACCAGGATCAGCTCGACTCCATCAGCCTGACCGCCCCGAGCTATGTCTACGACCTGATTTGGGAGCAGAGCACCAACGCATCCTCGGCCGATATCCGCCGGGGCGAGACGCAGAGCCTGCGCAACCTGCTCTACGCCATGCTGCTGCCCAGCGGCAACGAGGCCGCCTACATCGTGGCGGACTACATGGGCGGCGGCAGCATTGACAACTTTGTCGCCATGATGAACGACGAGGCTAAGGCCGTGGGCTGCACCGGCACGACGTTTGTTGACCCCTGCGGGCTGAACCCCAACAACATCACCACCGCGCGGGACGCCTACCTGATTCTGCGGGCGCTGACCGCCTACGATGTGTTCTCCACGGTCGTCGGCACGCCCAGCTACGATATGGGCACGAACGACCGCTACACGACCCCCGGGACTTATATCATCCAGACCACCGACAAGCTCATCACCAACAGCAGCTACCACCGCGACTACACCAAAGGCGGCAAGACCGGCAGCCTGGGCGAGTGGCAGAACTTTGCCGGGTGGCACAGCCAGGACGGCGAGAGCTACATCAGCATCCTGCTGAACGTGCCCTACGACGCTGACCCCGAGGGGATGCGCCCCGCGCTGGTGGAGACAGCTACCATCATGGACTGGGTGTTCGATACCTACACCATTGCCCCGGCGCTGGACACGACCCAGCCCATCACCGAAGTGCGGGTGGCCTATTCGACCCAGGCCGACACCGTCATGCTCTACCCGGCTGACAATATGATGACCCTGCTGCCCAGGGATGGCGGCGCAGCTCTGACCGAACAGGTGTTCAATGTGCCGGATCAGCTTCCCGCGCCCATCAAGCAGGGGGACATTGTGGGCACCGTGACCCTGACCATAGAAGGGGAGACCATCGGCACCGCCGACCTGATCGCCGGCAGCGATGTTTCCCGCAATCAGCTTTTGTACACGATTTCCCGGGTGAGCCTTTTTTTTTCAAGCACATATTTCAAAGTCGTCGTTATCCTGACCATGCTCGTCATCGGTGCTTACCTGATTTTCACCGTTGGCCGCATCCTGCGCATCTGGAGCAAAGAGGTCTGAATATAGGCGTGCCGCCCGGTGCGCTGCAAAATTCCACAGGAGGGTTTCTACCATGTTGGATGTAAAACGCAATTTGACCACTATGACCGATTTCTATGAGCTGACCATGTCGGCGGGCTATCTGGATGAGGGATATGTTGACAAGATCGCCGTCTTTGATATGTTCTTCCGCCGTGTGCCGGATGGCGGCGGCTACGCCATCATGGCGGGCCTGCAGCAGTTCATTGACGCCGTGGACCACCTGAAATTTACCGCCGAGGATATCGACTACCTGCGCTCCACGAAGGCGTTCGACGAGAAATTCCTCGACTATCTGAAGAATTTCAAGCTGCACTGCAACATTTGGGCCATTGAGGAAGGTATGCCCATCTTCCCGCAGGAGCCGATCGTCACCGTCGAAGGCCCGGCCATCGAGTGCCAGCTGCTGGAAACGCTGCTGCTCGTCACCTTCAACCACCAGTGCCTGATTGCCACCAAGGCAAACCGCATCGTGCGCTCTGCCGCAGGCCGCCCGGTCATGGAGTTCGGCGCCCGCCGCGCCCAAGGGTATGACGCCGCCTATTTCGGCGCACGCGCCTCTTATATCGGCGGCTGCGGCTCCACCTCCTGCGTCATGGCCGCCCGCGATTTCGGCATCCCGGCCTCCGGCACCATGGCCCACAGCTGGGTGCAGATGTTCCCGACTGAGTATGATGCTTTCAAGAAATACGCCGAGATGTACCCCGACGCCTGCGTGCTGCTGGTGGACACCTACAATGTGCTGCGCCACGGCGTGCCCGATGCCATCAAGGTATTTGATGAGGTCTTGAAGCCGATGGGCAAGCGCCCGAAGGGCATCCGCATTGACTCCGGCGATATCGCCTACCTGTCCAAGAAGGCCCGCAAAATGCTGGACGAGGCCGGCTACCCCGACTGCACGATTTGCGCATCCAACTCTCTGGATGAGTACATCGTCCGCGACCTGATTTTGCAGGGTGCCCGCGTGGACAGCTTCGGTATCGGCGAAAACATGATCACCGCCAAGAGCGACCCTGTGTTCGGCGGCGTGTACAAGCTGGCCGCCGTGAAAGAGGACGACGGCAGCTACACGCCGAAGATGAAGCTGTCCGAATCCGCCGAGAAAATGACGATCCCTTGCCTGAAAAAGGTTTGGCGTATCTACGACGAGGACGGCAAGGCCATGGCCGACCTCATCACGATGGCCGATGAGCAGGTCGAGACCCTGCACGGCATCACGCTGTTTGACCCCATCGAGACGTGGAAGGAATGCACCTACGTCAACTGCACGGCTCGCTGCCTGTCCACCCCGATTTATGAGAACGGCAAGCGTGTCTACAACTCCCCGAGCTTGGATGATATCAAGAAGTTCTGCAAGGCCCAGGTGGGCACGCTGTGGGACGAAGTCAAGCGTTTTGAGAACCCGCACCGCTACTACGTCGACCTGAGCCAGAAGCTGTGGGATACCAGAAGCACACTGCTGAAGAAGCTGTCGAAGTAAAAATCTCCGGCTTCCCCCTTGGGGGAAGCTGCCGCCCGCAGGCGGCTGATGAGGGGCAGGCTTACCAATACCGTCCGTTTACGGGTCCCGCGGAAACGCAACCCCTCATCCGTCTGCGGGCGGGGCCGCAGACACCTTCCCCCAAGGGGGAAGGCACTCTTACCGAACAAAGGCATCAACCATGTATCATCCTTTCTTCCAATTCGTTCTTCCGCGCCTCGGGCAGGTGGCGCTGGATGCTTTGCTGTACCTGAACTTTTTGCAGCTGCCGCCCTTACAGCTGGTGGCCCGGTGGCCGGTGCTGTATTACGGACTGCCGCTTGTGCTGATGGGCGTGCTGGCGTATATCAGCCGCGACCCGCTCGGGTTGGGCATCGTGTTTGCCGGACATCTTGTGACATTCTACTGCATCGGTACCGCCATCGGGCTGGCGCTGCGGCGCATCGGCGGTACACCGCTGGCTGTTTGGCATATTATCTGGCTGGACGGCATAACGCCGTGGCTGTTGACGGGCCTTATCATGTGGTGGGGGCGGCGGCGTGCGCTGCGGCTCTGTACGACAAAATACAGCCTGACAACGCGGAAAAATCTGCCGAACGGCAGGCTGACCATCGTGCAGGTCAGTGATGTCCACCCGCGCGCCTGTGCGGCGATGGATCACACCCGTATCCCTGAGCTGAAAGCAAAAATCGAGGCGTGCCGTCCCGACCTGCTTGTGCTGACCGGCGATATTTTCGACGAGTTCACCGAGCCGGAGGAGCTGGACGCCTTCTGCAAGCTGTTTGGTGAGCTGGACGCGCCGCTGGGCAAGTATTATGTCCTCGGCAACCATGACCTGTTCCACCACTGGCGGGAGCCGAGCTTTGGCCGCGCGGATCTGGAGCGCGGGTTCGCCGCCGCGGGCGTGCGCATCCTGGAGGACACGTCCGTCCTGCTGCCCTGCGGTGTGCGCGTCGTGGGCCGCAAGGATTATCTGTACACGAACGGCAGCCGCTTCACGGCGGCGCAGCTTATGCCCGGCGGCCCCGACGACCACTACACGGTCTGGCTCGACCATGAGCCGTGGGACTTTAAGAACGCTGCCGCGGCGGGGGCGGACCTGATTTTGAGCGGCCACACCCACGGCGGGCAGGTCTGGCCTGCGGGTGCGGTGGGCATGGTTGCCAAAAATGAGCGCAACTACGGCAAAAAGCACATTGCAGACCATTGCGATGCCATCGTCAGCGGTGGCACGGGCACCTGGGGCTACAAGTTCCGCACCCAGGGCCGCACGGAAATTGTCTGCGCGGAAATCACTACCGAAAGGGAAAACTGATTTATGAACGAACGCGAACGCCTGAGCAGCCGCCTGGGCTTTATCATGCTGTCGGCGGGGTGCGCCATCGGCTGCGGCAACGTCTGGAAATTCCCCTGGATGTGCGGCCAGAATGGCGGCGGCAGCTTTATGCTGCTCTACATCCTCTGCCTGCTGGTGCTGGGCCTGCCCGTCATGATCATGGAGTTTGCCGTGGGCCGCGCCGCCCAGGCCAGCCCCGTTACCATGTACCAGCGCCTGGAAAAACCCGGCCATAAGTGGGGCGTATTCGGTGTCGTCAGCCTCATCGGCAACATTGCCATCATGGCGTTCTACACGGTGGTCACGGGCTGGATCTTGTACTATTTTGTCAAGTTCCTGACCGGGCAGCATGCGGATTTCGGCTTTGCGCAGATGATCGCCGACCCCGGGCTGAACGTGACCTATCTGCTTGTGGTCCTTATAGCGGCGTTTGTGCTGCTGAGCTTTAATTTGCAGGGCGGGCTGGAGCGCGTGACCAAATACATGATGAGCGCGCTGCTGGTGCTGATGCTGGTGCTGGCCGTGCACAGCCTGACGTTTGCCGGTGCGGCGGAGGGGCTGCGGTTCTACCTTGTGCCGGATTTCTCGGCCATTGACGGCGGGGTCATCGTGGCGGCCATGAACCAGGCGTTTTTCTCGCTGTCCGTCGGCATGGGCGGCATGGCGATCTTCGGCAGCTACATCGGCAAGGATCACGCGCTCATGGGCGAGTCGCTGCGGGTCATTTTTCTCGACACGTTCGTGGCCGTGCTGGCGGGCATCATCATCTTCCCGGCGTGCTTCACCTACGGGCTGGAGGTCACGGCAGGCCCCAGTCTGCTGTTTGACACGATGGCGGGGGTGTTCGGCAATATGGCCGGGGGCCGCTGGTGGGGCGCGCTGTTCTTCCTGTTCATGGTGTTTGCGGCGCTGTCCACCGTGCTGGGCGTCTGCGAGAATATCCTTGCCATGGTGCGTGAGCTGACCGGGTGGAGCCGCCCGAAGGGCTGCGTGGTCTGCGGCGTCGGCATCTTTCTGCTGGCGCTGACGACGGCGCTGGGCTACAGCGTGCTGCACTTCCAGCCGTTTGCGCCGGGCAGCGCGTGGCTGGACTTCTGGGACTTCATCGTCAGCAACAATGTGCTGCCGCTGGGGTCGCTGGTGCTGGCGCTGTTCTGCTGCAACCGCTTTGGCTGGGGCTGGGACAATTTTGTGGCCGAAGCCAACACCGGCAGGGGCCTGAAGGTCCGCCCCTGGATGAAGCCGATTTTTAAGTATTTTGTGCCGGGTGCGATTTTGTTTATTTATATTTACGGCATGGTTACGTTTCACTGGCGGTAAAAAGGAAAAAGTCCTGTCTCCGGGAAAGGGAGGCAGGACTTTTCGGTTTTACGCTGGGATGCGCGGGCAAAGCCCCTCCGGCCTCGTTCCACTCGGCCACCTCCCCACTTCGTGAGGAGGCTTTCTCGCGGGCTTTGCCCGTTTGCGGGTGCTACGACACCTTGCGGAAGTAATTTATCAAAATACTCTTGATATAATTATACCGCCGCGCGTAGCTGTTCTCGACGCGGATCAGCTCAAAGCCGTGCTCGCGGCAGATCTGGTCCTTCTTGCGGTCACGGCGCTGGACGGCGGGGTCGTCGCGGTGCTCGCGGCCATCCAGCTCGATGGCTAAAATCGGCATCAGGCGGCGGCCCTCTCGTTGGTAGACGACGAAGTCGAACCGCCCGGTGTAGAACAGGTCGGCGCAGCCGGGGTTATCCTCAAACACCTGGGCGATGGGCACCTCCTTGCGGACTGTGCAGCGGCTGCCGTCGAGGAAGGCGTTGTCCAGCGCGTGGTTCAGATTTTCCAAAAAGGCATCCTCGGTCTTGGTGCTGTAGGGCTTGATGCCCAGCGCACGGCTGGCGGCGGGCTTCTCGGTCACCTCGGACTGGCCGTTTTTGCGCACGTACTGAACCAGCTCGTAAATATCGTCATCGGTGCTGTCGGCGTGCAGGCGGTCCAGCGCGGCCTGATTTGAGAGGATGACCAGCTGCTCCCGCGCGCGGGAGGTCGCCACGTTGATGAGCTCCTTGTTTGTTTTCAGCCAGTCGTAGGTGCGCGGGCGGGTCTGGTCGGTCAGCGCCAGGGAGAAGATGACCACGTCTTTCTCGTCGCCCTGAAAGGCGTGCACCGTGCCGCAGGCGGCGTTCTCAAAGTGCTTCGCGCGCAGCATGGCCTCGATGGCGGCGCGCTGCTTCGCAAACGGCGTGATGATGCCCACCTGCTTGTCCGGGTGCGCGGTCAGGTATGCCTCGATGCGGCGCACCTCCTGCGGGGCGGTGTTTTTCTCGTCGGTGGTGTCGTTGGGCACGTCCACATAGACGAGCGGTGTGGGGTCGGTCTCGCGGCTGGCAATGTGCAGCTTGTGGTTGTAGTATTTGCGATTGTTGAACTCGATGATCTTGGGGCTGCACCGATAGTGGTAGCTCAACAGCGTCTCGTCGCTGACGGCGTCGCAGGCCAGAAAGCATTTGTAGATCGAGTTTTCGATGTAATCGTACTCCTGCGTGACACCGTAGCGGCGGCGCAGCGTGCGGTTGTCGGCGGGGTCCAGCAGAATGACAGGCGAGAGCTGCTGCGGGTCGCCCACAAGCATCAGTGACGCCCCGCGCAGGATGGGCACAAGAGACATGGCCGTGCTGCACTGGCTGGCCTCGTCCATGATGACCATGTCAAAGCTCGGCTCCGGGTCGCCCAGACGGTGGGCGGAGATGCAGGTCGTGGCCACAATGGGAAAGACGCGCAGCAGCTTTTTCAGGTTCTCCGGCTCCGAGATGTACTTGTTGAACTGCGTGACCCGCTCCTTGTCGGTGTCGGGGCTGTGGACGATGCTCATTAAATCGTTATATTTCGGCTCCTCCAACCGGCGGATGCAGCGGGCCGAGGTGTAGTAGAGGTAGCGCAGCAGCTCGTCCTCGTTGCGGTCCAGCAGAGCCAGCGCGTCGGCAGAGTCGATGCTGCCGTAGGCGGCCAGCTCACGGTCCACCTGCGGCAGCTGCCCGGCCTGCAGCTCGTACTGGAAGTTCATCTGGCCGCGGGCGTCCAGCAGGCGCCGGATGGTCTCCCGCCGCTCCCGCAAATCAAGGATGCGCTCATACCGTTCCAGCAGGGCGGTCAGCTGTTTGGCGCGGGCCGTGCGGTCCGCGTGGTTTTTGTCCAGCAGCCGCTCCGGTACGGGGATTTTTTTGCACTGCTCAAACAGCTGGTCGATGGTGCGCAGGGCCTCGGCGGTTTTCTCGTTGTTGCCAAGGCGCAGGATAGGGAACGGCACGGTCTGGCCGTGGTAGGTGACGGCCTGCAGCTTTTCCACAACGCCGTCGATGGGATGGTTGTTGTAGCTGGAAAAAAGCACCGTGCGCTCGTTGAAAAACGCCGTCGTCAGCGTGTTGACGATGGTGTTGGTCTTGCCGGTGCCCGGCGGGCCCTGCACATAGGCCAGCGGGTAGCGCATGGCGTTGTTGATGGCCAGCAGCTGGTCCAGATTGACCTTGTTGTTCAGCAGCGCCAGCGGGTAGGACTTGCGGCGGCGCGGCTTGGCGGTCATCTCGCCGAAGAAGGCCCGCAGCGGGGCGGTGGCCGTCTCGCCGGAGGGGTCCTCGAACATAGTAAGGATGCCGCGGTACTCATGCTCCAAGTCTACGGGGCAGTCGCGGCTGATGGCGACGAGGTAGGGCAGGTCATCGACCCGCACCCGCGGGTTGCTGCGGGTGATGCGGTCCTTGATGGTCTCGGCGTGCTTCGTGAACTCGTCCAGCAGCGTATAGTCGTCGGCATCCAGAAATTGATGGATGCTCAGCTTGCTGCCGTTGACGGTGAACTCCCGGCAGATGACCGGCTCCGGCTCGGCCCGCAGGGCACGCTTTTTCACGTCGAGCCGCAGCGGGCGGTAGGCCAGCACGTACAGCCCCTGCCGGGTGTCAATACTGATAAGGTTCAGCCCCAGCGTGGGCAGGCTGGGGCGGGCGGCGTTCTGGCGGCGGTCCTCGACCCGGCGCTGGAACCGGCCCACCAGCTCACGGAACTGGTCGTCGGTCAGCTCCAGCGTGTCCTCCTTATAATCGGCAAAGCAGTCGGCGTCAATTTGATGGATCAGGCTGTAGTTGGACTGGTAGGGCGTGGCATCCAGCCGGTTGCAGGCGGCCAGATAGTCCAGCACCCGCAGGTTGGCGGCGTTGTCAAACAGCGCCGCGTACCGCCCGGGGTTGTCGCGGATGTCGTCGATGAGCGTCTGGTTGACGGGGCACCACGAGCCGTCGACGACCTCGGCGGTCTGGATGCGGTCAATGCTGATATGGTCGAGCGCCTGCACACTTAATTTGCCCAGATGCAGCCCGTCAACGTTCAGGGTGCGGGTCCTGGGGTTCAGCCCGCGGATAGCGACCCAGTATTTGGTCTGCTGGGTCTGTTGGTTTTTGTATTCAATGCTCAACCACCGCCCCTCATGAATGGCACGGAAAATCGAGCGCGTGATGTTGTTCAATTTTCCGCTCCTTTCGGGTCGTGGTTTTCTTGCCTCCCTCTGCGAGGGAGGTGGCCAAGGGCATTTTACTTCGACAAGCGCCGGTATTCCAGCGGGGTCAGGCGGAACTGGTCGTAGAACGCCTGGGCAAAGCGGCCCTGGCTCTCGTAGCCGACCCGGGCGGCGATGTCCTGCACCCGCTGGGGGGTCGTGCGCAGCAGCTCGGCGGCTCTTTCGAGCCGGCGGCGGCGGAAGTAGGCGAGATACCCCTCGCCCAGCACGTTCTGGCAGTACAGCTTGAAGCCGCTCTCGCTCAAGCCGAAGCCATCGGCCAGCGCCTTGGCCGTATGCCGCACCGAGAGATCGCGCAGCACAAGCGTTTCGGTTTCGCGCACCAGCTCGACCTGCCGCGCGGGGCAGCGGGCGGCCTCGGCATCATCGGGCAGGCGCAGCAGCTCATACAGCAGCCGCACCGCCGTGTAGCGCAGCTCGCCCGGGGTGGCGTACTCGGCATCGCTCCACTGCTCGTCCAGAATGTCGGTGATGGCCTCGCTGACCGGGCAGCAATGGACACCGTCCCGGCAGAAGTAGTCCGCAATACCGCCGATCTCAAGGCCCATCACGGTCAAAAAGCTGTCCGCCTGCACGGCGTCCGGGTCGATGAAAAGCTGCAGCCCCTCATACTGGCCGCCCGGCAGGTAGAACGGCTCATCCGGCGCAGCAAAGCTGACGGCGGCGTGTGCCTCTGTCACGATGGCGTATTCCTCCGGCCCATCGGGGATGGCCCGCCGCCCGGCGCGGCAGAAGTCAAAGACCAGCAGCCGCGCAGCCTGCACAGGCAGCGGCGCAAGGTGGCTGTCCAGCCGGGTAAAGCTGAGCCAGATCCCCCCGGCCAGCGTATGCAGCCCCTGCGGGGCTGTCTTTTGTTGTCTTTCCATGGTTATATTATAACAAATAATTTAAAATTTTGCAAATTGTGTTTTTGAAACCATAGTGTTAAAAAGAACAATTCAGCTTATATTCAAAGAATTATGCGTTTTACGTAATGTTAAAAAGGCAAAATGTGCGAAATCGGAAAATTGGCATTTTCTGACATTTCATGCCGCAAGCGCCGTTTTTTAGTCCGTGACCGGTACATCAAGGCCGAACTCCGCAGGGCGGAAGCGCGGGCAGACATTCTCCGATATGCAGATGACCGAGGCCGCCAGCCGGCTGCCGATCTCACAGGCCTGCGCCAGCGTCTTGCCGTAAGTCAGGCCGATGACCGTGCCGGCAAAAAAGGCATCGCCCGCGCCGGTCGTGTCGATGACATCAACCTTTTTGGCCGGGACCGTGCCGCACTCGCCGCCGCTGCGGGCGTAAACGGCGCCCTTGTCCCCCATCGTGACCACCATGCAGGGGATGTTGGCGCTGTGCACATTGCCGGCCAGCGTGCGGCACATCTCGTCCGCGTCCAGCTCCTCATAATTGTCTGAGAACATCAGCCCGGCCTCCTGCTGGTTGCAGACAAAGCAGTCGATCTGCTGCAAAAAGTCGCGGCGCTCCATCGCAATGCTCATGTTGGACACCGCCGCATAGACCTTTTTGCGGTACTTTTTGGCAAACTGCAGCACCTGCTTGACAGTCTCCTTCTCAAGGTCCAGCTCGATGGCGATGCCGTCACAGTCCGCAAAGATCTCATCGCCCTGCTCCTGCAGCAGCCGGGTCAGCGGCGTGGTGTCGGGCCGCTTGGAGATGGCGGCGCAGACATCACCGTCATTGTCAAACACGGCCAGCCATGTGCCCATGCCGTCCGGCACGCGCCGGATGTACCGGGTATTGACCTTGTGTCTGGCCAGCTTGTCGATGACATCCTGACCGGAGCCGGTTTCATCCACAAGGCTGACAAAGGTGGGGCGCAGCTCCACATTGGCAATATCCTCGGCCACATTGCGGCAGACGCCGC
>OLPN01002962.1_pt1 | contig 12419 bp, 10 predicted proteins | sample 1672601 | NCBI WGS metagenome assembly OLPN01 (sample SAMEA3136704, study PRJEB25190) | human gut metagenome | reverse complement strand
CCCGGAATTTCGGACTCAACATAAAATGACGCGACATAACTGTAAATTTCTTCTTGCAATTTTCGTCGGATCGCGGTATGATTAGAAAGACATGGTATCGGGAGAGGTGTATCCAAATCCGTGTAAGGAAATGGAAAATCTGGGACGCCTCAGGCCGGTCATTGCAGTGCAGATTTGTCCGCCCGATGCGATACTACTTAGTAAAGGAGAGCGAGTAAACCATGAAAAAGAAACTAACCAGACTCTTTTCTGTCCTGCTCGCGGCGGTGCTGGTGCTCGGCACTCTGCCGGTTTCCGCAATGGGAACCGATGTGGCCGATCCCCCTGCCAGTGCAGTGGACGACACGCCGGCAGAAGTGTCCGCTGCCGAGCCGGAGGAGACCTCTGTGGTGGACGAGACCCCGGACGGGGAGAAGGCCCAGAGCAGTGAGGTTGAGGCTGCGGCAACCTATGCTTCCGCTGACTTTCAGTACAAGATTGTACATCTGGACTGCGGCAGAAAGTATTTCAGCAAGGACTGGATCATTGCCCTGCTCTATGAGATGCAGAACGATGGCTATAACCAGCTCCAGCTGGCCTTTGGCAACGATGGCCTGCGCTTTCTGCTGAATGATATGTCCTTTACCGCCAACGGCACAACCTACGACAACGATACTGTTGTAGCGAAGGTCAAGGCGGGCAACAAGACACAGAACAACAGCGGCGATGAGCGTTACTTGACCGAGGCTGAGATGGACGAGATCATTGCCAAGGCGAATGAGTTGGGCATTGAGATTGTGCCCCTGCTGAACCTGCCTGGTCATGCCAATGCGATTCTGGATATTGCGGGTGATGCTTATAATGCATCCGGTTCTGATAATACACTGAATGTCAGCAATGCAGAGGCTGTAAACTTTGCTATGGCAATTTTCCAGAAGTACGTGGACTATTTTGCTGCAAAGGGCTGCCAATTCTTTAACTTCGGCGCAGACGAGTATGCCAACGATGTAAAAGATGGAGGCGCGTTTAGTTTTAGCAGACTCGGACAGACTGGTTACGCCAATTTTGCTGCATTCATTAACGGACTCGCAGGTTATATCGATGGAAAGAGCGTTGATGGAGCGAATATGATTCCTCGTGCTTTTAACGATGGACTCTATTACATGAATTCAACAGATCGCCGAGTATATAGCGGTTTTTATACGATGGATACTACTACATACTCGAATATCAAAAAAATTCAGTGCTGCTATTGGTCTTCTGGCTGGGATAGCTACCCTGTTGCCTATGCGGACACCATCTCCAATAATGGGCACGAGATGATTAACACCAATGGTGACTTCTACTATGTGCTGGGCAAGGATGATAAGTTTGATAGTGACTATTCTTATGCTTCGAACTTTACCAACAGCGTCTTTATGGGCAGCACTATTAGTAAACCTGTAGGCTCCATGTTCTGCATTTGGTGTGACTATCCCAACGCTGAGACGGAGACCAAGGTCGCGCAGAAGACTCGCCTTGTCCTCCGCGCCATGGCGCAGCGGATGGATAACCAGACTGTAAACGTAAGCGACAATGTAGTTGCAAACGGCTTCAATGCAGACGGCACCATCAATAATACTGTTGATGATTCTCTGATTAAAATCTCCATCGGTGATTCCACCGAGGCTGCAACCTCTGGCGAACTCACGGTGGACGGCACTATGACCCTCAAGGCCAACAAGCAGGTTGACTGGACGACCAGCGATGCTAGCGTTGCTTCCATTGCTGCGAGCGACCCGGAAGCAGTGATGGCTGCTGCGTAAACTGGTGCGGTGAATGCGACTGCGATAACGGTTACGGCAAAAAAAGCCGGCTCTGCAACGATTACTGCAACTGCTGGAAATAAGAGCGCGACTTATGCTGTAACGGTGAATGATCCTGGGATGCAAACTGTAACCGTGACTGTTGGTGGAACGTATACCTTAGAAGATGTGGATGGCGCTTACAATGGGGATCTCCTGCCGGGTGATCCTGTTGCTACGGTTACGGGTGTATCTGAAACGCAGACTGGAAGCCAGTACTATAATCGTGTGACATCTACATCTATTCCGAGCGGTGATTACTTTGTTTCTCCGTACAGCAGCACATATTATGTTGATAGTTACGGTGCAAAGTTGACGGTGGAACAGAAGGACGGAAATTATTACATAAAAAATGGCGCAGGAAAGTATATTTATCCGTCCTATAATGGGTTAATAGAGTCGGATGAGCCGGGCGCTGTTAGCTTAACTAGCTATACACAACAACAAAACGTCAAGTATTTTGTGATTGCAAGTGGTCGCTATTATCTGCATTTTGATAATAATAAAACTTTTTCTAGTCAGGCATATTCGCAGAGTATGTACTTTTTTGAGTATACAGGGAAGACAACTTCTACAATCACCTTCACCGGCAACTCCGTTGGCACGACCTATGTTACCATCGGGGATACGAAGTATAAGATCACTGTATCCCCGACCCCGCTGACGATTGAGTATTGGGTTACAAACAGTAAAGTTACCGCAGACGGTGCATTTAGTAAAACAATCAATATTACGGATGAAAACGTGAATACCGAAAATGGTGCAGCGATTTCTGATTTGGTCCCGGAAAATGGAATACATGATGGACATCCGACTGTATTCAAGCAGGCAAGAATGCTAGATGCAAAGAAGGACAATAGCAGCACTAGTGGTAGTGGTACAGAACTGCAGACAGATGTAGCTGGTGATGATGAGACAGAGAGCGGTGAAAAATTTACAAGGATTCGGTACTGGAATAATAAGTGGCAGGTTTACACAACCAAAAATGAATGGATTGATGTTAACACGACGCAAGTGAGTGTCAATTATAAGAAGGGTGAGCAAACATTAACCTATACCGGAACGCAGAGCCAGTTGGTTGCTTATCATATGCAGCATACAACGATTACTGAGGAAATTACCACGTATGTCACGGACTGGGGTAACAATGTTGGCGAGGTTATTTGGCACCCCTATGATTATGTAGAACTCGACTTTGCGGTGAAGTATGAGAACGGACTTCGTACTCCGAATGCCTTCCCTGTTGCAGGAACTACGTCTGGCACGACAAAGACTATGGAGTTCCATGCACATAGCGATACAACAGATGGCGATGGCTTCAAGCACCGCAGGATTGGCCGTATTGACGCTGTCGAGACAAGCGATTATGAAGTCTACATGATTACCCTGACACCCACCAGCGATAACAAAGAAGAAAAACTTTCTTACGGTGACACTAATCGCCCGACGTCCTATGAATATAAAGGAACTGAAAAGGTTGTGTGGGTTGACGACGTAGCCAATCTGGGCGATTTTGCAGATACCGGCAAACAGGCGCCTCAGTTCCATGCTGGCGGAGATCCGACAATTGAATATGTAAACATCTATTCTCGTCAGGGTATGCTGGTAACGTACTATCTCCGTGCTAAGAAAACAGATACATCTTTGAATGTAAAATATGTTGATAAGACAACAAACACAGAGTTTTATAGCTATATTATTAATGCAAAAGGCGAGGATGCAAAATTTAATGAAGGAATTTGCCTCAATCAGAAAGACTGGAAGGGCAACCTTGATCATGCAACGATCACGAATGTAGAGAACAGAGAAGAAACTGTATCTGCTGACCTCTCGACAATGCCTGCAATTCAAGCTGGCTATCGTTATGCTGATTATACTTGCACGGGTATCAAACGAAGTGAAGACGGAAAGACTCTTACTCTGTACTATAACTTTAACACGTCTGTATCCTTTGTGGTGGACTTTGGAACACCGCTGAATATCAGCCTTGCTGATGTGAATGCGACATTGGCAACACAAAGCAAAGGTATTACCAGTGTGGTTATTTCAGGCGTAACACATGGAACAGCAAAACTCAATGACGATAAATCCATTACTTATACGCCAGATAGCCGATTTACCAGCAGTAAGACTGGCGAACAGCTGACAGTGACTTATTCCGGTAAAAATTCTAACGGTACGGAAGGTGGTATTAGCTATACTTTCTACATCTACCCCGCCTCCAACGTTCTCTACGAGGAGGGCTTCCTGTCCAACGAGCAGGATACCAAGAGGAGTTGGAATCTGGTTAAGCCTGTCGATACCGCAAAGGTCACTGACAACCAGCAAACCCAGAAGGCCGGCGATTCCGACAAAAACGTCTTCGGCTACGATGATTCCTATAAGAGTTCCGTCGGCGATAACGGCGTCTGGCAGGTGACTGAGCTGACGCCCAATAATCCGACTGATCCAATCACAACCACGTTCTACGGCAATACCTTCGACCTCATTGGCGACTGCGGCTATCATACTGGCCGTGTGCTCCTGATGGTCAAGAAGTCCGATAACTCCAAGGTAAAGCTGACCATCATTGATACCCGTTATAATGATGGCAGAGGTGAAGAGAGTGCAACCCTGTCTCAGGTTCCTCTGGCTCATGTTGACATGGGACAGGATGATGAGTATCAGGTGCTGATTTATGCTTCAGGTCTGGATGCAACCAATTCTGCTTCTTCTAAGGCGGTTGCAGCTGCATCCGCGTATGATACCTATGATGCGGACGATGGAGCAGTGGATGACGAGGTTGCAGCAATCTTGGCTGAGAATGGTCTGACTGCCGATCAGGTCGAAATCACCACAACTTCTGCAATGGATGAGAACAATGTGGACGCTTCCGTGCGCGCATCTGCTGCTGCTGTGTACGATAGCACCACACCTGCGGTAAACCATGGCGAGGGCAATTACGTTAGAATCGACGGCTTCCGCGTTTATCGTTCTACCGCTACTTCCGCTGAGGGCGAAACTCCGAATGTCGCAGATAATTACCCCGAAGCCGAGCAGGATGTATCCTATGCAAACATTTTGAAGGTTGTTAAGGGCAATATCGTTGCTTATACTGAAGACACCGAAAAGGGCATCGCGGGAGTTGATGTTAAGAACTATGAGGCGCAGGGCGGCCCCCAGAACGAGATTTATCTTGCAAGCGGACAGTCTATTTACTTCCACAGCGATAATCTGAAGGGCAAACAAGTTCAGGTCAGCTTGCGTGCAGTGAATTCGACTGCCACTGCCAATGTGACCGGACGTGATCCGATTATGCTCACAACGAACACAGAAATGTACTATACCGTTACCCCGAATGCGAATGGTGAGGTTATGATTGCAAACAATACGGAAAACACACTGCTTGCAATTGGTAACGTCAAGCTGCCTGAGGGTGTTACCGCGGAAGATTGCACATCTGCCAGCGCTGCGGATAAGAACTCCATTATCAGCGCACTTCAGGCAGTTCTTGGTGGCGGCGAGGAGCCTGAGGTATTCACTCCCGAGACCTTTACGGCGAAGACCACGGTGACTCCGGTTGTCCGCAATAAGATGGTTACGCTGAAGGTCAATGTCTCCAGCGATGTAGCTTACATCACCGTCAACGGCGTGAAGTATACCCGCACCGGCCTCCAGGGCCTGTTCCGGAAGACCCGTACCATCCGTGTGGTGAACACGGTCAAGAAGGGGCAGACCAAGACCTATGAAGTCATTGCCTATAACGCCGATGGCGTTGCCAGCGAGACAATTACGGTTACTGGCTAAAGAAAGGAGGGTACAAATTTGAAAATCTATGAAAAACCCATACTGATGGTACTCTCTGTTTCTGCGAATGATGCATTGTGTAATGCTTGCGGGACGAGTATTAACAGTATATCGGATCTCAAGGGGCCACTAAGCTTTCTTGATGCAAACAATAACGGAAAAATTGATGAAAGTGAAGCAGTAGGCTATTTCGGCAATGCCCCGGATACTTGTACAAGCACGATGGATGTTACAGGTTATTGTAAGTTTACTGGAGCAGAGAACAACCTTACACAAGTGTTCGCCTCCTAACCCCTAACCAAGCGCCCATACCCCTGCGGGTGTGGGCGCTTCTTTCTACAAAGGATTTTTATGGATTACTACTACAATTTCTGCGGCGTTCCGTTTCGAATCGCCGCGCCGGAAGCCCTGTGGGAGGACAGCGACAGCCCAAAGTTCCGCTGCGCCCCCTGCGCTCCGGCCATTACCATCGAAATTACCTCCGCCCCCCAGCTGCCAGCCATGACCGGACGGTTCCTCGGGCATCGCGGAGAGAAATATATTTGGCGGGACGGCAGCGCCGTAACCCGCCTGACCCAGGATGTTTTCCGCTCCCAACCCCATATGCTGTGCACCTACGACCTAAACAGTCCGGGATCGGTTCGCTGCATTGCCCGGGAGGAGGATTGGCGCTGGGCAACACGCTCCCAATTCCTCTGGCCCGGGGTATCCCTGCCGCAGCTGCTGCTCCACCACGATACGCTGACCTTCCACGCATCCTACGTGGCACACCAGGGCTGGGGCATCCTGTTTACCGCGCCCAGCCAGACCGGCAAGTCTACCCAGGCATCCCTTTGGGAAAAACATCGTGGTGCGCGGGTTTTGAACGGCGATAAAGCGGCAGTGCGGCTGGGGGAGAGGCCCATGGTGCATGGTATGCCCTTTTCCGGCACCAGCGGCATCTGCGAAAACGTCTCCATGCCCCTGGGCTGCATCGTGGTATTGTCCCAGGCAAAGGAAAATACCGTTCGCCGCCTGGGTGCGCAGGAAGCACTGTCTCTTTTGAGTCCCAACGTGTTTTCCGACCAGCTCATTTCAGAGGAATGGCAGAAAACGCTGCTCCTGCTGCTGGATTTCATGGCGGCGGTGCCCATTTATGCACTGGCCTGCACCCCGGATGTCCGTGCGGTGGAGGAACTGGAGGCAGCAATGGCCCGGGATGGGCTGCAATTTTCACACTAGGAGGCGCTTATGAACGCGTATCAGGCATACAGAGAGCTCCTTTTCGCGCGGGCAGACACCCAGGGAATCCCGCTGTCGGGCACCTTTGAGCTAACGCCCCGCTGCAATTTTAACTGCAAAATGTGCTACATCCACCGGTCGGAGCAGGACGCGCTGGCACTGGCTGGAGAAAAATCCGCAGCGCAGTGGCTGAGCTTGGCGGAGGAATGCTGTAAACAGGGCACCCTGCTTCTGCTGCTTACCGGCGGCGAACCGCTGGTACGGAAGGATTTTCGGGAAATCTACACCGGCTGTCGGAAAATGGGGCTGATGATCTCCATCAATTCCAACGGCTCGCTGATTCAGGACGATATGCTGGACTTTTTGGCGGCGGATCCCCCGTCTCGGGTCAACATTACATTATATGGCGCGTCTCCGGAGACCTATGGGGCCCTCTGTGGCAACCCGGATGCGTATTTCAAGACCGTCCGTGCCATTGAAAATCTGCAAAGTGCGGGGATTCTCGTGAAGCTGAACTTCTCCGTGACCCCCTATAACCGGCAGGATGCCCAGGCAGTATACGATTTTGCCAAGGAGCACGGACTGCCGCTTCAGGCAGCCAGCTATATGTTCCCGCCGGTTCGGGCCTGTGAGCATGGGACGTTTTGCGCCGATCGCCTTTCACCGGTTCAGGCGGCGGAGGAAAAGGTGCGCTATGATCGCTCGCGGTTTACTGCGGAAGAATTGAAGGAGCGGTGGACGGGCCTGTTGTCCGGCAACAAGGTGCCCGATCCGGACAATGAATGCCAGGAGCTTCCTACGCAAAAGCTCCGCTGTCGTGCGGGCAGCAGCACGTTTTGGGTCACCTGGGATCATCAGCTTCGGCCCTGCGGCATGATGACCGAGCCCACGGTAAGCCTGGATGGCACCTCCTTTGCCGAGGGCTGGCAGCAGATTCACCGGATGCGGGAGGACATCATGGTCCCGGCCAAGTGCACCGCCTGTCCGGTGGGAAATGCCTGCGACCAGTGCGCGGCGGTGTGCTATGCCGAAAGCGGCTGCTACACGGAGGCACCGGAGTTTATGTGCCAAATTACCGGCGCATATCTAGATATCATTCGACAGCAGCTTGATAAAATGTAAAATGATGTAATTTGCGTCACGCGAAAGCATTGACAGATAATTGAGACTTATGGTAGAATACACAATTGGAGAATTATAAAAAGAGAGGCGGCTGGTGCGCTTGGAGACCCTGCGAAAAATACGCATGAAGATCAAATCCGGCGCGCTGCGGGAGTTCTGCCACGAGGCCAAATGGGTGTGGAGATACATCCGCCGCTACCGCCTGGCTGTAGGAATTTACATCCTATTGGGGCTGCTTTCTACCCTCATGGGGCTGGGCACCTCAGTGGCCTCCAAGTATCTCATCGACGCCGTGACCGGCTATAAAACCGGCGCCATTGGAACGGCTGTGGCGGCCATGGCGGGTATGCTGGTGCTGAGCATTGTGCTCCGAAGCGTCAGCAGCCTGGTTGGCGCGAAAAACAGCGTCTTCATCCATAATGAAATTCAGGCAGAGGTCTATGAGGCGGTGCTGCACACGGCATGGGAACCCCTGGAGGACTATCGGCCCGGTGATTTGCTCAGCCGCCTGACCTCCGATGTGGACACCGTGTCCACCAGCGTCACCAGTTTTGCACCGGGGCTGATTTCCGGACTGGCACAGTTCTTTGGCGCGCTGATTATCATGTTCTATTTTGACCCCACCATGGCGCTGATTGCGCTGATTGCGGTGCCGGTTTCCGCGGTGCTGTCCCGGATGCTGGTGGGGCGGATGCGGGAGCACAACCGGCAGATGAAGGCCATTTCCAGCGATGTGATGTCTTTCTACGAGGATTCGCTGACCAATATCACCAGCATCAAGGCCTTCGACATCACCGGTCTGTTTTCCCGCAAAATGCGCCGTCTCCAGCAGCGCTATCAGGCGGAATATCTGGACTACAACCGCTTCTCTGTGCGCACATCGGTGTTTTTGTCGCTGGTGGGTACGACGGTGTCCGCAGGCTGCTTCGGCTGGGGCGTCTACCGGCTGTGGAGCGACGCGATTACCTATGGCTCGATGACGATGTTTTTGCAGCTGGCATCTTCCCTGAGTTCGTCTTTTTCGGCGCTCATCGGGCTGGTATCCTCCGTTATTTCTATCTCTACTTCGGCTGCGCGGATCATGGCGGTGGTGCAGCTGCCAGAGGAGGATTGTGAGGAAGCGCTGCCGATGGAGGAACTGAGCCACGCGGCGATTTCCATTGACCACGGGACGTTTTCCTATCAGAACGGTGAGCCGGTGCTGACGGATGCCTGCTTTTATGCGGAACCTGGGGAGTTGGTGGCATTGACCGGCCCCTCCGGCGAAGGAAAAACCACCATGCTTCGGCTGCTGCTGGGGCTGATTCGACCCCGGACGGGCACGGCGGATTTGATTTGCGGCGATACCCGCTATCCCCTTTCTGCGAAGACCCGGGGTGCGTTTGCCTATGTGCCCCAGGGGAACAGTATGTTTGCCGGGACCATCCGGGAAAATCTGCTTTTGACCAATCCCCAGGCGGGAGAAGGACAGATGGAGCAGGTGCTTCGGACGGCCTGCGCCTATGATTTCGTTATGGAGTTGCCCGGCAGGCTGGATTATGCCGTGGGCGGCCATGGGAAGGGCCTGTCCGAGGGGCAGGCACAGCGGCTTGCCATTGCCCGGGCGCTGCTTCGGGGCGCGCCGATCCTGCTGTTGGATGAGGCCACCTCTGCATTGGACGAGGAGACGGAACATCAGCTGCTCCAAAATCTCATGGACAGCGGACTGGTACATACCTGTATTTTTGTCACCCATCGACCCGCCGCCACCACCATTTGCCACCGCCGCTATCGGGTGGCAGAAGGCACGGTACGGGAGGAAGCACCATGCAGCGAGTAGAGAAAACCGTAGACACGGGGCTGCTTTTGGAGGAATACCGGACGCTGCTTGAAACCGTCGATCAGCTGCCCCTGACCATCGCCGGCAGCAGCATGACGCCGTTTCTGGCGCCGGGGCGGGACAGCGTGATGCTGACCAAGCCTATGCGGCCCCTTCAATGCGGCGATATGGTGCTGTACCGGCGGGGAAACGGCGCTTATGTGCTCCACCGAATTCGGCGGCAGGAGCAGGACGGCACGTTTTCCATCATCGGCGACGGTCAAACCGACATCGAAACCGGAATTCGGGAAGATCAAATTTTCGCGGTGGTGCAATCCGCCACCCGGAAGGGAAAACGGCAGGAACCCGGCTGCTTTTGGTGGGAGTTCTTCGCCCGCGTTTGGATTCATTTGATTCCGCTGCGGCCGCTGCTGCGGCGCATCTATGTCGGCGGAATGAGGAGGAAGTCAACATGAAGGTTTCAAAGGACTTTATCCTGCGGGAGATCGCAGGGGAGTATATTCTGGTGCCTACCGGTGCCAGTGCGGCGAAAATCAACGGCCTGATTACCATGAACGAGCTGGGCTGCTTTGTTTTCAAGACCCTCCAGGAGGAATGCACCCTGGATGCACTGGTGGATGCCATTGTGGCGGAATACGATGTAGACCGGGCAACGGCCCAGGCGGATGCCCAGGAATTTCTGGAGCAGCTGCGGGAGATCGGCGGCCTGGACGAAGCGGATGATTGACATCCATCTGCACATCCTGCCCGGGGTGGATGACGGCTCCCCATCCATGGAGTCGTCCCTGGAAATGGCGCAGCTGGCATTGGAAAGCGGCGTTAAAAGCGTAATTGCAACGCCCCACTGCAACCTGCCGGATACCATTTGCCTGAATGCCAGACAGATGCAGGGGCAGGTGCAGCAGTTCCGGGAAGCACTCCGTCAGGCGGAAATCCCCCTCAAGGTATACGGGGGTATGGAGATTTTCGGAACACCCCAGACGGCCCGGCGCCTGCAAAGCGGGCAGCTGTGCACCCTGGCAGGCTCCCGCTATCCGCTCATTGAGTTCCCGTTTGTGGACTATGGCCGGGAGGCAACGGAGATTTTGGATTCCGTGCTGCGCCTGGGACTGCGGCCCATTGTGGCCCATCCCGAGCGGTATCGCTTTACCCAGGCTGAGCCAAGACTGCTGAATGTATGGGTGGAGATGGGCTGCCTGCTGCAAATCAACCGGGGCAGCTTATTTGGGCGCTTTGGCAGACACGCCGAGGCATTGGCCCATGGCCTAATGGAGCGTAATTTTGTCTCCTTCGTGGCCAGCGATGCCCATTCGTCTACGGCTCGAACCCCGTGGCTTCGGGACGTGGCGGAATTTCTGCTCCGGGAATATCCCAAGGAGCTGGCGTGGGCGCTGCTGGAGGAAAATCCCCGGCGGGTGCTGGAAAACCAAGAAATCGTAACAGACGAACCAATCTGGTTTGAATAGGAGAAATGTAACGTGCGAAAAAAGGGGAAATGGCTTCTTTTACTGCTGGTGCTGCTCTGCTGTGGCGGATTTGCGGCCTATCAGCTGATTTGGAACCAGGCCTATGACCGGGTGCCGCCGAAGATCACCATGGATTCGGATGAGATAACGGTGTCGGTGTCCGATTCGGAGGAACAGCTGCTCCAGGGGGTCACGGCAACGGATGCCCGGGACGGCGATGTGACAAGCTCTTTGGTGGTGGAATCCGTCCGGGGCGTTGTGGCCAATCAGGAGTTTACCGTGACCTATGCGGCTTTTGACGGCGCGGGAAACGTGGCAAAGGCTCAGCGCACGGTACACTATTCCGATTATGTCAGCCCGAAGTTCAACCTGACGGGGCCGCTGCTGTTTCGATCCGGCACGTCGCTGGACATCTTCTCGGTGCTGGAGGCGGAGGACGTGTTTGACGGAGATCTGACGGATCACATCAAGGCGACCCTCACCGGCGGCGGGCAGCAGATCAGCGATCCCGGCGACTATACCGTGGAATTCCGGGTGACCAATTCCCTGGGAGATACGGCCTATCTGGAAGTGCCCATCCGTGTGGTGGGCCCGGAAAGCAGCAACGCCGATGTGACCCTGACGGATTATCTTGTTTACTGCGCCAAGGGCGACAAGTTCCAGCCCAAGGAGTATTTACAGTCCATGAAGGCGGGCAGCGAAACCGTTGCCCTGGGCCGGTATGACCAGGACGTCTACATTGATATCAATTCCAATGTGGATACCGACACCCCGGGCACTTACTGCGTGGATTATACCATTACGTACGGAACCTACACCGGAATGTCGCGGCTGATCGTGGTTGTGGAGGATTGATGCATGGCGGAGAATAAAATAACCCAGCAGGAAGCGCCCATCTCGCTTATGTCCTTTGACCCCATTATCATCCTGAGGGATGTGCTGCGCCGCTGGTATCTGATTGTGGCGGCGGCCCTGATCGTGGGAATGGGCGCCTATACGGTGACGGAGCTCAATTATGTGCCCCAGTACACCACCACTACCACGTTTGTGGTGACCATACAGGAGAGCTCCTCCTCGGTTTACCAAAACCTTTCGGCCACGTCCAGTCTGGCCACGACGTTTTCGGAGATCATCAACAGCTCCATTCTGCGGAAAACCGTTATGGAGGAGCTGGGAACCGAT
>OLPN01002958.1_pt1 | contig 12444 bp, 10 predicted proteins | sample 1672601 | NCBI WGS metagenome assembly OLPN01 (sample SAMEA3136704, study PRJEB25190) | human gut metagenome | reverse complement strand
AGCAGCAAGTCCTCGCGACGCGTACCCGAAGCAACCGGATCGATAGCCGGGAACACGCGGCGATCGGCAAGCGAGCGATCGAGCTTGAGCTCCATGTTGCCCGTGCCCTTGAATTCCTCGAAAATGACCTCGTCCATCTTCGAGCCGGTCTCGATAAGCGCGGAAGCGAGAATGGTCAAGCTGCCGCCGCCCTCGATATTACGCGCCGCACCGAGGAAACGCTTCGGCGGATACAACGCGGTGGAATCCACACCGCCGGAGAGAATGCGACCGCTGGCAGGCTGTGCCAGGTTGTATGCTCGGGCGAGACGAGTCAGGCTATCAAGCAGCACAACAACATCCTCGCCGCGTTCCACCAAGCGTTTCGCACGCTCGATGACCAGCTCGGAAACAGCGATGTGATTCTCGGTAGGCATATCGAACGTCGAGGCAATGACTTCGCCCTTGATGGAGCGTTGCATGTCGGTGACCTCTTCGGGGCGTTCGTCAACCAGCAGGCACATGAGATGCACCTCGGGGTTGTTCGCCGTAATGGCGGCCGCTATGTCTTTCAGGACCGTGGTCTTACCCGCCTTTGGAGGAGAAACAATCAAGCCGCGCTGACCTTTGCCGATAGGCGACACCAGATCGATTACGCGCGCCGTGATGGTGTTTTTTCCGTGTTCCATGATAAGGCATTCGTCAGGGAATACCGGGGTCAAATCGCCGAAACGAACACGCTCCCCCTGTTCATCAACGGGTATTCCATTGACAACCAGAACCTGTTGAAGTGCTGCATATTTTTCGTTTTCACGAGCAGGACGCGTTTGCCCTTTGACAAGGTCACCTTTGCGAAGGCCATTGCGACGGATGGTCGCAAGGCCGACGTAGACATCATTCTCGCTCGGGAGATACCCTTTCGTACGCAAGAATCCGTAGCCGTCCTGCAGCACATCCAGAATACCCTCGACCTCGATGAAGCCTTCGGCACGAACAGCTGCTTCGTAGACCTTCTCCACGAGTTCGGCCTTCTTCAAGCCCGTAGCATCGAGCCCGAGTTCGGCCGCCTTTTCACGAAGCTCGGCAACTTTAAGTTTCGCAAGCTCTTCCATGTTGGTTTTAGGAGCTACAGGCTCGCGGTTTTGAGAGTGGGTGCGACGCTGGCGACGATGCTGGTCGCGGTCTCGGTCGCGGTCACGACGGTCGTTGCCGCGATCGCGGTTCTGCTGGCCGTCCTGCTTGCCGTTCTGCTTGTTCTGGCGACGCTCACGCTGATTCTGGCGCTGTTGGTTGCGCTGAGAACGGTAATCGCGCTCGCGGCGATCCTGCTTCTCGCGATTCTGGGAATCCTCGGAAGCTTCGAAGGCGCTTTTCTCGACATCGCCGCGATGCTCGGAGCCGTCATCCTTCTGACGCCCTTCGACCGATTCGACATCGTCGCGCGAAGCGGATTCCTCAGCACCTTCATGCTGATCAGGTGCGGCCTTTGTCCTCCTGGCACGAACCGAACGGCGACGGGCTGGCTTTTCCCCATCCGAAGATTCCTGGGAGGTTTCTGCATCGCCAGACGTTTTGCCGTCTGCCTCATCCGCGGATTCCGCGGCCTCGATAGCCATGCGAAGCTTCGTGGAGCGACCAGGACGCTTGCGCGTCGCGGGCTTGGAAGAAGCCTCCTGACTGTTCTCGGCAGCATCCTCCGCGCGAGAAGAATTATTGTCGGATTTCGTCGATGGAGCGTCGGAATCGAACTGAATCATTTCCTGACGAGGTTTTTCGGACACGGCGTCGGTCGAAGAAGCCTCAGTAGGTTCCCCCGTCGTACGACGCGTGCGCTTGCGCGGAGCGGCGTTTTCGGCCTCTTCGTCAGAAACCGTCTTTTTACGCGGCGCGCGCGTTGCACGCTTCGCAGCGGCGGGCTCATTCGCGGAATCGGACGCCTCCCCCGCTGAGGTAGACGCCTCTTTCGCAGAGACACGGGAAGAAGCAGAAGCCTTTCTCGAGGATGAAGGCTTTTCTGCCTGCCCCTCTTCGGAAGCTGGTTTTTCATCTGCTTCGGTTTTTTTACGTGGACGGCCGACTCGTTTCTTCGGCGCCTCAGCCTGCTGCGCCTCGGCAGCCTTCCCCGCATCGGCGGGTGCAATCGAAGCGGAAGCAGGCGCTTCGGCCGCTTCCGCCTTCGTCATTTCGTCAGAGATCATGCGTTAGCAACCTTTTCCCAGTCCTTGAGGAACGACTCAAGACCGCGATCGGTAAGCGGATGCTGAACCATTTTCTTCAGCACGCCGAACGGAACCGTCGCGATGTCAGCACCCATCAGGGCAGACTGCGTGACATGATTCGCGCTGCGGATGGAAGCAGCGATGATTTCGACCTGCTCGCCATTAACGGTATTAGCGGAGTAATCGTAGTTGTTGATAGCGGTCACGACGTTTTCCAGCTGGGAGAGGCCGTCTTCAGAGATATCGTCGAAACGGCCTACGAACGGCGAAATGTAGCGAGCGCCAGCGCGGGCAGCCAAAATGGCCTGAGGAACGGTGAAGCACAACGTCATGTTCACACGAATGCCCTCGTCGGCGAGCGTGCGGCATGCGGCCAGGCCCTCGACCATCGTGGGGATCTTCACCACGACGTTGGGAGCGATGGCGGCCAGCTCGCGGCCGTCGCGCACGATTTCGTCGCGCGTCATGGCAACGCTCTCGGCGCTCACGGGGCCGTCGACGATTTCGCAGATGCGCGCGATGTGGTTGTGGAAGTCGTCAAGCTTGCCACCGATGCGCGAGTACAGCGTAGGATTGGTAGTTACGCCAGCGAGGGCGCCCCAGCTCGCAGCTTCTTTGATCTCGTCGAGATCGGCGGTGTCGAGAAAGAACTTCACTTTTCCTCCTTTATATGCAGGAATGCCCGAACCTTTTGGCAGGGGCCTATACACGATTGATTGCGCGGAAAGGCGCGCGAGAATTGAGTTCTATGGAAAATGGGATAGATTTCTGAGAACGGGCCGATAATACCACGTCGTACAGAAGAAGACGCTGAAAAGCAATGAAAAAGAAACAACGCAGCAAAAAGGGCCGCAAGAGCGACCCTTTCAAACGCAATAAAACTATGCGCGCCTGCTATTCGGCGACCTCGACAAGCTCAATCTCGAACGTGAGGTCTTTGCCGGCAAGCTCGTGGTTCATATCGAACACGCACTTCTCGCTGTCGACCGAAACGACCTTCGCCGGGAAGGGGCCCATGGGGCCTTGGAAGTACACCGTCTGGCCAACGGGCAGCTGATCGGCGTTGGGGACCTGCGAAACAGGAACTTCCTGAACAGCCTGCGGGTTATATTCGCCATAGGCATCGGCGGCGGGGATTTTCACCGTTTTCTTCTCGCCCACGGCCATATCCTTCACGGCAGCGTCGAAGCCGGGAATCATCTGACCGGCCATGCAGGTGAACTCGATAGGCTCATTGCGATCGTAGCTGCAGTCGAACTGCGTGCCGTCGTCGAGCGTGCCGCGGTAGTGGGCCTTGACCTTTTTGCCTTCGTTGCTCATGGGAGCACGTCCTCTCTTTGTATTGAAAGATGCATGCCGCTCACTATACCCGATTGGCTTCGTTATTTCGACGCAATATACCAGTCATCGCGAATCGATACAGAACCACGAAGGTGGGCGACGGCGCGCACTGGGCAGCCTACGCCGCAATCGGCTGCGCATATTGCCATCCAACAAGCATGGTCACCACGATGGCAACAAGCGAGGCCACCACAGCCGCGAGAATCGTTTGCCACCAGTTCAACCGCGCCATCACAGGGAACCGCACTTGCAATCTGCGGCGATCAAGAAGCGTATAGGCAGTCGCTGTGAGCAAGGGGCTGGTACTGCGTGTTTTCCATTTCTGATTCCTTCCCATAAAAATGCATGGTTTATTTCGCGAACAAAACCAGGAATCATGCTAAGGGTTTCCGCATTCAAAAACATTTGCTGCCAGCTAATGAAAGTTGTGTTCTGGTATTGCAAAATTGTTGCGCAACAGATTTTCGAAAAACAGTGATACGGTTTGTTGCACGCCAAGTGCCCCGCCGCATTCCTCCACGCAAATTCGGAGTGCCCGGGCGCTTGGCCCCTTTCCAGTCGCTCTCGCGGCGCATTCCCCCTACGGAGCATGCCGACGCGCCGCATCCACCGCAAAACATCGCGGCGCTCGAGCCAAAACCGCGAAGGCGTGCGACGGGCCAGCGCATACAACAAACATTCTTCGCACCGCTCGCCCCTCACAAGAGCCGATTATCCGCGAAACGCCCTCCTGACCTCTTGAAATATGTACTTCCTTGATACCATTTCCCCTAACGGGAAAGGCGCATTTCAGCGCCCTAAATCATGGAGGGAATTATGAAAAAATTGAAGACTGGCGCACTCGCGACGCTTATTGCGTGCGCAATGGCCGCTTGCCTGGGCCTCGTTGCCTGCTCAAGCGGACCCACTGACGAGGAAGTCATCAAAGAAGGCATCGCAAGCGAACTCGACCCCATCAAGAACCTCGATGACGCCACCTTGGACGAAATTCTCTCCGAGGCCGGCAGCGAATTCGCCATGCTCGAGTCGATGGGCATCGACGGCAAGACGCTCGTGAGGTCGTACCTCGACGGCTTTGACTACACCATCGATTCGGTCGAGGTCGACGGCGACTCCGCAAAGGCGACCCTTACCGCAACCTGCAAATCGTTCACCGACGCAAGCACAAAGGCTGAAGAGCTTGCCGAAGCCTTTGGCGAGCAGATGACCGACGAGCAACTGGCAAGCATGACCCAAGACGACATTACCGCAAAAATCGGCGAAATCACCATGCAGGCCATCGACGAGACGCAAGCCATCGATATGCCCCTCGTGCTTACGTTCACCAAAAACGACAACGAGTGGACCCCCGACGCCGACGTGCTCGGATCGTTGCTGAATCTTTTCGAATAGGACCAGCGCCAATCGATGACGCATTTCGGGCAGCTTTCGGGCTGCCCGTTCTTTTTGCTTTGTTGCTCCCTTTTCGGCTTCTTTGCGCTACTATATTAGAACACTTGTTCGTTATTCATCGGCGAAAGGAAGCTGGCGCCTTGCAAAATCGGAGTGGCAAAACGTATGTATGCATTGACTTGAAAAGCTTCTACGCCTCGGTCGAATGCGCCGAGCGGGGGCTCGACCCCGATAAGGCGCTGCTCGTCGTAGCCGATCCCGCACGCTCCGAGAAAACCATCTGTCTTGCCATATCGCCCGCTATGAAGAAGCTCGGCGTGCGCAACCGATGCCGCGTTTTCGAGATTCCCGAGGGCATCAAATATTTCAAGGCGAAGCCGCGCATGCGACTCTACATGGAGCGCTCCGCCCAAATTTACGGCATCTATTTGCGGCATGTATCCCCCGCCGACATCTATCCCTATTCAATCGACGAGTGCTTCATCGACGCAACGCCCTATTTAGCGCTCGAAAAGAAAACCGCGCGCGAATGGGCAGCCGAGCTCATAGAGGCTGTGAAAGCGGAAACAGGCATAACGGCCACGGCGGGCATTGGGGAAAACCTCTTCCTAGCTAAGGTTGCGCTCGACGTGCTCGCAAAGAAGAGCCCCGATTTCATTGGGGAGCTCACCGAGGCGTCATTTCGCGAAACCATGTGGCACCACGAGCCCATCACCGATGTTTGGAACATCGGCCCCGGCATTGCGGCGAGGCTCGCCAAGCACGGCGCGCGCACGCTTTATGACGTAACGCAGCTGCCAGAAGATGTGCTCTATCGCGAATTCGGAGTAAACGCCGAATTCCTCATCGATCACGCCTGGGGCCAAGAGCCCTGTACTATCGAGGAAATCAAGGCATGGAAGCCCGTTGGAAAGTCCATAGCCAACGGGCAGGTGCTCGAACACGACTACTCGTTCGAAGACGCCCGCACCGTGCTGCGAGAGATGGTTGAATCGAGCGTGCTCGACATGATTGAAAAGGGCTTAGCGGCACGGCGCGTGTCGCTGCATGTGGGCTACGCGAAGGCCCATGGCGCCACCGCAACCGGAGGCTTCGCCCATCTCCAAACGCAAGCCGAACTGAAGCACGCTTACGACAATGCGAGATTCAACGAGGTCCAAAGCCATCGGCCGCATCGCAATGCGGACGATGAAACGCGCGTTTTCGTCGGCGAGCACGGCACACGAATCGTTGGGCCCGGCGCGCGCAACAGCGGCTACCACGAAGCCACAGGTGGAGCACGCACGCTCGATGCGCCCACGAACTCATTCCACCTCCTGTTCGGCGCCGCGGCGCAGCTCTTCGACGGCCACGTCGATCCCGAACGCCCAATACGACGCATTATGTTGGGTTTTTCCGAAATCGTCGAAGCGGAAGGTTGTCAAATGAGCCTTTTTTCCGCGCCCGAAGAAGAACAGCGCGAACGGGATATACAAAAAGCCATGCTTGCCGTGCAATCGAGGTTCGGCAAAAACTCCGTGCTCTTCGGCACGAGCTTTAAAAAGAACGCGACGATGCGCAAGCGAAACATGCAAATTGGAGGTCACAATGCCGGCTGAATGGGATACCTATCTTGAACGCATGGACGGCGAAGAAGCGAATGCGCCATGCGAGCACAAGGCGCGCGCCTATCCCGAGCGGGCACGCCAATTCATGCCATTTTCGGCGTTGAGGGGCTACGAGGAAATGCTCACCGAAGTAGAGCGAAACGCCATCGAGGAAGAAGGACGCTTTACGGAAGCGTACCGCGACGACGCTCCATAATAGAAGGTTCGTCCACCCCTCCCCGAAGGCGGCCAACAAAAAAGAGACCGAAAGAAATTTCGGTCTCTTTTCGTTTCAAGCGAAAGGGTTTTACGCGTTCAGCTTCTTGGCAAGCAGCTGGTTGATAACCTTCGGATTGCCCTGGCCGCGCATTTCCTTCATGCACTGGCCCACGAAGAAGCCGATGAGCTTCGTGTTGCCCTCTTTGTAACGAGCAACCTCATCGGGGTTCGCGGCAATCACGGCATCGACAACGGCCTCGATGGCGCTCGTGTCGCTTACCTGTTTCATGCCACGTTCGTCAACGATGGCCGAGGGATCCTTATCCTCGTCAATCACGGCAGCGAAAACTTCCTTGCCCTGCTTCGAGGAAATTGCATCGGTCGCAATAAGCTCAACGAGCTCAATTGCGCGCGCGGGCGTAAGCGGGCATTCCGCCAAGTTGAACGACTCGTCGGCGTTCATGCGCGCCGTGATGTCATTAATCGCGAGGTTCGCGAGCGGCTTAGCCAGCTTGGAAGCCTTATCGCCGGCAAGCTCCATGCCCCTCTCGAAGAAGTTCGAGGTGGCGCGGTGCTCAACCAAATGACGCGCGTCGTAGGCCGAAAGGCCGAAGCATTTCTGGTAGCGCGCGGCCTTCTGGTCGGGCAGTTCGGGAAGCTTGGCGCGAACGCCGTCGATCCACTCGTCGGTCAAATCGTACGGAGCAAGGTCAGCCTCGGGGAACAGGCGGTAGTCATCAGCGGTTTCCTTCACGCGCATCACGATGGTACGCTTCGCCGACGGATCCCAATGGCGCGTTTCCTGATAGATTTGGCCACCCTCTTCAAGCACCTGGGCCTGACGACAAATCTCATAAGCCAAGCCGTCGTGCAGATTCTTGAACGAGTTCATATTCTTGAGCTCGGTCTTCACGCCCAAGCCCGTAGAACCACGGCGGCGCAGCGACACATTGCCGTCGCAACGCATGGAGCCTTCCTCCATGGAGCAGTCGGAAATGCCAATGGCCAAATAGATTTGGCGAAGCTTCTGCATGAACAGGCGGGCCTCTTCAGGCGTGCGCAAGTCAGGCTCGGTCACAAGCTCGATGAGCGGAGTACCCGCGCGGTTGTAGTCGACGAGCGAGTGCGTAGCACCAGCGATACGGCCTTCGTCGCCGCCGATATGCACCATCTTGCCCGCGTCCTCTTCCATATGGATGCGCGTGATGCCCACGTGCGCCACATAGCCGTCTTCGGTCGCGGTGACGTTGCCTTGGCTTTCGCCTGGCTTCAAGCCGTCAAGGTCGATGCGCTCTTTTGCGCCGGCGCCGTCGACCTCAAGGTCGAGGTGGCCGCGCATGCAGAACGCCACGGGGCCCTGCGTGGTCTGGAAGTTTTTCGCCATATCGGGATACATATAGTTCTTGCGGTAGAACATCGAATGCTTCTCGATATCGCAATTGGTGGCCAAGCCGGCGAGCACAATGCTCTCGATGGCGGCCTTGTTGGGCACGGGGAGCGCGCCAGGCAGGCCCAGGCAAATGGGGCACGTGTGCGTATTGGGGTCGGCGCCGAATTCGAGCTTGCAACCGCAGAACATCTTCGTGTTCAACGTAGTAAGCTCGGCATGGATCTCCAAGCCGATGACGGCTTCCCAATCCTGCAAAACCTCTTCGAGCTTCTTCATTGCCGAATCGCCCCCATTCCGCGTTCTGCGCCCAGCGCCTGCGCTCCGCTTCGCGGTGCTCGGCGTTCAACAGCCCACTGGGCTGTTGAATCCTGCAAAACCTCTTCGAGCTTCTTCATGCTATTCACCGGCCTTTCCAGCAGCAAAATCGGGCGCGATGGGAGCTGCGCCATACACGGCCTCGAGCGCCGCTGCAGCGCGGAACATGTTCTCGTCTTTGAACTGGGGCGCGATAAGCTGCACGCCCACAGGCAGGCCCGTATCGCTGCCCAGGCCGCACGGCACGCTCATGCCGCCGTTGCCTGCGATATTGATCGACACCGTGAAAATGTCAGACAAATGCATCTCGACCGGATCGCCGATTTCGCCGAACTTGAATGCGGTACGCGGGCTCGTGGGGGCGAGAATGACGTCGCATTTCTCGTATGCAGCCTGGTAGTCCTGCGTAATGAGCGTGCGCACCTGCTGAGCCGGATAATAGTACTTCTCGTACACGCCACTCGAAAGCAGGTAGCTGCCCAGCATAATGCGGCGCTTGGCCTCCATGCCGAAGCCGGCAGCGCGGCTTGCCTCGTATTGGCTGCCGAGGTCTTTGTGGCCTTCGGCGCAATAGCCATAGCGAACCGAGTCGAAGCGCGCCAAATTCGAGAACGCCTCGCACGGGCCCAGCACGTAATATGCGGAAATGGCCGCATCGGCATGAGGAAGCTCGACTTCCACGATTTCGGCACCCGCCTCGCGAAGTGCCTCGGTGGCTTCAGAAACGCGAGCCTTCACCTCGTCAGTAAGGCCGGGCGCATTCATGAATCCGGGCACGACGCCAATGCGCATGCCTTCGACACCCTGCTCGCACGCAGCGCGGAAATCGGCCTTCACGTACTGCGAGGTGCAGTCCATGGGATCGTGGCCGCAAATGGCGTCCATCGCGGCGGCGGCATCGCGCACGCTGCGCGCGAACGGGCCAACCTGGTCAAGCGAGCTGCCGAACGCAACCACGCCATAACGCGAAACCATGCCATAGGTCGGCTTCACGCCAACAATGCCGCAGAACGCTGCAGGCTGGCGAATTGATCCACCCGTGTCGGAACCGAGCGTGACGCACGCAAGACCAGCCGCGACCGATGCCGCAGAGCCGCCGGAGCTGCCGCCCGGGACGCGCTCAAGATCCCACGGGTTTTTGGTGGGGCCGAACGCGGAGGTCTCGGTGGAGCTGCCGAATGCGAATTCGTCCATGTTGAGCTTGCCCAGCGGAATGCCGCCTGCTTCAATAGTTTTGGCAACGCACGTCGCGGTATAAGGCGAGACGTAGTTTTCAAGCATGAGGGATGAACACGTGGTGTGCGTGCCCTCGTAGTTCATGTTGTCTTTGAACGCCACAGGTACGCCAGCGAGCGGACCCATTTCGTCAAAGGTACCGTTTGCGAGCGCCTCATCGATTTTCGCGGCCTGCTCGAAGGCAGCATCTTTCGTGAGCTCCAAGAATGCATGCACTTCGCCATCGAGTTCCTCGATGCGCTTGAAGCTTGCCTCAGCGACTTCACGCGCCGTGAAATCACCTGCCAGAAGACCGGCACGAATGTCGGCCACGTTCATGTTCGCGTTATACGCCATCATTGATCGCCTCCACCCAAAATAGCCGGGATAAGGAAGCTGCCGTCTTGCTGCTTAGGAGCATTGGAGAGCGCCTGCTCCTGCGTGAAACCAGGTACTTCCACGTCTTCGCGCATCACGTTGGAAAGGCCTCCGATGGGATGGAACGTAGGATCCACGCCCTCGAGGTCGAATTCGGTGATGGGCTTAAGCGTTTCGATGATGCTGTTCAAATCAACCGTCATCTGAGCGAGCTCTTCATCGGTGAGCCCGATGCGCGCATACGTGGCAATGTCACGCACGTCGCGTTCTGTGAGTTGCTGAGTCATGCGACTTCTCTTTCCTTCTCGATTCGCTTTTCCACAGGCGACCTGCCAGCAGTTTCCCAAAGCGAACTGCATGAGAACATAACATTCGTATGATAGCAAACCCGCAGGCAACTACGCACGAGCCAACCAGATGCCCAGTAAAGTTCAACAGACCGAAATACATAGGACGCGTATGTCTGATTGAAGTGACTCGTTTTCCAGCTGAGGCGCGTCGTGGCAGCGGGATACCTGGTACGCCCTCATTTAGGCGAAGCCTCATAGCACATTCAGGCAGGATGGGCGCTCGGCGGGGCTTTCTCAGGGGTCGTCGGCGTTCATTTCCGCTTTTATTTCAAAATGAAACGCCGCCAGACGGGCGCATAGCGAGCCGAAGGCGAGCGGTAGCCCGTCGTGGCCCAGGAGAAAGCCCCGCCGAGCGCTCATCCGTTGGGATTTACGCGACCGAATAGCCCGCCGTGGCCAGCGAGAAGGCCGAGACGAACACCCGACCGAGAGGGACTCAATCGTCCCCTACTCCCCCGCCTCGAATTTCGCAATGGCATCGAGGAACGCTTCACCATAGCGCTCAAGCTTGCGCGAGCCCACGCCGTTGACCTCGAGGAAATCGAGCGCGTCCTTCGGACGGCGCGCGCACATATCGCGCAGCGCTCGGTCGGAAAACACCATGTAAGGCGCGATATTTCCCGCATCGGCGAGCTGCTTGCGCAAAGCGCGCAGCTCTTCAAACAGCGCATCGTCGCCCACGCTCGTCGCGCCCACGCCAAACGTCGCGGAAGAAGCGGGCGAAGACGCCGCTTTTCCTTTCTTGGAAAGCGTCGACTTCTTCATCTGTTTGATCGAAAACGTAAAGTCTTCCATGAAAGCCTCATGCGAGCGCTCGCCAAGCCCGACGGTCGGGAACTTTCCTTCGCTCACCTGCAGAAAGCCCTCGGACGCAAGCAGTTCGATGACTTCTTTGACCTGCGAGATCGAATCGCTCACTGTATCATAGGAATCGAGCGTTTCGAAATTTCCTTCGAACACGCGCTGCGATTTGGAACCGCGCACAATGTCGGCCACAAGGGTCTTGCCAAACGCGCCGCCCAATTCGCGCACGCATTTCACGCAGGCGCGAGCTGTATCGGTCACGTCGATCGATTCGAATTCCCCTAGGCAATTCGAGCAGTTCCCGCACTCGGTCGAGCCATTCCCAAACGGCGTTTGGTCGCCGAAATAATTGAGGATATAGCGCCGCAAACAGCCTGTCGTGTGGCAATAGCCCACCATGGCCTCGAGCATGCGGCGCTGCGCGGCTCGCGCGATTTCAGCCTCTTCAGGCTGCTGAGTGGCGTATTCGCTGTCGCCCTCGATAAAGAAGCGGCAGGTTGACACGTCGCCATCGCACCACAGAAGAAGGCACTCGCTCGGCTCGCCGTCGCGTCCCGCGCGGCCCGCCTCCTGGTAATACGCTTCAAGGCTTTTCGGCATGTTGTAATGCACGACCCACCGCACGTTCGACTTGTCGATTCCCATGCCAAAAGCGTTCGTCGCAACCATGATGGGAGCATCGTCATTGATGAACCGCTCCTGGGCATCGTCGCGTTCGGCCTTATTCATGCCGGCATGGTAGCGAGCCACAGGCAGCCCTTCGGCGGCAAGCCAGCCCGAAAGGCCGTCGACATCTTTGCGCGTCGAGCAATACACGATGCCCGAATCGCCCGAATGCGCCGCAATGAACTGGGCGATTCGCGTGCGCTTTTGCTTCGGATTGAGCCTTTCGACGCCGAACTTCAAATTCGCGCGATCATATCCCGTAACGACGCATTCGGGGTTTCGCAGTCCAAGCAAAGCGGAAACATCGCGACGCACTTTATCGGTCGCCGTGGCGGTAAGCGCGATGACGGGCGGTCGCTTCGGCAGGCTCTCGATGAAATCGGCAATGCCGGTATAGGCAGGACGGAAATCTTGGCCCCATTGCGACACGCAATGGGCCTCATCAACGGCGATAAGGGGAATTTCTACGCGGCTCGCAAACTCTCGAAACAGCGGATCGGCCAAGCGTTCAGGCGCCACGTACATGATTTTATACGAGGCTTCGGTAGTTTGTGTGACAAGGGGCTAGCCTAGGCAGCAACGCTCTTCGC
>OLPN01002947.1_pt1 | contig 12474 bp, 11 predicted proteins | sample 1672601 | NCBI WGS metagenome assembly OLPN01 (sample SAMEA3136704, study PRJEB25190) | human gut metagenome | reverse complement strand
TGCCGCACCTCGCTCGCCGTATCGGCACTTAGAATTATGCGGTATTGCCCAAGGTCGTTTCTTTACGTTTCGTCCGGGCGGTATTCCAACAGGTCAGCGGGCTGGCAGTCCAGCGCTTTGCACAGGGCTTCCAGGGTGGAAAACCGCACCGCTTTTGCTTTGTTGTTTTTCAGGATGGAAAGGTTGGCCGGGGTAATGCCGATGGTTTCAGCCAGCTCCCCCGCCCCCATGTGGCGCTTTGCCATCATCACATCCAGGTTGACGATAATTGGCATCTTCTGCGCCCCCTTACACGGTATAGTCCAGTTCGTCTTTCATCTTAACGGCCTGGGCAAACGCATTTTTGATGACCCGCACGATCAGCGCCATAAACGCCGCCGCAACGCCAATGGCAAAGATGAACGGCAGCCCCAGCACAGCACCCACCGGCAGGCAGAGCGCTGCAGCCCAGGTGCAGCACCAGCTGATGCGCCGCAGGGCCAACACGTTGGCAGGGGTAAACACCTCTTCTTTTTCAATGCGCGCCAAAAACATGTACAGGTTATACAGCATCCACAGGGCCAGCGCGGCGCTGCAATAGCCCAGCCCCAGCAAAAAATACCCCAGCTTTGGCCCATGCACCAGCTGCAGCGCGTGCACCGCCAAAACCCAGCTGACAATGCGCGGCCCGCACAGCACCATCACCACACACCCCATGGCCGCCGCTAGGGTGGCGAACTTGGTCAGCATAATGCTTTTGTGGTCGTTCCAGCCAAAAAAGTTTTCTGGTAATTGACGCATTGGTCATTCCCCCTGATGTTTTATGGTATATCCGATGCTGTTATCATAGCATATGTCGCATCGTTTTGCAATACATTTTTATTGTTTTTCAATATATTTATTCTGTTTTGCAATGCGTTTATGCTTCAGGTTCCTGCACCAGCTGCCCTGCGGCAGATTTTCTGGCTGAAAATACGGCAAAAAGCTTGACTTTTTCTCCCATACCTGTTACAATATTTAAGTTGTAACAGGCAAATTGAGTATTTGTGCCCGTAGCTCAGTTGGTAGAGCACCTGACTTTTAATCAGGGTGTCCGGGATTCGAATTCCCGCGGGCGCACCAAAAAGCACCAGACAAATTTTTGTCCGGTGCTTTTTTGTTGTGTCATTCAAGATTCTCAACATTGTGATTCCTTTTTGGCTGCTTAGCCCGCTTTTCATTTCCTCCAGATCATCACCCCCATCCAGAACAGGTTGGCGAAGATCCTGTCGGTGCCGGTGGCCACCATGGCCGGGAACAATGCCCAGGACAGCACCACCCGATGGCAATATGCCCCCGCATCTGCCGCGTTCCTGGAATACATTCGCTCTCGGCTGGGGGATGCCTTTTGCTGATTTCACCCATACCAACAACAAACACCGTGCCGCCATGCAGGGGGTTCTCCTGCTTGCGGCACGGTGCTTTGTTGTATCAGGCTATTGTCGGGTTATTGTTTCTTTTTGACAAGCTGTCTGCCCACGGCCCACAGCCAATCCAATGCGGCGGCAGCAAGGGCAGGGTACACGATCAGGCCGAACAGCTGGTACCAGGTGGGGATAAAGTAATCTGCCCCGCCGGGCAGGGTGCTGGCGGCGTTCAGGGTAATGCTTTGCGGAGTAAAGGTCAGGCCCACGGTCTTGTTTTCATCGGGGCTGCAGGGGTCCAGCCGCAGTGCCACGATCTGGGTGCGCGGCAGGGTGTACACATAGGTGCCGTCTGCCAGCACTTTGGGGAAGACGCGGCGGTCCTGGCTGTAGGGATCCCCCGTTTTTATGGTGTAATACAGGCACATTTCGCGGGAATCGCCGTCAAACTCCACGTTGTAGCTCACGGTACGCACCACGCGGCCGGATACATCCTCCAAAATCATCTGCGGATCGCCGCCTGTGGTAATCAGCTGGCCCTGGGGTGCGCTGTTCTCTCCCGGCTCCCCCCAGGTCAGCTCGGCCAGCTGCCAGCTTTCAATGGGGATCGAGGTTTCAGTCAGGGTGCCTTTTGCCTTGGCGGAGCTGTCCCCCACAAAGGCCACCGCACCCTGCACCAGCCAGAACACCAGCGCCGCGCACCAGCACAGCACCGGCAAGGCAAAGCGATGGGCAAACAGTCGGTTCAGGCGGCTTTTCCATGTCATCTCTTTCATTGGGCCGCCTCCTTGCTCATCTGCATTGTGACCGGCTCATACCCGGCATCCGTTACGCGGTAGAGCAGGGTCTGCCCCGCCTGCGCAGCGGCCAGGTGGTCGGTAAACAGGTTCTGATAGCTCTGCACAAAGATATCGTCGATCTTTTGCAGGTAAAGCACCGTACAGCCGTTGGCACGCACGGTTTCATCCAGACGTTCAGCGGTGTAGGGGTGGTAGTAGCGCTGCTTCACGCCCTCCTCCTGCGGTTCCAGCTCCGGCAGGCCGAAGGTTCCGCCGCCGCCCTCCTGCGTGGCCCCCACGCCGGAGTAATCCACCAGGACGGGGTAAAAATCAAACACGGCAGAGAACCAGTGTTCGCCGTTATCCCCCTGGCTGACAAAAAACACGCGGTCGTTTTCGTTCAGGTAATCGCTGCACAGCCAGTCAGCTTCGGCGCGGGCGGTCTTGCGGTCGGCGAATTCGCCATCCGAGAAGCCCAGCACCGAAAGCTGCGGCAGGATCATGCCGTTCACCCGCACCAGCATGGCGGCGGCCATCAGCAGAACACCGGCCTGGCCCGCCAGGGCAATCCAGCGGCGGGCCGGGGCTTTCTGTTCGCCATCCACGGTTTGCAGGGCGGTGCTCCAGCAGGCCAGCGCCATAAAGAACCAGCCGATATAGTAAGTATAGATATAGCGGTTATAATCCACCAGCCCCACGGCCTGATCCGGCTTGAAAATAAAGCCATAGCTGAGCGCCAGCATGAGGTTATACCCCACAAAGCATGCAAGGGACAGCACCCCGATGCAGCCAATGCGCAGCTTGAGCTGGCGGCCTCTGGCGCAGATGGCCGCCACCAAGAACACCAGCAGAATCAGCACCACAACATTGCGGCCCTGGCCGATCATGCTCAGCCGACCATCCGAAGTCCAGAACTGGTGGCCCATATCGGCCATGGCTTGGGTGAACTGGCTCTGGCGCTCGGCGTAAAAGCCCTCCACCGGCTGGCCCAGCAAAATCTTGATGCCGTTGATGACCACAGCGGACAAGGGGGCGCTGGTTTCGCCGGTGCCGCCCTCGCTGGCACTTTTGGCAACCAGAATGCCCACATAGCGGATGTTCCAGAAATAATAGATCAGCATGGGCGCGGCAAAGCAGGCAATGGCAAAGCCGGTGCGGCGGGCAAGGCCCTTTTTGAAGGGGTGCTCCGCAAACAGCCAGGCATCCACAGCCATCAGCCCCGCCGCCACCAGGGACAGCACAAAGGTGTTGGCCTTGATGTTGGCCGCCAGCGCCAGTACCGGCAGTACGGCCCACTTGGGGCCTCCGGTTTTGCGCAGCGCCAGCCATAGCGCCACAGCGCCGCCCAGTGCAAGGCCCGCGGGCACATCGCCATAGGCGGTCATATAAGTGGTATCCAGATAGATCGTATGGTTATACACCGTCAAAAACCAGGGGGCAAACCAGCAGATTGCTGCCAGCGGCACCGCAATGCGGTACTGGCGGAAGTTCAGCCCGCCCAGCACCGCGGCAAACACGGCGGCGGCCAGCACATCATACGCCACATAGATCTTCCAGTCTGCATAATGGCCCAAAAACTGGAAGAAGTAAGAGAGCAGCGGCAGGCCGGGGTTCTGGGTCTGGGGCCAGGGGGTTCCAAGGGTAGCCAGGGCATACAGGCGGTTATCCGCCTTGGTCACCTTTACGGCGGTAGCCCACAGGCTGAGTTCATCATACTTGGTTGCCAGCGGCTGGCGGATGAAAAAGTACACCGCAAATGCCAGCGCCATGCCCCAGAACAGCACTGCCCCCGGTGTAACCAGGCGGCGGCAGGCCGGGCGCTGGCCTTTGTGGGGCACCAGCGCCCACATGCCGCTGCCCGCAAACACCGCCCACAGCAGCACAGTGCCGGGCAGCAGCAGGTTTGCCATGCCCGCAGCCGTCAGCCAGGCAACGGCAATGCCCAGCGCGCTCAGCGGGGCCAGCGCAGCATGCAGGTTACATTTGAGCGTTAGGAACGCGCAGAACAAAAACAGCACCGCCAGCGCGGCAAAGATGCAAAGCAGCTCCATAGAATCACCATTTTATACAACATAAAAGCCCTGCGGGTGTGCCCCCAAGCCATGGGCGCACCGCCCCACAGGGCTCTTTTTTACTTTTTGCGGAAAACATCAACGGCAAGGCAGGCAAACGCAGCCCCCACAGCCGGGGCAAACAACAGCAGCAGCCATTGGCCGCCGTTTGGCACAAAGCGCAGGTACCACGGCTGCACCGGGTTGAGCACCACGCCGTCCAGCCGGGTAGGCACGCCGCCCACACTGTCCGGGTCAATGCGCAGCCCGGTCACGGTAAGGCCGCCCAGGTCAAAGGTATACTGGTTTTCGCCGCTCACGCGGGCAAAAACTTTCTGTGTCTCGCTGTACTCGGTCTGGCCGGGGCGCAGGTAATACAATGCTATGCTGCCGGGCGGCAGGTAGTGCACGGCGTCCAGCTCCACCGTTTCCAGCCAGGCTTCGCCCCGCCAGATGATGTGCGGGTCGTTGTCGGTGGAAAGATACCAGCCGGGTTCATCCACCGGCGCGGTATGCCATTCATCGTCATCATAATTGACAAAGCTTTCAAATTCCAGGTCATCCGCCGTCAGGGTGCGGGTCACCATAGTGCCGTCTGCTTTATGGTTCAGCATCACAGCGCTGCCCACCAGCACGTACACCAGCCACACAATAACAGCGGCGGCATATGCCAATATCAGCAGCTGCTGGGGGCGCAGCGGGCGGCCCGCACGGGCGGGGGCGGCAAAACGCTTGGTTGGGCGTTTATCTTTCATTGTACCACCCCGCTTTCTGCCACAGCCACCGGGGTAAAGGCGATAGGCTTGCTGCGGCCTTCAAACCGGTAGAGGGTTGCGGGCATATTCGCTTTCAGCCCGCCTTCGAACCGGCTGCTGAACTCCCGCTCCAGATAGTCGTCCGCGCGGTCGATCAGCAGGTAGTCGATCTGCTTTTCTTCCATATAGGCGGTCAGAGAGTCTGCGGTGCAGACCGCCTCAAAGTCATACAAGGTCCAGTTCAGGCTTTCCACCAGGTTCATAAAGTCGGAGTCCCACCGGCTGGAATAATCATCGTTGCCCCACCAGGTACCGCCATAGCCGTTGACCACCTTGGCGGTCAGCTCATACTTGTAGTAGTACCAGCGGGTGGCATCATCGCCCTGACTGATGACCAGCACGCGGTCCGGCCAGTCCAGCACGGTGTTCATTGCTTCAGCGCGGTTCTTTACATCGCGGCGCAGGGTGTACAGGCTGTCGGCGTTGGTCCAGAACCCGGCTGCGGGCACACCGCGCCAGGCAAAAATACCCAGCACTGCCGCAGCGGCCAGCCCCAGCGCCGCACGGCCCAGCCGCTGCGCCGCGCCGCTGCCCTGCCCCACCGCAAAGCCCAGCACACAGAAGCCGTACAGCATCCACCCCTGCAGGTAGGGCGCGATATAACGCTCATAGTCCTTCAAGGCGGAGCCTTCGGCCTCGGAGAAATTGTAGAAGTACAAAATCAGGTGGAAGAGATACAGCGCGGCAAAGCAGAACGCCCCGCCCACAAAGCCAACCACGGTGCGGCGGCGTGCGGCACCAGCAGGCGCTGCCACAAAGGCCGCCGTGAACAGCAGCAGAATGCAGCTGACGGCCATGATGGGCGCGCCCACCAAACAGACGCGGCGGTACAAAAATGCCTGGCCCATGCTCTGCATGATCTGGGCAAAGCGTTCTTCGCGCCCAATGCCCAGCAGCTGCTTGATGCCGCCGGTCAGCACAGCACCATAGCTCAGGCCCGCGCTGCCCACGCTGGCCCCAGTGGTTTCGGTTGGGGTCACGGCGGCGGTATAGCGGTTCCAGCTGATAAACACCGCCAGCACCACCGCCGCCAGAATACTGCATTTTGCCAGCGATACGCCGAAAATGCGGGCAGGCTTTGTATCCGGGTGCGGCGTACCGAACAGCTGATCCAGCCCGATCAGGAACGTAACGATCAAGGCATAGGCAAAACCGATATCTTTGGTCATGGTCAGCACGGCAAGTGGCATGGCACAGGCAAAAAAGCCGGTTTTGCGCCCGCCCGCCGCGGCATACAGGCACAGGGTTCCGCCAAACAGCAGCGCCAGGGGGGTATCCGCCATGGCGTTGGCGTACATGGTGGATGGGGTGCCCGCCGGAACCACGCTGAAAAAGAACGGCAGAAGAAAGCCCGCAGCAAACACCAACACAGCACCCGCCCAGTTTTTGCGCGGCATGGCTGCCGCCGGGGCAATGCAGGCCAGGAACAAAATATCCAGCCCGGCCAGGCACTGCCATTCATAAAACTGGCCCGGTACGCGCTGGAAGAGATAGGAAACCAGGCTGGTTGCCGGGTAGGTAAAGCTCGCCGTCAGGTTGATGGGATCCGCCACATACAGCGCAGCGCGCTCCGCCACCATCTTGGGGGCAAGGCCCCAGGCGGTAAATTCATCCCACTGGGTAAACATGGGCTGCTGCAAAGCAAACAGCACCCACAAAAAACAGCTGCCGCCCACAAACAGCAAAAAGCCGGGGCTGAACAGCGCCCGCCGGATAGCCCGCCACCCGGCACGCACCCCAAAATAGACCCCGCCGGCCAGCCAGACCGCCATGATGATAAAATGGCCGAACTGCAAAAGCCCCAGCAGGGAAAGCAGATACAGCACCACGGCCGACCCGCACAAAGCGGGCAGCGGCAGCAGGGCGGCATCGAACCGGGTACATGCCGCCACGCACAGACAGCATGCGGAGAAGAACAGCAAAAACAGCAGGCCGAATACAATCTGCACGGTACAGCACCTCCCGGATTGAAATTAAAAAATAATAGAGAATCATGTTGGTGGACCGCCGCCCGGTGGGCGGCTCAGAAAATTGGGGCAAGGTAGCATATAAAGGCTGATTCTATACCCGAAGACTATCACGCAAAAGCCGCGAAAAACCGCAGATTTGATCGTGCCACGGGCACACCGCCATTATTTTTAACTATTCTCTCATATACGCGTAAGCCAGCTCACGCGTATACGACGTACACCGGCCCCACAAAGTAGTGCTGGAAGAGCAGCACAGCGCCAAAAACGGCATAGCAGGCGCACAGCGGGGTGATGGCCGCTTCGGCCTTTTCTTCCGTGATGGCGGGGCAGATGGTTTTGCGCAGCAGTACGGCCAGAGCGGGCAGCAATGCCAGCCAGACGCAGAGGAAATACCGCGCCTGCAGCCCCACAATGCGCACCATGCCCACCGGGGTATAGGTGATATACATGGCTGCCATGGCACCGGCGGCGTACACCAGCGCCAGCAGTGCCGCCCCGCCCACGCGGCGGCGGGTGGGGAACGCATCGGCGCGTTTTGGCTGCGCAGCAGCCAGCAGGGCGGCCAACAGCAGCACCAGCGGGCCGGTCAGGTTCAAAAAGCTGATGGGCAGGTCCTTCCAGCCGAACAGGCCGAGCTGCCCAATAAAGAAATCGTTCTCTCCCAGGGTCCCACAGAACGCAGCAATGGTTCGCAGAGGGTTGCGCAGCACAAAGGCCAGCTGTTCACCGCCGTTTACCGTGCTGCCGCCCTGGCGCTCAATCATGGGATAGTTATAGCGGAACGCCGTGCCGTACCATTCCGTCAGCAGGGTAACGGCCATAGCACCGCCAAAGCCGCCCAGCGCCCACAGCGGGCGGCGTCCCTTGGCATGCCATTCCCGCTTTGCCACCAAAAAGATTGGCAGGACCCACAAAAGGTTCAGGTACGGTTTGGCGATATTGACAAAGATGCAGGCGGCAGTGTAAATGCCCACCGTTTGGGTGTTCCACTCCCTGCGGGTCAGCAGGGCAAGCATCAGGTAATAGCAGCCCAGCAGGGTTGCATCATAGCTCAGCGACGACCCCATAAAAAGCGACATCGGCAGCAGCATAATGGCCGCAAAGGCCGGGCGGTAACGCTCCGCTTTGGCCAGCGCCAACGCGCACAGCAGCGTGTAGGCGAGCAGGTTGACGATGCGCCCGCCATACAGGCAGCCCAGCGCGCCAAAGCCCAGCAGGCGTGCCAACGCCATACCGACCGCACCCGGCAGGAATGGAATGACCAGAAAGCTGACCGGCTCGCTGACCGGGTCCGGCACAGAATCCCGCACATCGTGCGCCAGGTACAGGGCAAAGCTGTCCGCCATGCTCTGCACTGCGCCTTCCTTGCCGTATTGCTTCAGGGCATAGCCCGCGGTGTTATAGGCTTTTTTCGCCCCGGTATCGGGGTCAGTGCCCACACCGGCAGAGGTATGCGCATTCACCCATGCACCGGGGAACGCTTCCAGCAGGTAGGCCGCATCGTCCGGGTAGGTGCGGGAAGCATCAAAATCAAAGTGCCCGGTGGAGATGGCATAGGTGCGCAGGTAATGGTCGGCTTCGTCCGGCGTTTGCAGCGGCGGGTTGGCAAATGCAAACAGCAGCCCGCACAAAAAGATGCACACGGCCCCTTTTGCCGCAAATCCTTTTGCAAACCGCCGCACACAATACCCGGCCAGCAGACATACTTCCAGAAAGGCCGCACACCCCAGTGTAACCACCAGGGGGGACACACGGTTATCCAGCCCAAAGAACACCCGCCAGTAATAAGCCCACAGCACACCGCACACGGCGGCGCACAGCACAGCCAGCCCCCACCGCACAGCGGCGGGCAGCTTTTGTAATTTTATTGGCATAAAACTTTCTTACAACCGCCCTTACAGAATGTACTGGCCGACCTTGTACTGGTCCAGGTTGCCGCGCAGGAACTCAATGGTTTCGGCAAGGCCCTGTTCAAAGGTATACTGCGGTTTCCAATCGGTCAGGGTGCGCAGCTTGGTGGCATCGCCCAGCAGGCGGTTGACCTCGCTCTTTTCGGGGCGCAGGCGCTCGGCTTCGCAGACGATCCTGGCGCTGGGGTTGATCTGGGCAATCAGCTCATTGGCCAAATCGCCGATGGAATGTTCCACACCGGTGGCAATGTTGATTTCCTGGCCAATGGCGGCATCGCAGTCCGCAATGGCCATAAAGCCGTGGGCGGTGTCCTTGACATAGTTAAAGTCGCGGGTGGGGGTCAGGCTGCCCAGCTTGATTTCCTGCTGGCCGGCCAGCAGCTGGGTGATGATGGTGGGGATGATGGCGCGGCCGCTCTGGCGCGGGCCATAGGTGTTGAAGGGGCGCACAATGGAAACCGGCAGGTCAAAACTGCGGTAAAAGCTTTCAGCCAGGCGGTCCGCGCCGATCTTGGTGGCAGAGTAGGGGCTCTGGCCCTGGAACGGGTGGTGCTCGTCAATGGGCACATACTGGGCGGTGCCGTACACTTCGCTGGTGGAAGTAACCATCACGCGCTGGGTGCCCAGCTCGCGGGCGGCGTTCAGCACGTTCAGGGTGCCCTTGATGTTGGTATCCACATAGCTGTCCGGGCTGTGGTAGCTGAACGGAATGGCAATCAGGGCAGCCAGATGGAACACGCGCTCCTGCCCGCGCATGGCAGTACGCACGCCGTTGGGGTCACGTACATCGCCCATAAAGATATCCATTTCATTGCGGATCTCCGGGGGCAAGGTATCGATCCAGCCCAGGGAACCAAACGAGTTATACAGGCAGAAAGCACGCACTTTCTCGCCGCTTTTTACCAGCTCTTCGGCCAGATGGCTGCCGATAAAGCCATCGGCACCGGTCACCATAACGGTATGGGACATTGTAAAAACACTCCTTTTTATATGGCAATATCGCCCGCAGGGCAGAACAATCCAATTATTACAAAATAGTATAACCGATTTGCGGCCTGATTTCAACCAATGCCCCGCCCAGCGTGCAAAAAAGTGCCGGGGCTGCCACGGATCGGGTAGGCCTACATTAAATTTATATAAAGATTATTCCGTTTGTATCAAAGAGTTCGGCAATATGTTATAATAGGGCAATACCGCATAATTCTAAGTGCCGATACGGCGAGCGAGGTGCGGCAGATGCCAAGCCAAAAGCGCAGATAATACTGGATGTCTTATCGAGCATTTTGGCAACGCAGATGCCGTGCCGCAGCTGCCGGAGCGGTGCTTAAGCCGCAAGGCGGGAATTGTGCGGTGTTGCCATAGGATAAATACAGTGCTGGGCCGCCTTGCCGCATTCCCTGCCCTGTAGTGGAAAGGAGCCTGCACCCATGCCGCAACGCGAACCTGCCCTGCGTTGGCTGCGGGACTGCGCCCTGACCGCATTGGTCCTTGCGCTGTGTACGCTGACAAGCTGGGTATTTTTCCGGCTGGATTTTGTTTCTTCCAACTATATCCTGACCTATATCCTGGGCGTCATGTATATCAACGTCTTTACATCGGGGTTGGTGTACGGCGTTGTGGCTTCGCTGTTCTCGGTGATGCTGGTCAACTATATGTTCATTGACCCCTTTATGCAGTTCCGCATCCGGTCAGACGACATGGTAACGGCAGTGGTCATGCTCTGCGTTTCGCTGCTCTGCTCCTCGCTGACGGGGCGTATCAAGGTACAGGCCGCCCAAAGCGAGCGCAAAGCCTATGCTTCGCAGGTGCTGCTGGAAGCCGGCCGCAGCCTGTTGGGGGCCGAGGACCCTGACACCATTCTGCGGATAACGGCCACCCAGCTGGGCAAGCTGTTGGAGCGCCCGGTCTGCTTTGCCCCCGCACCGGAGCACATTGCACCGGGAACCCTGATTCTGCCCCCTCCCGCCCAGACGGACTACCGCAGTTGCCCGGCGCTGCATGAGTTCAGCACCTATGAGCACAATCTGGCATTATCCATCCTGGATGTGTGTTCCCTGGCGCTGGAAAAAGAAGCCTCCAACCGAGCCCGGCGCGAAATTGAGGAAGCCGCCCGCCAGGAACAGCTGCGCGCCAACCTGCTGCGCAGCATCAGCCATGACCTGCGCACCCCGCTGACAAGCATTTCCGGCAACGCGCTGATTTTGACCGAGAAAAATCCCCTGCTGACCGAGGAAAAGCGCCGGGAGCTTTCTGCCGCAATTTATGAGGACGCCAACTGGCTGAACCATCTGGTGGAAAATCTGCTTTCCATCACCCGGATGGAGAACGGCCAGGTAAACCTGCGCATTCAGCCGGAGCTGATTCAAGACATTTTTGACGATGTACTGGCTCATTTAGACCATGACGCCGCCCGTCACACCATTGTGACCAACGTGGCGGATGACCTGCTGATGGCCGATATGGACGCCCAGCTGATCGAGCAGGTGCTGGTGAACCTCATCAACAACGCCATCAAATATACCCCCGAACATTCCCGCATCGAGCTTTTCGCCGCGCCGGAGGGTAAATTTGTCCGCATCTGCGTAACGGATGACGGCCCCGGCATCCCGGAAGAAAGCCGGGACAAGCTGTTTGATATGTTTTATACCCTTGGCAAAACCCGCAGCGATGGCCGCCGCGGGCTGGGTCTTGGGCTGGCCTTGTGCCGTTCCATTGTTGCCGCCCATGGCGGTGTGATCAATGTACAGAACGCTGCACCGCACGGTGCCTGCTTCCGTTTTACACTCCCGCGAACTGAGGTGACCCTGTATGAATAAACCGCTGATCCTTGTGGTGGAGGATGACCCGGCTGTTGCACGGCTGATCTCCACCACACTGGAAACCCGCAATTATCAGTACCACCGTGTACAGAACGGAGCCGGTGCCCTGTTGGAAGCTGCTTCGGCACGGCCGGATGTAATTTTGCTGGACCTTGGCCTGCCGGATATGGACGGTATTGATGTGATCCGCAAGATTCGCGGGTGGAGCAACGTTCCCATTCTGGTGGTTTCGGCCCGCAGTGATGATACCGACAAAGTATCCGCCCTGGATGCCGGTGCAGATGATTACCTGACTAAGCCGTTCAGCGTAGAGGAGCTTTTGGCCCGGCTGCGCGTGGCGCTGCGCCGTGTGCGGTATGATACTTCCCGCGCAGGTGACCAGGCCAGCATATACGAGAACGGAGAACTGCGCATTGACTATGCCGCAGGCTGTGTGTACCGCGGCGGAACGGAGATTCACCTGACCCCCATTGAGTACAAGCTGATCTGCGTGCTGGCCAAGAACACCGGCAAAGTGCTGACCCACAACTATCTGTTGAACGAAGTCTGGGGCAGCCCGGCCGCATCGGATACGCCGTCCCTGCGCGTATTTATGGCAACGCTGCGCAAAAAAATTGAGGAAGACCCCAGCCACCCCCGCTATATCCAGACCCACATCGGCGTTGGCTACCGCATGATCCGCCAGTAAAGTTTGGGGCAACACCGCACAATTCCCGCCTTGCGGCTTAAGCACCGCTCCGGCAGCTGC